>Ga0172375_10005078_pt1 | contig 19180 bp, 19 predicted proteins | sample LakKiv1m_FD_114537 | JGI IMG/M metagenome (GOLD analysis project Ga0172375, IMG submission 114537) | Freshwater microbial communities from Kabuno Bay, South-Kivu, Congo - kab_092012_11.1m | ecosystem: Environmental > Aquatic > Freshwater > Lake | place: Democratic Republic of the Congo...
CAAAGATATTAACTTATCTAGAATCTGCGGCCGGCGACAACCAACCGATGCAACATGTTATTGATTACGCCATTGATCCCAAAAATGAGATTGATGTCGTGCTCATTAAGTCAATCGATCGATTTACTCGTGGTGGCTCTACGGCCTATGATTTATTGAAGCGTCAATTAGAACCGCGTGGCGTAGTATTAGAGGATATGTACGGCGTTATTAGTAACGTCAAAGTAAATACGCTAGAACATTTAGGGATGAAGTACAAATGGAGCGTTCATACTCCTACGCGCAAAACCGAGCTACTTGAAGCCGAAAGGGCAAAAGATGAGGTACGCGACATTCTAACTCGAATGATTGGTTCGGAGATTCGCTATACCCAGATTGGCTACTGGTCTAGAAGCGCACGTTATGGATACCAGACTGAAAAAATAGAGACAGCCAATGGCAAAAGAGTGATTTTAGTCGAGAAACCAGACGAAGCCGCTATTATACGCAAAATGTATGAAATGCGAGCCTCTGGGTTATATACAGATGACCAAATTGCAGAAGAAATGAATCGTCTAGGTTTTAGGACACCAATTAAGATTGTGCGAGATAAACACGATCGTTCCAAAATTATTAAACGTATTGGCGGTAAGCGAATGACCGGTAAATTATTGCGTGCGTATATATCGAAAACTATATATGCTGGCATTAACACTGAAAAGTGGACTGGCGATAAGCCGGTCAAGTGTAAGTTCAACGGCCTAGTATCTATTGATATATTCAATGAGGCTAATCGTGGCAAGCTACAAATAACCCTAAACGCAGACGATCCTGATCATCCGATAGTTGGTCGGGCGCCAAAACAAGAAAAATTTACCAAAAAGAATGTATATAACGAAGAGTTTCCATATCGCAAAGTAATAACGTGTCCTCATTGTAATAATCCGCTACTCGGCAGTGCATCACGTGGTCGATTGGGGAAATATTATCCCGCATATCACTGTGCTCATCACGGTCACTATTTCCGTGTACCAAAGGACGAATTCGATGCCACGATTAACTCTTTCGTTGAGCGCATCATGATAAGCCCTGAACGTTTTGATGAAGTCGCGCAGGCGGTCATTAAGGTATGGGAAGAAAGGAACACAAAAGCTCAGGACGGCGCTGTAGCGCGAGAAAATAGACGCAATGAACTTGAATCTCAGATGCGAGTTATTGTCGATAAGATGAAGATGGTTAGCTCACAGACAGCGATTAAATATATGGAGGAGGAATTAATCGAAATAGAGCAGCAAGTCAAAGAATTAGACACAAGAAAGGATGAGGAAATGAATCAAAAAACCGTTGATATGCCGACAATCTTGACATATCTTAAATACTTTGTGGAACACATGAAAGATCTACTCATTGACCACTGTAATCCAATACTAAAAGCTCAGTATTTTGGTGTAATTTTCGATGAGGTGCCATCATACGCAGAATTAGCTCGTGGAATCACCGACATAGAAAAAGTCCCAGGGGTGAATGAGCTATTTAAGCTCGCACATTCTGGGACTGTTTCATTGGTACGCGAGAAAGGACTTGAACCTTCACGCCCGGGGGCACTAGCTCCTAAAGCTAGCGTGTCTACCATTCCACCACTCGCGCGTACTAACTGATTGTAACATAAATATGCGATATTCGGAGCTAGTGGCCTGGCACTAGGTCACGATAAATTTCATTCTGAAATTTTCTTGACCTCGCCTCGCTTGGTTGCGTTCGCAATCCAGGCTCCGGCCTTGCGAATGTCCACCGGACATTCTCACCTAAAGCTAGTGTGGCTTGCCAAGCACCACTCGCGCAAGTTAAAAACGTACGAAAGAAATTATAGCAAATAATATCGTATCTGTAAAAGATTTGTTACATGATAATGATGCTTGTGCTATTATTGTTATAAGAGTAAATACTGATGAGGGTAATATAAGTGATGAGCAAAATAACGCAGTATCTAAATGAACATATCCTGGGCGAAGTTACTTCTTCGGAGTCGGTGCGCAAGAATAACTCCAAAAGTGGCATGCTTAGTGTTGTACCGGAAATCGTAATTTATCCACGAGTTACTAACGACATTAGAAAAGCGGCTCGTTTTTCTTGGCAACTGGCCGAGAAAGGCCATGTTTTGCCAATAACCATAAAAGGCAATGGCTCAGATCAGTCTGGCGCGTCAATCGGCAAGGGAATTGTAATTGACGTAGCCAAACATTTGTCGAACATTATTTATATCAATCTGAAGAGTAAAGATCAATTTGTGCATGTTCAGCCGGGTATGAATTTCAAATATCTAAATGACGTCTTGGAATCGCACGGCATGAGCGCGCCTTTTTATCCGTATAACCCAGATTCATCAACAGTCGGTGGCGCATTAGCAAACAATTCGGCTGGACCATTGTCAGGTCAGGTCGGTAAAATTGGTGATTGGGTAAAACGTTTGGAAGTTGTGCTTGCTAACGGTGATTTAATCGAAACAAGCCGTATTAGTCGCCATGAGCTAAATCGCAAAAAAGGTCTACAAACTTTTGAAGGCGAGATTTATCGTAAAATCGACGGCATTATTGAGGACAACAAACAGGTTATAGAAGACAATGCCACCAAAATGGCCAATGATAATGTTGGTTACTCTGGTATTGCAAAGGTAAAAAATCGCGACGGATCGTTTGATCTGACACCACTAATAGTAGGCAGTCAAGGGACATTGGGTATTATATCTGAAGCTGTTATTAAAACCGATTTTTATAACGAAGAAGAATCGGTGTTGGTTGTTTTGTTTAATGATATAAACTTGGCAAAAGAAGCTGTTGGCGTTCTTGCAAAATACAAACCGGCGGTTGTTGAGTTAATTGACGGACGCTTGATTGATGAAGCCAAACAACATGGTAAAAAGTATCCATTACTAGGCAATGTTGAAAAAGATAGTGCCATTGTTTACATCTGTTTTAATGATTTTAGCCACGGCTCGAGAAAACGCAAAGTTAAACATTCACTTAAAAAACTAGCAAAATTCCCAGCAACAATAATTACTTCAAATGATCATCAAGTTGAAGAGCTTGAGGCGATAAGAGATGTAGCGGTGGTTGTAACTCAGTCAGATTCTAAGGACGATTCGTATCCATCAGTGGTTAGCGGATCATCTGTGCCGATTGCCTCAATCGGTATGTTTTTGGAATCACTTAAAGAACTCGAAGCTAAACATCATCTTGACTTACCGTATATTATCAACATGACAAGTGGCGCGATATTTCTTTATCCAAAGTTTCAGCTTCAGCACGTTAGCGATAAGCAAAAGGCATTTAAGATAATTAACGATTATATGGAGCTAATTGCAAAGACTGGTGGTAGCTTTGTGTATACCTCGGCAGAGGGAAGACTTAAGTCGGCGGCCGCATATGCTCAGATTGATAGCGACGTAATGGATATTTATTCTAAAGTTCGCGCTGTCTTTGATCCGTTTGGCACAATGAACCCTGGCGTCAAACAAGCTAACGACTTAAAAACACTTGTCTCGCATTTAGATACCAATTACAGATAAACTAAAAACAAAAAAATTGTATGATAAAATTAACCTGTTAATTGTGGCATGTTAAAATTGTTAAGATATATGCGCGAGTGGTGCTTGGCAATCCACGCTAGCTTCAGGTGAGAATGTCCAGTGGACATTCGCAAGGCCGGAAGCCGGATAACCGAAGGTTACCGACTGAGGCGAGGTCGAGAAAATTTCAGAATGAAATTTATCGTGACCTAGTGCCAGGCCACTAGCACTAAAGCGAGTTGCTTACATGTTAAAATAAATAAGATATATGCGCGAGTGGTGGAATGGTAGACACGCTAGCTTCAGGTGCTAGTGCCAGCAATGGTGTGGAGGTTCAAATCCTCTCTCGCGTACCAATGAAACAGTCCCAGAGTGTGCGAGCTTAAATAGCTCATTCACCCCTGGGACTTTTTCTACTTCAGTGGTTCCACGAGCCAATTCTGCGTATGATGGCACCTTATCGAAAATTACGCCAAAATACTGAGCCTTTAGTATTGGATTACAGTGGTCGATGAGTAGATCTTTCATGTGTTCCACAAAGTATTTGAGATATGTCAAAAATACGATAATTAATTTGGTACATTTTAAAAATCATATATTTTTCAAGCTTTAAGCTTATAGCATAAATATCCGGTATATTTTGTAAAAATATATATAACCATGTTAGAATTAACCATAAGAATATAAGAAAATTATCATGTGAGGTAAAATGTCGCTAAAAGCATCAACAAATAAGAGTAAGCTAAACCTCATAATTTTAGTATTATTGGTAGTTTTTGTGTTTACGACAATATTTTTGCTGATTTTTAATGATGTATTTACTCAAAATAGCATAGATAGCGACACACGACAGAGCGATTCCAGCACTAATAAAACAAGTATTTTTAATATTCCTGAGCTTGGTATAAAGTTTGAATTAACAGAGGAGCTAACTGGGCTAAAATACATCGTAAATGATGCTTCTAGCGATGAAGGGATAGTGTCTGTTCTGCTTAGTACATCTTCTTTAGAAAATCTGGATGATTTCGATCGCTGCACTGTCAATAATGCTGCTATCGGCATTTTACAGAGAACATTTATTAACCCAGGTTCTGGTGAAAATCCACTCCCTGGCCGCTTATACATAAAGATTAACGACTACTATATCGTATACTATAAGCCACAACAGCCATGCTCCTCCAAAGACGATGCAAACCAGCTTCAGATTAAACAGTCCGAAGCAATGTTAGCAATTATAAATAATATTAAAGAAGATAAATAATTGTTGTATTGCAAAATATGAATATTAAATCAAAAGTTAAATCTATAAGAATACCCTGGCTACTTATAGCTATTCTTTCTATGTTTATTTTTGTATCGTTAATTATGGTAAAGGGTGGAGTTGCGGTCACTGATACTGCTAGAATAACGATAGACAGTCTAGGCATAACGATGGACGTTCCTGTGAAGTTGGCCGATATTACTTACAAAATAGACTCAACTACTTATCCAGACAGCCCGTCGATTCTTTTTTCAACTAAATCGCTTGAGGCTATGGACAATAATGGTCAATGTAGTTCGTCTCATGCACCAATTGGCGTTATTACACTAACAAGACATGAGCCTGTAAAGTTAGAATCTGCACCGTCAGTAGATAACTGGCATTTAATAGGGCATTATTATGCTATCTACCAGAGCCCACAACAGCCATGCAATAACAGTAAGGAGGCTGCTAGTCTACAAATGTCTCAAGCTATTTTGCTGCACTCATCTCTAATAAACATCAAAGAAAAGACGGAATAAGAGTGGCGATTATTATCGGCAAACACCACAAACCATTTGCAACTAAGGCTTGCTCTGTGTTTATTTTTGTCTTCATGTTAATATTTTTATTATTTCACACAAACAATACTAGCGCCGTATTACCACAACCATCTTGGTGGGATAATACGGTTTGCGATACTGTAAATTACCCTGGCTCTTATCATCTAGGCGGTTCATACAATGGCGTATTAGCCTGTGGACCGGGTCCAATGCAAGGCGGGACCGACCATCTTGTTCACTTTTTTGTTGGTGCTGTTGGTGAATATGAATGGGAATGTTTAGAGCTGTCGATGAGGTATATGTACTTAGCTTACGATATAAATCCGTATTATATTCCTAGTGGCTATGCTAAAGATTTAGTGTCATATTATAAAACTGCCTACCCAAATGGTTTTTTAGTCCCCACGACTAATAATGGCTCTAATGTACCGACTCCAGGTGACATATTTAGTTCTAATAACGGCATCGGTGACTACTACGGCCATACTGGCGTTATAACTGCAGTCAATGTGATTAACGGAAATGGTACGATAACTATTTTAGAGCAGAACCACACATTACCAAGTGACGGCACAAGATTGATCACAGTTTCTAATGGTGTATTAGGTGGTGGGATAACAAGCTGGCTGCATAACCCTGAAAATGGAGATAATTACGATGATGATGTTTTTCAGGCTACAGGACTAACAGATTACGGCTGGAGGGTTTCGATGGGCGGAAATACGGCTTGGCAGTCACTGAAAGCTTCGACAACAACTAAAAGCTCTTTAATGTTGGGTGATTTTGATAATGATGGATATACTGACGATGTATTCCAAGCCACAGGACAAAGCGAATATGGCTGGAGGGTTTCTATGGGCGGCACTAACGCTTGGGAGTCACTTAAGGCGTCAACAACAACAAAGGCTTCGCTCATGTTGGGTGATTTTGATAATGATGGGTATGTCGATGACGTGTTTCAAGCCAGCGGCGTTTCTGGTATTGGCTGGAGGGTTTCTATGAATGGCACTAGCGAATGGCAAACAATAAATGGGTCAACCACGCAAAGAAACACATTATCTATAGGTGATTTTAATCACGATGGTTATATTGATGATGTGTTTCAAGCAAGTGGAGTATCTGGTATTGGCTGGAGGGTTTCTATGGGCGGTAACACGTCGTGGCAAACCTTAAATAGCTCTACTACTACCATGCCGACACTTTCTGTAGGAGATTTTGATAATGACAGTTACATAGATGACGTGTTTCAAGCCAGCGGCGTTTCTGGTATTGGCTGGAGGGTTTCTATGGGCGGTAACACAGCATGGCAAACGCTAAACAGCTCTACTACAAATATGAACTCACTGGCAATTGGCGATTTCAATCACGATGGTTATACGGACGACGTATTTCAGGCTACAGGAATAAGCGAATATGGCTGGAGGGTTTCGATGGGCGGAAATAGCGCTTGGCAACCACTAAAAGAGTCAACGACTACTATGGATAGTATTTTGTTAGGCAACTTTTAAATTGGTTCCACGACAGGTCGATGTGGTGTACCAAAAAGAAAAGACGGTTTTCGACCGTCTTTTCTTTTTGGTATTCTAGGACCTGAACCGACGCACCTGTGGAGGTGAGGATGTCCAGTGGACATTCGCAAGGCGATGTCACAAATGAACTGTATTCATTTGCCTGACTCGCGGGGTCGCGCTTGCGTGACCAAGTCCTTTCTCGCGTACCAAAGTAAAAAGAGGTCATTTTGGCCTCTTTTTATTTTGCTTTTATTTTGCTTATGCTACAATTTTACTATTGGATGAACTACAAAGCGGACAATCGTCATATAGCAGTAAGGCCTAACAAAGACGGCTTTACTATAGTAGAACTTCTGGTTGTTATTGTAATCATCGGCATACTTGCGGCTATTACGATAATTTCGTTCTCTGGTATTAGTCAAAGAGCTACCGTGGCTTCTTTACAGTCTGATCTAAAAAATGCCATGTCTATTCTTGAAGTAGACAAAATAAACAGTTCAACTGAAGCTTATCCATCCACAAAAGAGGGTGCAGATAGTGGCAGAGGATTATTAAACACAAGCGCTAATCTTATTAGATATACTTACAATGTATCCAACAATAGCTATTGTGTGGAGGCGGAAAGTAACGGCACTATTTACCACTTATCATCGTCCGATAAAATAATAACATCCGGGGCATGTCCGTCTTATACTAAAACTTTGGCTACCATGTCGCCAGCTACTATTGCTACAGGAGTTGCTCCATTTGATATAGTAGTCTCTAATAATAACGCCTCAGCGTATGCCACCAATACAACCTCTGGTACTATATCCCAGTATAACCGCAATACATCTACTGGTGAATTAACAGCAATGAGTACGCCGACCATTGCGACTGGTGCATTTGCGCGTGGGATTGCGATTTCTCCAGATGACACGTCAGTTTATGTTGCTAACCAGGGACCAGATAATATATCTATGTATAGTCGCAACTCCAGCACCGGTCAGTTAACGGCATTGAGTACTCCAACTATTGCTACTCAGTTAAACCCTTATTATATCGTTGTGTCTCCGGACGGCAATTCGGTGTATGTAACAAATCTGTCTTCTGACACTATATCTATGTATAGCCGCAACACCAGTACTGGTGAGCTTACAGTATTGAGTACGCCGACAATCGCGACCGGCTCGTTTCCTAGGGGCATTGCCATTTCGCCAAATGGGGCATCCGTTTATGTCGCAAATTATAGCGGTAACACTATATCTCAGTATAGTCGTAATACGTCTACGGGCGAATTATCTTTTCTAGGTACGCCTACTATTAGTACAGATGCTGGACCATATAATATCATTGTCTCCCCTGACGGAAATTCAGTCTATGCTACGACAGGCGATAACCATACTATATCGATGTATACTCGTAATACCAGTACTGGCGCATTAACAGCAATGAGTACTCCGACAATCGCATGTTGGACTTCTTACGGAATTACAATATCTCCAGGTGGAGCATCTGTTTATGCTACTAATGTGAATAATGGCACTGTATCGATGTATGGCCGTAATGCTACTACTGGTATTCTGACGGCACAGAGCACACCAACTATATCTATTACCAACAATCCATATGGCATTACTATATCTCCAGATGGTGAGTCTGTTTATGCGACAAGCCAGAACTCAAATATAATTACAATGTATTCAACTGAGCTATAAAAAGATATGATTTGTAATAATAAACTTGGTAATCATCGTGCAACAATACGTCCTAACAAAGACGGCTTTACTATAGTTGAACTATTAGTGGTGATTGTCGTAATTGGTATCCTAGCGGCAATAACAATCGTATCGTATTCGGGTATATCAAATCGAGCAACGGTTGCTTCGCTTCAGTCTGACTTAGATAGCGTATCAAAGCAATTAAAATTGTATGGTACATTATATAGTTCTTTTCCAACTGCGTTTGATGCTAACAATTGTCCAACTGCGCCAACTAGCGACACGTCGTATTGTCTAAAAGCTAGCAGCGGTACGTCTTATCAGTTTCAATCTAATAACAGTGTGAGTCCACAAACATTTTGCATTACCGCCACTAAGGGCAGTTATAGTTACTTCGTTAGTCAAAATGGTCAACCAACAAGTGGAGGTTGTTCCGGGGATTGGGTGGCTGGCGTACCGGCTGTTGTTAACCTTGTTACTAATCCCAGTCTAGAAGTTGACTTATCCGGTTGGGGTTCTTGGTCATCGAACGGTGGCGGCCACATAACAATCACTAGAGATAATACCTATGCTCAGTATGGCTCATGGTCTTTAAGATATGTTGCTGATGGGTCAGTTTCTTCTCAACAAGCTACTAGTCCATCAGGAAGTGGGTTTGTTGTAGGGGATGTAGCAAAAGCAATTGTCTCGGTATATTCTGTGTCTGGCGGAGAAAGTATCCGTGTTCAAATAAATGAACTTAATGGATCGGGTAGCTATTTGACTAGTGGACAATCATCCGCTTATGTTTTAAGTGCCGGATGGAATTCTTTATCGTACGTTCGTACTTTATCTAATTCATCGGTTGCAAGGGCACAAGCAATCGTGGTTAATAACCTAGCAACGCCAATTACTGTATGGGTTGACGGCGTAATGCTTATAAAAGGCACTAGCACAACTGGCTATGCAGATGGCAGTTTTAGAAACTGGACGTGGAGTGGTACAGCGAATAACTCAACATCATCTGGCCCAGCGTATTAAGGTCTTTGATTCAAAACTGGCTAAATGGTATAAATTAAACTATGAGTAACCAAAATGTTGGCGTTGGGCCGCATCCAAACCCTTGGCCGATTGGTGAACAATACGACCAAGAATTATTAGCGCATGGCGATAAGCGTAACGTGATTGACGAGTATCGTTATCTGACAATTGAAGCAATAAAGGCTGATCTTGATAAAAAACGAGCTAGTCTTCATGTTGCCATTGAAAATTGGCAGCATGATTTTAATATCGGCACAATTGTTAGAAGCGCCAATGCTTTTAATGTCAAAGCCGTGCATATTATCGGAAAAAAGCACTGGAACCGTCGTGGCGCGATGGTGACCGATAGATATCTTAATGTCATTCAGCATGAAACCGTAGCGGATTTTGTAAACACTATGCGTCAAGCTAGGTTAAAAATCATTGCTATAGATAATATCCCGGGCGCAAAAAACTTATCTGAAACAAAATTAGACGAACAAGCAGTCTTGGTTTTTGGTGGAGAAGGACCAGGGCTAAGCCAAGAAATGCTTGATAGCTCAGATAAAATCGTTGCAATTGAACAATTCGGCTCAACGCGTTCGGTTAATGTCGGTGTTGCTGCCGGAATCACGATGTATGTTTGGATGCAACAAAATATCCTGCATACAGAGGATTAGATTATATATTGACAAAACATCACGTTTATGCTACAATAGCGCCAATGGTTGTTTTGGCAACAAAATAACCGTTAGTTCATCAAAAAGTCAGGTCATTAAGGTGCATGTCTTTTCAAGACTTGTGCCGATTAATTAGTAAAAGTTCTTTTGCGAAGCTGGCATTGACCAGATACGCAGTAAGGACCGACATAAGTATGGGATCCAACAAAGTTTGGAACTCGTTGCTGTATGTCAGCGTTGTCGCAGGAATGCTCGGCATCTTGTATGCCAAGCAGACCACTGTGCTCGCCGAAGCGGCGGTTGTAGTGTTGGCGTTTTTTGCGCCTTTCGCTACGCTGCTCATGGCGACCAAGAGCGAGACGAGCGGTTATAACCGGCAGGTGAAAAACATCTGCTGGGTTCTGGCCGTCGTTGAGGCGACCATTCTGTTTGCGCTTACAAGCGCGAACGTACGCTGGTAACATCCAGCACTGTCCAGGGAGTATAGCAGTGCAACGCATTGTCTATACTCCCTGCGACCAACTCCTTTTGTAAGACATGCACCAATCTTAATGACTTGAGTTTATAAAGCGCTAACGCTTGACAAAACATAACAAATAGTGTATACTACAAAGGTATAAATTGAGGAGTAATTGGGTTAAATAACCCTATATTTCACTATGGTTAATAAAAGTAACGAAATTTTGCTGTCGCGATCTTATGAAAGACGTGGCGAAACTAGACGATCGTCATTCTTGCAATTGGCGCTAGCTAATATCGCCCTAGCTTCAACTATGTTCGGCGCTATCTATCTGATTGGACGTGCTGATAAAACCAATGCTGTATCTGTTGAGATGGCTGAAAACACACAAGTTGAAAGTGGACTAGCGGAAGACTCTTTGGCAAAACGTCATTATAATTTTTTGGTTAATGCTGCACATGCGATGACAAGAGGCACTAAAATCGAGATTACTAATGGCGATTATGTTGCGGTTCATACGGACGAAGAATATCAAGATAACGGCGAAAAAAAGGAAAAGTTGGTCGAAGCTGAGGATAAAGCCGAAAAAGAGCAGGCTAGTGACCCGAAAAATGAAAACACACCTAAAGCTGTGGTTGATAAGCCAGAAGTGCTCGTTCAAGAAGTGCCAAAAAACAAAGAACAATTAAGTGAGGCGGAAGCTAAGGCTTATATATATCGACGTGAAAGTGGCAATCGGCTTGATGCAATCAACCCTTATGGCTGTATTGGTTTGGGTCAAGATTGTAATAGTCGCTTGCATATTCAATGTCCAGATTGGCAGACTAACCGTAAATGCCAAGATGGTTTTTGGGAAGACTACATGAAGCGACGTTACGGAACTTGGAATAAAGCCAAAAGCCACTGGGATGCCAGAGTGCCAATCAACGGTGTTGATCGCGGTCACTGGTGGTAATAGATATTGACAAATTAAGACGTTTATGCTATTATGTAGGGTGTTAGTTGTTTAGGACACTCCTAGGCGACGAAAGGTCATTTTACATAAATCGTATCATTACAGCACATGGCAACATGTGTTTGTACTGTTAATAATTAATATAAAAATTATGACAGTAAAACAGTCGAACGCGATCTTCGTGATCGGTTTCGTTTTGGTGGCGGTGCTGGTTTATGGTTTCTGGTTTTATGCTTGGCATAAAGCCGACGAAATTGTAAACTGCACTGATTATTGCTGGGGTGCAAGCCTTGATAAGGGATTTAATCCTGACAAGTGCGTTTGCCCTCGGTAATTACAAAGTAGTATGCAAGGAATCTTACCGAGCGCAAATTATGCGCTTTGGTGGATTCCTTGCTACCAGTTTTGTTGTCGTGTGCTTTTGTAATGATACGATTTTGACCATAACGATCTTTAACAATTAATCAAAGTCGCGTCATTTTGACGCACGTTTATAAGTAGGCCGCTTTGACCTGTGTCATAATTATTCGTTCAAAATTAATACAAATTTGTATGAAACAGTCAAAAAACGTTTGCTATGCAGACACGAAGGTAGAGATTGCCACCGTCAATCGTCACAACGACGAAGCGGTGCACTACGCCCTTCGCGGTATGGCGGTTATTCCGGCGTACGTGGAGTACGACCAAAAGATAGAGCATCAAGCCTACAAGGGTTTTATGCTCAAGTACAGCCACGCTAAAGCACGAGCTCTCGCGTATTTTTGCGCTATGCTCCTCGGGTATCATCTCTATGGAGATAAGACCTTGAGCTGGGCAATGCACACAGCCGAGGCCCGTGTCCGGATTTAAGAAGTTAACAACTTCAACTACGAGGACTCACTCTGTTTGTTGCCTTTTTGGTAACAACGGCCTAGAGTGAGTTCTCGTTGGTTTGTTATTTTGAACGTGCGTCTTAAAATGAAGCGATTTTGATAAGTCAGCTTATTACAGTGCGTGTTTGCACTAATTAATTTTTAATATGCTTTTATGAAGCTCAAAAACTTGCTTGATAATTGGCGAGAGTTTGACTCTGAGAGTCCAATTCTTGGAATTGTGGTGCAGTCAGTATTTACGGCTGGTCTACTTATCCTTTTTGCGTCAATTTTTGATGAAAGAATGGATATTGGTGTAGATTACCAGTTTAAGCTTTTGCTTGCCATATTGGCATTGGCGATAATATATTTAAGCCCAATTTACTTATTTATCAAGAAGTTGATTGGAGTAATTATTGCCGTATCGTTGCCGATTGGTATTGTTTGGTTTGTGTTTTGGTCTATTCTGAGGCTGGTTGAAATAATCTCTCAGGCTTATAGTAGCCAAAACTATTGATTAGTTGAAAATGGCAGCCGTTATCTTGCGACGGCTGCCATTTAAAAACAAACGCGCACTTTTGTAATAAACTGACTTAATTAAATTGACAACAGATATAATAAGTGATATAATACTTAATTGACGTGGGAAAAAGAACCTTAAAAAATCAGATCTTTACAGTGCGCATTTTTTGGCGTGCTGGTTAATTCTTCTCTCTTTTTGTCCCGCCGAATGGTAACGGTGTGATGAAAAAGTAAAAACAATATGAAACAGGTTATTTGTGCGGTAGATAGAAAGCGCCTGCAAAAAGGTGTGGACTATATCTACGCTAATTGTACTGATCGTCATCGTGCTTTATTGGCGATGGATCAGGCGGTAGTTGTGTATTTCAATGCTCTTAATGGGGGCGAAAGTCGCAAGGCTGCGATTAGCTTTGCGCTATTTGAAGTGGCTGAACATGACTTGCAGGTATGGAATCCATCCCTCTGGGTAGCGTTCGGCAAAAGCAAGAAGAGAAAGATTAACTAACTAATTCTTAAATAATAAACCTATGTGTATGCAAGTGAATGCGAAACGACGAAGGCGGCTAACTAAGTCGGTTAGACGAGCAATCGTGGCTGGACTTCTAGCTATGTCTTCGGTTTCGCGAGCCAAGCAGCTCAAAAGGTATCGCCTGGCCAGGCTTTGCTTTTTTAAGGAAATTGACAGAGGTAATACTATCAAGTATGCAATCATCAATTCATATTTCGCCGCCACAGGTGGTGATGCATGTAAGATGGATGATTGTTATAAGGCGATCAAAGCCGGCCGGCCTTACTACGAAGCTTTTGAACTTCAGTAATATGGCTTTGTATATGGGGCGTCAATACCAAGGCGCCCCCTTGCAATACAAAAATGCGCACTTTTTGTAAAGATCTGATTTTTTGTTAGTACTTTAATAAGTCAGATTTTTACAGTGCATGTTTTTGCACTGCTAATTCTTTTTTAACTCTGTTTATACTGATAAATCAGGGCAAAACAGAGAAAATAAAGCTATGGATGGAGACGGAATACTGCATGAGGTCGTTGTTAGTCAAGAGTCGATTAATGCGCGACTTTGGGCTCGTCGATATCAGTATGGCTTAAGTCTACTTGGTATCAAGAAGAGTGACGCGAGCGACAAGGTGTATGAACGTTGGTTCGACGCTAATCATCCGGGAAAAGCACTCGAGTCGGCGTTATGGCAAGTAGCTGACGCCAATAAACTTGATAGTCCAAGCGTGGTTCAGCGAGCAATTGAAAAGGCCAAAGTTTTTGACACATTTGAAAACTTTGCAGCCAATCACTACTGGCTGGTTCGCTTGATTAAGTCTGCGGTTTTGCTGGCGGTTGTTGGTGCCATGATTGTGCAACCACCAGCTGTTTTGGTTATACCAATTGGGTTAGTGGCCTATATTTTGACGGCAAGATTTTTTAACTTGCCAAGTGTTGATTTGGCGCTGCTTAATCTTGCGGTATATGTAGCAATCTTTGCCATTCTGGCGCGGCTACACGGCTATTTCTAGCCTGAGAATGAGAGGCTTTGCTGGTTTTTATCAGCAAAGCCTCTGCCCTTCGGGGCAAAACATGCACTTGATGTAAAAATCTGATTTTAAGTATTGACCAAAATGTGTTATTATGATAGAATAACATATCGAAACAAATGGGTTGAACATTAACAAATCGAATTATTACAGTGCACGTTGAGTTGCCTGCCATTAATTAGCCGTTAAGTAATTTGTCTATTGAACAAGAGATTGGACAATAGATAAATAGCAATACAAAGATGTAAAAATATAAGTTTTTACAATTAATTGTTAATAGTAAATCTATGATTATTTCTGATAGTGGGCGAACGAATGAGGGTAACAACCTTGTTAAGAGCAAGATTGATACCGTAAAGTCGACGATAGTTGAAAAGCAGCGGAAGCTAAAGAACGAAGAGCTTTATCGTTTGGCAACAGCCGAAGATCGAGTTGCTTGTTTTAAGGCCTGTCGGTTGCTTCGGGTTATGCCGTATGACAGCCGTATCGACCGAATGGTTGAATACATTCATGAGTCCATGGATAGTGGGGCAAGTAAAGCGCTGGCTCTTGAATATGCTGTTTGGAAAGAGGCTGAATGGTGCAATGTTTTTGATCGAAGCAAGATTAAGAAAGTTGTTACCAAGATGTGGCGATACAAGCCAAGCTTCATCTTGGTATGGTATGCCAAGATGAATCACTCTAAGCCACGTCTGGCAAAGCTTATGCTGTTTGCCTGTGGTGTTGGAATTGGTATTTTGGTCTTGACTCTTGTGGAGCTACTGACTAACAACTCGCCATTGGCGGTGTTTGCTGCCTGGGTGGCAATCATTATCGCGTCTTGGAAAGTTGTCCAGTATTCCGACCTCTAGTCTTGCTAGCCTAAACAGGGCTACGCCTAATCGGCGTAGCCCTAACCGGGCTTTCAACGTGCACTAATTGTAATAATTCGATTTGATATTTGACTAATTTAGTCGATGTTGTATAATCAGTTTGTTGAACATTAAAAATCAAATTGTTATAGTGCATATCTAGAATTTGTTTGCTAGTGTGGTATTTTATCTAGTTAAAACTGGATTGATATTTTGGCTCCTTGAGTGAGGCATAACATTAACAACACTCTATTTGTAAGCCGTCATGTCGTCAGAAGTCATTTTTCTTTTGAAAAGAGGGCGCAACATGGCGATTACAAATAGTTTATCTGGTATCTTGTGATGACCTACAATGGTTGTCGGATAGGAGAGAGTTGCCAACCGGGCGTGTAGGCGTCCGGTTGGTTCCCCCTGAGTTTTACTCCCATTTTTCTAGATATGCACATTTATAACAACTTGATTTTTTTGACTCCGGATTATTCCGGAGTTTTTGTTTACTTGCAATTAACAGATAAAAATGTCAAACTTATAGAATGAATGCATTATCACCACAAAGCTACAAAGGAACAAGAGATTATTATCCTGAGGACAAACGAGTCCAGAATTATATATTCTCAGTTTGGCATAAAGTGGCAATGCGTTATGGATATGAAGAGTATGGTGCGCCAACTTTGGAGCCGCTAGATGTATATACTGCTAAAAGTGGTCAAGAATTAGCTGGTGAACAAACCTATTCCTTTACTGATAGAGGAGGCCGAATTGTCGCTATACGCCCAGAAATGACTCCAACGATCAGTCGAATGGTGGCAGCACGTCGTCAAGAACTGGCTTATCCAGCCAGGTTGTATTCGATCGCTAATTTTATGCGCTATGAACGCCCACAGCGCGGTCGCGAACGTGAATTCTGGCAACTAAACGTTGATATTTTTGGATCTGACGGGGTTTTGGCGGAAGCTGAGATATTAACTATGGCCGACGATATTATGAGAGAATTTGGCGCTAAAGATACTGACTACATTATTCGAATCAATAATCGTAAGTTGATTAACTTTATGATGGCTCAGTATTTTATGCTTGACGGTGTGAAGTCGCAGGCTCTAATTAAATTATTTGACCGAAAAAACAAGATATCAGATCAAGAATTTGAAGATCAAGCTCGGGAAATTTTTGCTGACAACGCTGAAGAAGGATTGCAAAAGATCAAGCGCTTGCTTGGTGCCAAAAACATGGCTGACCTTCCAGAAGAAATCAAAAATAGTTCAGTCGTCAATGAAGTACAAGAGCTATTTACTTTGTTAGAACGAGCTGGTATCAAAAGTCAGGTATTTGACATAACGTTGATGCGCGGACTGGATTACTATACTGGTATGGTTTTTGAGGTATTCGATACTCACCCCGACAACGCTAGAGCATTATTTGGCGGCGGTCGCTATGACGGTTTAGTTGGCTTGTTTGGGGCTGAACAAATCTCGGCGGTTGGTATGGCGCCGGGTGGAACAATGATGGAGAATTTTTTAAGTGTTCATAATTTAACACCAAAGTCAGTTTCAACTACTAACGCTTATATTGCCGTCTTGGGTGATTATCAAAAAGAGGCTAATGATCTCGCCACCAAACTTCGAGCTAGTGGTTTGAACGTTGAAGTTGATATTAATTCAGATAAATTAGATAAACAAATCAAAAACGCAGTAAAAAAACAAATCCGTTTTGTGGTTTTTGTTGGCGATAATGAAGTAAAATCGGGCGTATATAACATTAAAAATCTCGAGACTACCGAAGAGCAACAAATGAACGCTTCTGAGCTGGTTGATTTTTTGAAGGAGAATAAATGAAGGTAATATCTAAGAATATATCAGATACCAAAGTTGAACTGTTAATTTCGCTTGATGCAGAGGAAATGGCGATTGCTGAACAGGTGGCAGCAAAAAAATTAGCTGAAACTGTTAAAGTGCCAGGCTTTAGAAAAGGCAGAACCCCGATTGCCGTGGCCTTGAAATCAATAGATCCGTCGGTTTTACAAGAAGAAGCGGTTAATAACGCAATCAGTAAATCAGTAGCAGAGGCATTCTTAGAAACTAAGCTTCAGGTTTTAAATCGACCAGAAGTTGAAGTCAAAAAGTTTGTGCCAGGCGAAAGCATCGAGTTTACCGCCCAGGCTGAAATACTACCAAAGGTAAAACTTGGGGATTACAAGAAGCTAAAGGTTAAGGTTGATAAGCAAGAAGTTTTGCAAACAGAAATCGATGAGGTGGTTGATCGTATTCGTAAAGGTTTAGCGCAAAAGACAAGCGTTGAAAGACCAATAGTTGACGGCGATGAGGCGACAATTGATTTTGAAGGCAAAAAAGACGGCATTGCTTTTGATGGCGGCAAAGGTAGTAGCTATCCTTTATTAATTGGATCAAAACAATTTATTCCTGGTTTCGAAGAAGGGCTAGTTGGTCATAAAAAAGGCGATAAATTGGATCTTCCTTTAGCCTTTCCAGACAACTACGGTGTTGAAGGACTAAGTGGTCAAAAAGTGGTTTTTTCGATTGAAATCAAAGAAGTTAAAGAGATTATCTTACCAGAAAAAAATGATGAGTTTGCTAAGAAGGCCGGTCCTTTTACGACATTTTTAGATTTAGAAGCTGATATAAAACGCGAACTATTGGCACAAAAAACGCGTGAGTCTGATGAAAAATTAAAAGAAGATTTAATTAGTCAATTGGTGGAAAAAAGCCATGTTCCAGTGCCGGAAGTTTTGGTTCAGGATCAGATGCAATCAATCGAACGAGATTTTAACCAGAATTTGATGTACCAAGGTCTAACCTTAGAGCAGTATCTGAAAAGCCGTAACTATGATTCAAAAGAAAAATGGCTTGAAGACGAAGTTAAAAATGTGGCAATTAAACGAGTTAAATCAGGATTGGTTTTGGCGGAATTGTCTAAACAAGAAAAAATTGAAGCCACTAATTTAGAACTAGATGAAAAAATTAATCAGTATAAGCAACAATATGCAAAAAACGCTGAGGCTTTGAGTCAGTTTGAGCAACCAGAGGTGAGACGCGATATCGCTAATCGCTTATTAACTGAAAAAACGGTTGATATGTTAGTTAGCTATAATAAGAAATAGGCTATGAAAAGATCAAATTATTTAGTACCGACGGTTGTAGAGAAGACATTTGAAGGTGAACGAGCCTTTGATATTTATTCTCGATTACTAAATGAAAGAATTATCTTTTTGGGCGAACAAATCAATGAGCATACTGCCAACATTGTCGTGGCGCAATTACTTCACTTAGCCTACGCTGACCCTAAAAAGGATATTCAGCTATATATAAACTCACCTGGCGGTACGATTTATGACGGTATGGCGATTTATGACACCATGCAATATATCAAGCCAGATGTGCAAACTATTGGCATTGGCTTACAAGCTAGTATGGGCGCATTTTTGCTGTCTAGTGGTGCAAAAGGTAAAAGGTTTGCCTTGCCACACAGCAAGGTTATGATTCATCAGCCATCAAGCGGTACAAAGGGCAAGGTTACTGATATGGAAATTGATCTTAAAGAGACTATTGCCGTTAAAGAAATGATTGCTACTATTTTTGCTAAGAACACTGGTCAAAAAATTGCAAAAGTAAAAATAGACATGGAACGTGATTATTGGATGTCGCCTGAAGAAGCAAAAAAATATGGCATTATAGATGACATAATTACAAAAGCATGATATAATATCTAAAAAGAGGTATTAGATTATGATAGGATACGCTGAACGTATTG
>Ga0172375_10005082_pt1 | contig 19168 bp, 16 predicted proteins | sample LakKiv1m_FD_114537 | JGI IMG/M metagenome (GOLD analysis project Ga0172375, IMG submission 114537) | Freshwater microbial communities from Kabuno Bay, South-Kivu, Congo - kab_092012_11.1m | ecosystem: Environmental > Aquatic > Freshwater > Lake | place: Democratic Republic of the Congo...
ATCAGTGTATTACAAATTATTTATAAAAAAATATTTTTTGCCATAATCGTATTATTCACATATTCAACACGTTAAAAATAAAATATTTTTTGAACGTGTGCTTTTATTTCCAAGTTGGGTTAACACCACTTGTTTCTCTTATTTTCTGTTTTCAGCAAATGAAAGCAGAAAACTCAGGTTTTCATTAAGGTAAGCGCTGAGGTATTTTACAGCTATGCAATACAGAAGATTATTGCTTACTCATCCCAACCATAAGTTCCTCAAGGATTTTGCGCATCTCGGCATTGGGGCATGCAAAATTGTTAACGATAACAGCAAACGCCACTTCCCTGCCCGAAACCGTTGTAACATAACCGGCAAAACTCATGCAACGTGCCATGTAGCCCGATTTCGCACGAAGGTTACCTTCGGCAGGTGTATCTTTTCCCAGGTTTTCGATGCTGCCTGATTTACCCGAAACCGGTAATGAGTTTTCGAAAACAGTGAAGTTTTTATTGTTGTTTTTCATGTATTGAAGCACATAAACCAATTGTCCTGCAGTTAATGCGTTGTATCTCGATAAGCCGCTGCCATCCTGTAAAAACATCCCGCCGGTATCCATCCCCCTGCTCGTCCAGAAAGCTTCCAGTACCTTACACCCGGATTCGGTGGATGAATTATTGGTCAGGTATAGCGCCATTTGTTTTAAAAGTGCTTCGGCATACAGGTTAATGCTTTTCAGGTTGAGGTAATAAATGATTTCACTGAGCGGAGGTGAAGAAATATCACAAAGGATATGTTTGCCGGAAGACTCATATTTTTCATAAACCGAAGCGGGTTTTTCAGATATAATGATACCTTCTTTTTCGAGGGTGCTTGTCAGTTCAAATGCAGCCAGGTATGCCGGATCGGGAATGGAACCTTTGATTATAAATTGCTCTTTGTTTTTTGGAATGGTTCCTTTTATGATCCGTTGTTCAGGACGATCGGTAAAGTAAATGTATGCTTTGTCGCGGTTTTCGTCAGAAGCAGTAACCTGATTTTCAAAGATCATCCAGGGAAGCGGAGGGGTGACTTTTAGCAGTTGAGCCGGACTTCCCGGTTTATCGGAAGTTTTCATTTCAAGTGTAAAAGTATTGTCGTAAAGGTTCAGTCCTGATGCAAGTGAGCCGTAATAGTTTCCAATATCTTCCCAAACCCAGGTATCAGGAATTTCGGCTTTGCCAAAATTGCTGCCATCTCCAATTATTTTCCCATCAATACTTTTAATTCCTGCATTCTTAACTGCCTGGAACCACTGTTCAAATAACCCCATATAAAAATCAGTAAACAATGGAGAACCCAAGGCCGGATCACCGCCACCATGTATGATAATATTTCCATTTAAAACCCCTTCTTTATCGATTGTTCCTTCATATTCAAGTGTTGTTTTAAAGGTTCGGTCCGCACCAAAAATTTCCAGGGCAGCGGCAGAAGTAACCAGTTTTTGAGCAGAGGCTGCCACCATACTTTGGTTCGAATTGAAATTAAGCAAGGTGTCGCCTGTTGTCAGATCAATAGCCAGCAAACCGGCAGAGGCATGTTCCATTTCTTTTGCTGAAAGAAACACAGTAACCAAACGTGAATTATTCCGGGAATGTTCCGGGTCATTTTCATTTTTTGGACTACTACCTGCACATCCGAAAAAAAAGGATAATGTCAGCAATATTTGGAAAACTTTTTTACTCATTGTTTTTTAAATCAGTTCAAATTTATGAAATGCTTCCGGGTTTATCGAAAATATCTTTTGCTAATCATTGTATTTCAGGAACTTGTAAACCTAACGGGTTTTTAAAAACCTGTTAGGTTTTTACTTTCTGCAAAAGTCTTGTAATTCAACAGTGTGGACAACAACTACATTCAAATGTTATCTGCTGTATTGGTCGATGATTTCCAAAATCGCTTTCCGGCAGGCCGGGCAAAACTCCTGGTGGTCCCTCGTGAACATGATGCAATCGATGGCTGAGCGGTACATTCCGCGTGGCATATAATTCGCGCCTTCAAAAGCACCGGTGGCATCTTTATATTTCATTTTACCAATCATCGAAATCATTTCCCTGCGTTCCCTTTCAAACAGGGCTTCCATTACAGATTCAGGTTCTTTGGCCGCCCGGATGGCTCTTCGCTGATTTTGAATGCCGTAGCTGAAGTTGTCGAATTTTTCTTTGTCCCATGGTGTTGGAATGGGTGTTCCTGGAGTTACCAAATCTTTCCATTTCAGGTTTGCTGGGTCGAAGAGTGCGGTAACGTTAGGTTCCCAGGGCTCAACAGTGATTTCCGGGGTATCGTAGGAAACATCAGAGGTGTAGTATTCATCAGCCAAAGCGGCAAAGGAATGTCCGAATTCATGAACAAAAATGTAATCCGAAAACTTGTTATCAACGGCAACCGTGGAATACAGGTTAAAGATACCGCCACCGCCATAGGTGTTTTCGTTAATCAGGATAAACATATAATCGTATGGAACGGTGGAAGCCACGTCACGGATTGTACGATTGTCGTAAGCAAGGGCATATCGCTCCGAGTCGAAAGCACCGTACGACATGGAAAGTGGTGTTCGGTTAAAAACGCCGGGATGCGGCTTGTTAACCCCACTTGTGGCTGAAGGCGTTTCGACGGCACGGACATTGAAATCGAGATGCCTCGATTTATAGGGCTCGACGGCAAAGAGCTCTCCGGTAAGTCTTTCAACATCTTTGTGAAACTTATCCATTTCGGCCTGGGTATAACCATCACCAAGAATCACAATATCCACATGATTTCGGGTAAGGCCGTTTTCGATGAAAGTGAAAAACTTGTAGCTGCTTTTGTAATCCGAAGGATTCACATAACGGGCAGCCGGGTCAATATCTGTATTCCAGATCTCGGCAAAGCTATTTTTTGCATCTCTTTTTTTGATGACGAGTTTTACCGTTTGGTTAGGCCATGGAAAACGGATGGATTCGTGAAACGTTCCCCAGTTTTTTTCAGCTTCCGGAATGGTTTGCCATTCACCAAAGATACTGCCAAAACCGCGGCTGTAAATTGTTGCACCGGTCGTTGGATCGATAATTTCGAAAAAATACAACCCGCGGTTCAGCTTATCCAATAAAACAGTTTCACTGCCGGCCCAGGGTCCATCATTCAGTACCCGGTCCACCGAGAAATGTTCTTCGGTCGCCGTGCCGGAGTGAAAATAGTCGAAACGCATGGTTTTGTTGCCGAAATATTTCCCGAAAACATCCTTGTCGGTTTTTTGGGAATATGCTATCAGCGAAAGCGTGAAAGCTAAAATCAGGACAATATAATTTTTCATTTTGATGATAATTTTTGGTTGCTGACAAAGATAAATAAATAAACAGGAGTTATTCCAGGATCGTCCGGTTTTGATGTTGCTTTAGGAAAATGCTGCTTTGTGAACTTATTCATTCTTTAACGATTCGATCAGGTCTTTCCTCAAAGTGGAGCGAATGGGGAAAAATATGACCAGGACACCCGTAAAAAACACCATTAAAATCATGATTAGAGGAGGAACCGGGCTAAAGTTGAAGGAAGGTGAAACCAGGGATGGTATGATCCCTGCGATGGCACCAAGAATACCGATGGCAAGACCGGCTGTTAAGATGAAAAGATTTGCAAGAAAGATTAGTCTGAAAATCTCCGTTTTAGTATAACCGAGGGCCAGTAATAAAGCCAGTTCATATTTACGGTCGAGCATATTTCGAAGCAGGATAATCCCCATTCCGAGGGTACCGATAAGCACACCTAAACCACCCAGTATCATAAAGACCGTGAGATAGGTGTTTTCGACAGTATTGAATTGTGCCAGTCGTCCGGGAGCGGAAGTGAGTTCGATGCCGAAATCGACAAAAGTATTTTTAAGAAGTTCCGAAAGTTCAGTTTTTATCGAATCCGGTGCCTGTATGAGCATGATACGGGAACCACTTTCCGATGGAAAATGTGCCATAAACAAACTGTCGGAGATAAGAATATTACCCTGGAAAATCGAATTTTCCAGACCACCCACCAGTAAAAGTTTCAATGGCTTTCCCATCTCGTCGATATAACCGAGGGTGTCGCCTACCGATTTTTTAAGTCCCCAGGTAATCACAGTCTGATCGGCAACAGCCGGAATAATTCCGGGTGCCAAACTCCGGTTTAACGATTTCCAGACCTGGTTTTTATCCTGACCTTTCATGACAGCAGCGAACGAAAAGGCTTTTCTGTCCTGGAAATCCATGGTATTCACACCCAGAACCGCGGGATGGTTTACCTGGTTAAGATTCAGGCAACTGGCATCATCGCCGTCAGACGAATGGAACTGAACAAATTTTACACCTTTGAGGATTAGTTCATCTTCGAGACCGAATTTACTTTTTCCCTCTCTGGTATTCAGGTCGAACAGGACGGGTATGGTTGTTTGCATCCAGAAAAGATAACCACTGGTGCCGGAAGCAGGAAGATTTTCGGTCCCATAAAAGGTCTTGCGGTTTGCCGCAGTGATGATAATACTGAATGTGCCGATGGCAAGTAAAATAATTACTGCGAGGCTACGGTTTTTGTTTCTTACTGCATATTTAAATGCCAGCCTCAGCATACCCGGATTTTTAACTGTAAGCTTTTCCAAATGTCTGCCTAACTGTTGGTCAGCCAAAGCAAAGCAACCAAGCATAAAAAGCGCCCCGGCAGACAAAAATAATCCTGCATTATCAACTTTCTTCAGTATCAGCGAAATCAGTACCAGCAACAAGGCACCCGAAATTCCTGTAATTGCCGTTATCGTATTCCGGGATACGCTACTAAAACCTTTCCTTGAAATAACTTCCGGAGATTTTTTTATCAGGTTTGTCAAAGGTTGTTTCAGTTTTCGCCGGGTGACCATAAAAACCGAAAACAGTGCAAGCAAAATTCCGGCTAATGCGCTTAGCAATAATGTTGAAAATTGAATGTGAACTTCCAGCATATTGGTCCTGATTGCGTCCTGCCACACTGTATTCAAAGCTTTCACCAGTGCGAAATTGTAAAATATGCCTGCACCCACACCAGCAATCCCGCCAAGGATGGCTGTCAGCATTGATTCGATAAAACGGATTAAGATAATTTTTCGGGAAGGTATTCCCAGCGCTGCAAGGATGCCGGTTTCACGGCTCCGCATTTCGGTGTTTAAGGTGTAAATCAGAACAGTAAGTAAAATCCCGGCTGCAATTACGAAAAAACTCAGGCTCAGGAAAAGTCCGCCAAAGTCGGTCCCATTTTCTGCGGCATGCAAACCTTCCTGCAACACTGGTGTGGAAGACAAACCCAGTAATGCCGGATTGAGGTTTCTGAGTATTTCTTCGCTAAGATTTACTATCGAAACGTCACTTTTATTGAAACGTATGGCTGTTTCATCTCCAAATTTATTGGCCCACATTGCCTGACCGGCTTCAAGGGAAACAATGGCTTTTGGGGTTCCTTTAAACTGGTTCCAGTAATCTTCGTCTTTTGTTCTGATTTTTTTCAGATCGATGGGTATTCCGGTTTCCCAATCGCTGCAATTGGCTGCTTCAGAAATTCCCGGAAAGGCAGGCATCAGCGATTTGTCGAAAAGATCACCCCGGGTCGGTATAATCTTTCTGATAACGAATTTCCGGCTTTCCTCCGCAAGTTTCCGCATCGGACCAATTACAAAATAATCCAAAGCAACGGTATCACCGGTTTTTGCGCCTAAATCGGATGCCAGCCAGTCGTTGATGATAATTTCATTACCTGTTAGTTTTTCCTGGTAGAAATTTCCCGAAAGGGCCGAAACAAAAGAGTAAGGTGTCGATTTTCCGTTAAACCGGATGGCATTTACGAGGTAAGTAAGGATAGTTTCTTTTTTCATCTCAAGCTTTGCGATGGCTTGAGAAATGGGTTTGTCGATAAAAACCCTGTCGGAAAGCACTTCGTATTTGCCCTCACCGGAAAGATCCCGGATGTTGAGACCGGCATCCGCCAGGCGCCAGCTTTCCCGGACAACTTTATCCAGCTCCCTTGTGCTCAGTTTTGCACCTTTTCCGGTAACCAGTACAAGATTAGCCAAACCAGGCAAACCAAGTTTACCGGAAAGAAAATCCAAATTCAAAAAAACATTAAACGGTGGGCTTTGGTTACTATTCAGGCTAAACCAGCCGAGTTGATTGTCGGAAGCAATGGCTTTTACTTTGAGCCTTAAAGTGAGACATGAATTTTCGTCAGAAACAAAAGGCGCATTTAGCGGGATCAGATTTGCTTTTTCGACGCGAAGAAGGAATATGTCTCCGGTTTTCAGGTGCAGTTTACGGGCTGTATTTTCGCTGATGATGGCTTCATTTGGAAACCACTCAGGCATCGGACTATCAGCAAACCGGCCGTAGTTATTGTCAACTCCCAACACCTGAACCTCATTAATACGTGAATTGTTTTCGTTGTTAATAGCAATGCCCCGAAGCATCAATACAGGAGCTGCATCTCCCTGAGTTTTTTTCGAAATATCTTCGGCTAAGCGTGCTTCAAAAAAACGGTCACGGGATGCAAGTACAAATTCTGTTTTCCCAAGCCTTTTAAGTACGATTTGTTTCAGGCTGAATTTTACGGAATCGCCTACAATCAGGGCACCGGTCAGCACGGCGGTACTGAGCAGGGTTGCAGCTAAAAGCGCCAAATGCTGCTTCCGGTAATAATAAAAACTCCTGATGATAAATTTTAAAACTGACATGAGTCTTTTCTCTGTTTTACCATTAAACTGATGCTGTTGGAAATCAAACGACAAAGAGCCGAAGTATTAACAAAAAACTTCCGGTTTCTGTCCTTTCAAATTTTTAAAAGCCTTCCTTCAATTAACCGATAAACCTGGGCCATCTTTGAGGCAATTTTTTCGGAATGCGTTACAAGGATAAGCGTTACTTTATTTTTTTTGTTGATTCCCGAAAGCAATTCACCGATTTGCTCTGCCGAAGCGGAATCCAGGGAGCCGGTTGGTTCGTCGGCGAGGATAAGTCCCGGCTCATTAATCAATGCCCTGACCACGGCTCCGCGCTGGCATTCTCCACCGGACAACTGACCCGGCAGATGATGCATTTTATCGGCCAAACCCACTTCTTTTAAGAGTAATGTCGCTCTTTCGGGGGCTGATTTACGGAGGATTTTATCTTTGACAGGAATTACCGGTAATAGCATATTTTCGAGCAAGCTCAGTTGTGGAAGCAAATAATGCTGCTGAAATACAAACCCGATGTGCCGGTTGCGAAATTCGGATAATTCGTTGTCGTTTAATGAATCTGTCAGGGTTCCGTCAAAGCCGATCCTGCCTGAAGTTGGCCTGTCCAGGGTGCCGATGATGTTGAGTAATGTGCTTTTCCCCGAGCCCGAAGGTCCTGAAATTGCCAGCGCATCCCCCGAATGGATTTCCAGCGAAATGTCCTTCAGAACATCCTGCCACAGGCTATTCCCGGGATGTTGATATCTTTTACAAATATTTTCTAAAGTTACTCTCATAGTTTAAGTAATTTTCAGTTACACTGACGGACATCAATATTATCAGTGCATGCTATTTATTTATTTACCAAAACACCACCCAATGATGAAAACATTAAAATCTGCGATTTTTTGACTTGAGTGGAGTGTTATTATTTTTTCTGTTTCAATAGCTTAATAAATTCGATGCCTTTTTGAGTAATCTGATATTTTTGTTTTGAGCTATTCGATTTTGGCTCTGTCCATTCAATGAGCCCATTTTCTTTAAGCTTATTTAATATTGAATATAGATGACCTGTAATACTACTTTGTCCTAATAGTCTTGAAATTTCTCAGGTAGGCAAGGTTTTTTCTTCTACAAGTTGAAGAACTTTACTATACAATGTTTCCTGCTGTAACTCCTGCTGTAACTCCTGCTGTAACTCTTGCTGCAACTCTTGCTTCTGATCAAAATTTTTATTAATAAATGTCACTCTAAAGGCTATACCCGGTTCTTTCCAGTCCAGACCTATTTCAGGATATCTTTGAAGTTCTGTAAAAATTATTTTAAGGCCATTGCCCCATTGCTCAATTATACCAAGTTGTTTGAAAACAGGGGCTAAAATTTTATTTCGTATATCGGACTGACCAGCTTCCATGTCGTTGAAATCAACAGTTGGCAATAGTTTGCCAGGGCTTGTTATTTAGATTTTATCATCAAAAATGGCAATTTTTATGTCTTTACCAGTCAAAGAATAATCTCTATGGATAACAGCATTGCGAATCACCTCCCGAATTGCAATCACCGGATATTCCCACCTGTCATTTCGGTAAACTCCTGTATAATCCGTGGAACCCTCAGAAATGTGCCGCAAGACAAACTGATATGCTTGCTCAGGTTGAAGCGCGATACTACAGTCAATGGTTTTCTGGTCAATAAAATTACCTGGATTAATACCTTTAAATAGCGCACATTCAATTTTAGCATAAGGGAAAAGTTGCTTACGCATTTCGTCATCTGATAAAAGAATCAGGGCATTGGAAGGGAATTTTTTTTCCTGTTCAGTCTTTAAAAGTTCTAACTTTTTCAAAACCCCTATTGTAACTTCTTCATTAGTTTTATCAAGGAAAATATTTTTAAAAGTGTTGATGTTGATTTCATCTGCTGTTTTAAGGAATGATAATTCGCTATCGAATGAAACATTCCTTTTTTTACGCTCCAGTTCAGCGATTATTTCTGGTGATGCCTGGCGATTTGAAGATCCAACACGAACGTATGTTCCATTTTCAATGCTTTTATTCTTTAAATGGTATGGCGGGTTGCTCCCTCGATAAATCTGTGTTCGAATAATATGTTTCCCCTCGTATATTAAAAATGAAATTTCAGGAAGGATTAACGGATTACAATTGTCGTGAATTAGATTACATATTTTTTCTTCCAACAAGATTAAGTCGTTTTCATCCAGACCAATTACCTGGCGTGGTTTGTTTTTAATCCCAAGATAGAATTCTCCTCCAGCATCATTGGCAAAACTAATAATGGTTTTTGCAACTTCTGCCTTTGATGGCAGCATTTCTTTGAACTCCAGCCTTCGGCCTTCGGGTTGGTTTAAAATGTCAACTAATTTATTCATAAGAGTTCAAATATTTATTCCCGGTAAACAAACTAATCTTCACAAATTTCTAAATTTATATGATTTCATTGTTGGTTAATCCATGGGAAAATTAATTAATCTGATCTTCCGGAAAGAGGAGCAATATTCCCAGCAATCACCTTTTCATAAATCTTCACCATGTTACCGGTCAGAACCTCATTGTTGAATTTCTCTACTATTGCCTTTCGCCCTGCAACACTCATCTGATATAACTTATCGGGTTGTGAGAGTACTTCGGCCAGTTTTTCAGCTAATGCTTCGGGGGTGTTTGGATAATACACCACACCGCCACCACTTATTTCGATAACTTCCGGGAAAGCCCCAACGGCAGGCTGAACTACCGGAATACCTGAAGCCATTGCTTCGAGCTGATAAAGACCAAATGCCTCTCCTTTGATCACCGGAACCGTCAAAACCGAAAGGTCAGCAAAGAAAGCATCCAGGGCGTCTCCCTCAAAATTATCGACAAATCCGACATCTTTCAGGAAATTGCTTTTTTTAAGTTTTTTAATCTGTTTTTTCACGAAAGCTCTGTCGTCACCGGTCATACCACCGGACAGCTTAAGCCTGACATCATCAAACCCTTTTTCCAATTTTAGTTTTATAAAAGCATCCACAACAATTTCGAAACCGTTTTCATGGTTCATCCGTGAGAGGAAGCCAATCACCCGGGGTGCTGATGCTGGAAAGTTTAGCTTGTATTTGTCGGGTTCCACACCAATATGAACCACATGAAGTTTAGGGTCGGGGAGGTTCATTTTTTCTTTCATCACAGCTCCAAAATAACTGCTTACAGCAACAAACGCGTCCACGTCACCGGCTTTTTCGCCCATCAGTTTCCAGAGTTTTACATGGTAATCTTCGTGCATCGCATCAATCCAAACGTCTTCATCCTGCAGCGAAGAAACCACCGGAATTCCCAGTTCTTCCCTGATCTGACCTGCCATGCCAAGTAATAAGGCATTCGACAAATGCACCACATCAGGTTTTTCGTGATGTTTCAGAAAATTGATTAGTTCCTGCAATTCCACTTTTTGATTGCCGTCGCGACCCAGCAACATCGAAATAGTCATTTCCTCAAGTCCGCTGGCACGGGTGGATCCGGCCTTTTTTGCAGCAAATTTCAGGAGTGGCGCCGAATTGAAAAACCTTTCGAGCCAGGCAGGCATATTTCTGAAAAGCTTAAAGTTCTGTTTCAGATAAATATTAACGGCACCGTAGAAGACCGGAATTTCCTTATCCGTAAGGCATTCCTTAACCGAAAGTGGCAAATATACAGGAAGGGTTACAGCCTCATGCCCCGCAGCTTTGAGTGATTTCACAAAACCGCTGTCGCGAAGACAATTGCCGCAATAAAATGTACCTCCAAACCCGGGAACGATGTTGACTATTTTCACTGATCAATGATTATTCTGCAATTTTACGGTTTTTTCCTGTAATCTACCCGGCCTTGCCATATTCCTCCTAACACACAACAAGTAAACTTTAAACTTTGATTGATGGAAATGCGATTTTTAACTCTGATTTATGATTAATCTGAAGCAGCGGATGTGGTGTTGCTGTGTTCAATAAAGTTGAAAAATTGTATGCACGGACAAAAGCCATACGCAAGCATATCTTCTGACAATCACTTCATAAAAAAAGTAAGCACGGTTTCGTTAAACAACTCCGGGTGCTGCTGGCACACACCATGGTTGGAATCGGGGAAAATACACAATGAAGCCATAGGTATCGACTGGAATATTTTTAATGTATGTTCGGGTTTTATGATATCGTGATCTCCAGCCATGACAAGCACCGGGCAACGGATCTGGCTCAGCTCCGGATAAGAAATCAGCGGCTGGTACAGCATCATTTTGTTGAGTGCTATTTCGGTTTTTGGTGCGGTTTTGTTGTTTTCCACAAAGTCTTTCATGCTTAAAATATCCGCATAAGCAATGGCCGTGGAGTCGGGAACGACATTGGCACCCGAAATGGCTAACTTTTTAACTTTGCCGGGACTGCGCATGGCCATGATCAGTCCGTCGATTCCACCATCGCTCCATCCCAGAATAAAAGCCGAATCGATATGAAGCTTATCTAACAACACGCAGAAATCCGAAGCCATCAGATCGTAGGAAATGGTGTCGGGTGAACCGCCCGATTTACCCTGAAGCCGGCTGTCGATGGCAATAACCTGGAAATAGTTTTCGAAAAACGGGATCTGATACCGGAATGCATCAATGGAACCACCATTTCCGTGCAGCATGATCAATGGTGCACCGTAGCCGTAGGTTTCGTAGTAAAGTTTAATCCCGTTTACATCAGCATAATGACCTGCAGCCGGATTGTTCCCATAAACAAATGAATCTGTCTGTGCCCTGACGACCGTTAAAATCGTGAAGAACAGAAGTGCCAGACAAATTGTTTTTCGCATCATTTCTTTCTAAATTTGATGGAAAACGAAAGCCATTGAATTTTTATTGAATACCCTGCTTTTAATTAAGTGAAGGCAAGGAGTGTTTTATCCTTTATATTTATCCCAAAGCCGCTTTTGATTTTCACTGTCACTGATGACTTTTCCGAGCCGGGAAAGTTGGGTCACTTCCTGCTTTGCAGTCATAATCCAGTGGATCACTGCTTTTTTGTAGGAGGATGCCTGCGATGTAAAAAAGTCCCATGCCTTTGCGTTTGCCTTAAAATGATTTTCAAAGTCGCTGGTAAGCTTTTTTGACTCATTTTCGAAACTGTAAACTTTTGATTTTTCTGTTTTACGATTTTCGTATGCCACAAGTCCTGCCTGCTGCATTTGCCCGCTTTTAATCAATTCTTCTACTTTCCGGATGTTTACAGCACTCCAAATGCTCGTTGGTTTTCTGGGTGTAAAGCGGATGTAATAACTTTCTTCATCAATCGATTTACGTACTCCGTCAATCCAGCCAAAACAAAGTGCTTCATCAACAGATTGCGGCCAGGTTATACTGGGTTTACCACTGTCAACCTTGTAAAAGCCAACCAATAATGCGGTTTTGGTCAGGTGGTTTTCGGCTAACCAATTTCTAAATTCTTCCGGAGTTTTAAAAAATGTTGGTGTCATTAATATTTAACGCTTGTTAATAATTTTCAGTGTCAGCTTTGTTTTTTCAGCGGGTTCATTTTATTGAGGTTGAATTCCCTTTTCGAATCTCTAAGTATCCAAAAAATAACACCACTGATTATTGCGGCAAAGAAGCACCATACGGAAGTAAGATATTGGGTAAAGAATATTGCTGTGACAACACACGATAAAAACATCAATACGCCCAGCAAATGTGTCTTTTTAACACTTGAAACAAAAAGTGGCGTAATGGTAACAATTAAGTAAACAATAAAAGCCACAAGGGCAATGGGTTTTGGGAAATCACTAAAATATTTAATATGATAATCCATAATCTGAGGGTTGACTTTGAAAAACCACAAACAAAAGGCGTAGTAGGAAGATAAAACGATTCCCAGCCCAAGCAATATCCTCAGTAGCCTCTTTTTGTTTTCTTTTTTTTCCATGAACAAAACCGAAAGCGGAATGATCATCGGCCAAAGAACTTCAGCCATCACTAAAAATATATAAGTGAAAATTTTTTGAAGGTGAACATATTCCGGATGGGGAAGTGTTAGCCATAAGGAACCTTCGGCAAATTGCTGAATTCCAAAAAACAGGGGAATACTCGCAAATATGAGCTGAGAAGGTTTATGAACTTTGGTAACCGTTGCCACCCCGATGGTGGAAATGATAATGCCTCCTGCAAAACTTGCTTCCGGTGAAAAACACATACAAATTCACTTTCTGTTTGAGAATGTTTAATTTAATATCGAAAATACCTGATCCCGAATTAAAAAGCGGGCAATGTACAACCATTAAATGGATAATCACTTATTTTTAATTCCCCAACCCAATAATCCTGGGCGCTAAACTTATGCCCGTCAGGTGGTTGCGGGTGCTCGTTGTCGAATTTCAGCCAGGGTGAAATTAAAAAGTTTTAATCGGTGAAAATTTTCTTATACTGTTTAGCAACACAGCTTTTATTTTTCTACCTGAAAACGCAGTACTGTTTTCTGCTTTTCGGGTGATGTCCTGCGTGCGTCGGTAAGGTAAATTTCCCGATGTTGCCGGGATAATCTTCTTAAATGTTGTTCACGGGCAAAACGTTCCATCTTAGCGAAACTTTCCGGTTCACTGTCATAACTTCCCAAATGCAACATATGCACACAATCCCCATCTTCGATGGTTTCAAATTTAACTTTCTCCAGAAGCTCATGTGGTTTTTTAAGCTTTGTCTTTTCGATTGTCTCAAGGGCATATTCAGGAGTCACAAAACCAGGCTGCCTGATCATCAGGTTAAATACGAGTCTGTTTTTGTCAATTACACCATTAAATGCGGCTTTTGCGTACGCATCGATGTCCCAGACCCCTTCCAAAGGGTAAACGGTATAGTCGTAATAATTCCCAGGTGCTGTTCCCCCCCTGGGGCTCATTTTGACGGCATACGACAGTGCATACAAAACACCGATGTATTCCGCAAAAAAGCTGTCGTTTGGATTTCCTTTACCCTGAATCGAATAAAAATTAAATTTTGGGACGACAATGCTTTCCGGTTTATTCTTTGGTAAATAAAAGGCTTTCTCGGCTTTTTTCCATTTGTGTTTCATAATCTTTTAAATGATTTTTAATTTAGTCCGACTGATGGTAATATGAAAAGAAGCGGCTTCGGGTTATTGCCAAACCAACCTAAAATTGTAAACCCAAACTGTCGAAACCCAAGCCGATCGTTGGTATAAATAGTATGTTGTGTGACATTATTATTGATAAATCTAAAAAATACTATATAATAAACTAATTCTGAAACTATTCAATAATACCCGCTCACTATAATTAGTTGAATATCCTTTTATGCCGGAAACAAAATAGCTGATCAGGTAATTACCGCCGTAGAGATCATAAAAATTAATGGTCACTTCATCATCCGAATCCTGCCAGATGTAATAAAAAGACGATCTGATATTTAACCGGAATTTAGGTGAAATGTAGTAATTAACTGATAAATCAGCCGAGGCTTTGATTCCATTGCCTTCAAGCCCGATAATTTTCTTGTCGGTATTGGTTTTATCGAAAAACTGTGCATATTGCACCCCGTAAGAAAAACGCATGTCTGTCCGGGTATTTGGATAAAAACCGATGGTATGAAAGAAACTTAATTGTAAATTCGGAACTCTCAGTTTACTCTCGGCTGAATTTGTTTTGTCATTAAACTTGCCTTCTACAATGCCAAAAAAACCATTAACATCAATCGAATTTTGCCAGTACAGGTTAACAGGTTTTTCGTATTTGAATTCGAGTCCTGCATTTAAAAGCAAAGCATTCAGGTTAAATTTGCCTGTATCATAAAATGATCCGTCACCGGGATTATTATAATTATAAAAATAGTATCCGGGCAAAATCGTGCCCGACAACCGTGCTCCACTATTTCTGGCAGGTACGTTACCAAAAGCCCAATAATCGGCAAGTGTGGCAAAATAGCGGGCATCCGGTTTCAATACATAGTTATTTACGACCAAAAAAGAATCGATCGATTCGAGTTCTGAAATTGTTCGTAAACGGGAATCGAAAAATCTTTAATTCTTAAGTTTTGATATTAACCCGGCAAATTCGATAATTTCATCATTGGTTATTTCTTTGTTTACCCGCCCAACTTTTGCAAGCTCTTCAAACAGATAAATGGCATGTCGGGCATCCTGAACCTGTTCTATCCTGCCAGTACCTGTTTTAAGGGGTAAATATGCCTGCAAACTATGGGTCTGAGGATGGTCTTTACTCACTTTGCCATCATAAGTACTCTTTGTATAGATGTCATGGTTATTATATTGATAATTCAAATTGAGGTCCGTTTCAATAAAAGTATTATTCTGGTAGTATTTTCGATTATCACTTTTATAATAGAATGATGTAGCAATAGAATTGTTTTTATAGATCAGTGTATTATCGGCTTTGTTGTTAAACAAATCCGATGAGAATGCAATTCCTGCATTGGATTCATTCTGATGGGCAGCATTGTTCAGATAGTGGTAGTAATTCAGCCAGACATCACCACCAAATCTATTTGTTCCCAATTTATCGGAACCGCCGGCAAGGTTTTGGGATTTATTGTAACTGTTATCTCCGGATAAATCGAACCTCGTTTCCAAAGCCCTCCTTTCCAGATCAGGTAATTTGTAATCAGAGAGTTTAAAATCGGTCGATTGAGCGCAGGCGGTCCCTAAAATGAATAAGAAAACCGGAATCATTAAAATCTTGTTTGGTTTCATTGGTTGTGTTTTATGTGAATGATTAAGAAATTTATGATGATCAATCTAATATAAGACATTATTCTAAAATAACATTCAGTAAAAGTCGGTTATTCCAATCTAATACTTTACATAGGGTTAAAAACGCTTCAAGTCCAATTTGGGAATTGCAAATGGTCAATAATAACCTCCTGTTTCAAATGCGATTAAAGGTAATTTATTTATCATTTTGCTGTTGCGATTTTATCAATTTAACACAAACAATGTGCCGCAAATGCTGTTGTAATCCGCTTTTATTGCTTATATGGAAGCATCCAGAAGTTTTTAAAACTTCATTAATAGTACTACCATCGGAAGACAAAATAGCTTCAAACGATCAAATAATTTCAGGTAATGGCAGACAAGTACTAAACATTAGTTGTTGGTAATGAAGAATTTATCGGTTGCTACGGTTTTCTTACAATCCGTCAGGCGAAAGTAATAGAGTCCGCTTGCTAAATTGTTCCTGTCGAAAATGAGGGTCTGCCCGGTGAGATTGGACATTTGTTTCACTTCCTGTCCATAAAAGTTGAAGACCGTTAAAACTGCATTTTTTAAAGGTTTGTCCGGTTTCAACATTGTCTGTTCGGAAAAAGGGTTTGGGAAAACATGAATCTTTGAAGAAACCTTAAAGATTTCTTCGGCATAGGTAACCAATTCGCATCCGACGGCAGAATTATATCCGGTATAAAATAAAGTCGTGCTGCTATCTTTGACGCAAATTAAATTCGTTAAGCAGGGCCCGGATGTATTAAGCCATTCGATTAATCCATTATCAGAACCTATTCCCTGGATAAAATAGCCCGGACATTCATTGCAGGTATTGAAATTCCATTTTTTCCTGAACTGGGTGCCAATGAGAACCGAATCGACGGAATTAATTGTAATTGTACAATTTGCCGGAAGATATCCTCTAATTGTATCACCAACCGCTAAGTTGTAGTCGAAAAGCAATGTGTCGGTATTTTGATCGGGAAAAACAAAAAACGATTTATTTCCTAAAGAATCATCTCCAAGCGCTCCCATATAACCCGAAAAAGTAGCCCAGGGCCAAACATAACAGGGAGTTCCCCCACCTTGCCTAATTATTAATACAGGTGATCGAAACAGCTTTTTGTGCAAACTCCCGTTTATAATTGTATCGCCATCAAAATAATAGTCGTAATAATAGTCCTCCTGGCAACCAGTGAAATTATCCTGGGCCCATGCATCTACCCGCCAAAAGGAACTGTCGGGGAATGGATGGTACGTATTTGTCTGGCCATATCCGGTCATTAGCATAAACAGAAGCATTGAAAGAATAAATAGGTTTTTCATAAGGATCGTTTTTTATAATTGTTGTTAATATGCTGTACCTGTACTCGGCTGGAATTAACCGATGAATCCTACAGCCGGATACTATTCAATTTACTGTTTATGAAACACCGAAACCCGGCTCGTTGGTAACTTTTCATAAAACTAAGTTGAGCTAATGCACTAAAACTTCCCGTTCAAAGGTAGTGATTTTATGTTTTTAGGAGGGCCAGATAAAATCTATTTGTTATGAATGAAACTCAACTTCTGTTGAAGGCTCTTCAATTGCATTAAACGATGGAATGGTGGAATAGTGAAAAATGGAAAATTGGAATATTGGAATGTTGGCCTGAATGAGTTTTTTAACAACAAAACTATTGCCTCATCATGGCCAGGCCTTTTAAATCATCAGGCATTTTTTCGATTGCATACCTTAAAGCTGTCCGGGGCATCATTGCCTTGTTCTTCATTACATATTCAAATATTGCCTGCTGGTTTGACTGGCTTGCGGCTTTTAACATCCATCCATATCCTTTTTGTACCAGATCATCGGTATCCAAAAGCAATATATCTGCAATTTCCAGGATATCGCCCAGAAATTTTCCCTTTTTGGCAGGGATAATCAACGACACAGAAGATGCACGGCGCATCCATCTGTTCTCCGATTTCGCCAGATCTTTTAAACTTGTTATATACTCAGGATACATCACGATAAATTCCCCAACCGTATGATTACAAAGCGTATCGCAGGAAGCCCAATTATTTACATAATCATTAATCCACCGCTCAAATATCTGAAAGTCGGCAGGTTCGTATTTTTTATGGATAAAATAGGACCAATGGCAGGCGATGAACGATTCCTCAATAAATCCTGATTGCCATAAACTTTCGCAAAGGTCGAATATTTCCGGCTTTGTCTTAAAATCTATACGTTTAAAGAATGCTTTACTGATCTTATTTACAACCGGGACCTTCACACCGTAACATTTTATCTTTTCCCTGAAGAAATACTGACTGGTTGCCAGCGTTTTTTCATCGATGTTTTTCTTTAGCTCCATTCGAATGTTGTCGATAATGTTTTCCATGATAATGTTTCTGTTTTTCTGCGGATAAAATTCGATGAATTCAGTTTGCGATTCTTTACGCGGGCAGCTAAGTCCATAATACAGTCCGGCGTTATTTTCGTTCGCAAATTTATGATTATAATCAGTGTTCAACCTCAAAAAAGGCGTAATATGTCGAAGAACATGTGAAAATTTCCCTTCAAAAAACAACACAACACTTCTATAAGCACTTAGCCATCAATGCTGGGCTTTACAACACTAACTCCCCGCCGGGACTAGCGGACCGGTCAAAGTCCTATTTATTAGCAGCAGTTTATTTCATTCTTGTCAGCACTTTTTCTAATATTAAATTAAATTCTGCCGGTTTTTCTATCATTGGATAATGTCCAGTCGCAGAGATAGTTTCCACTTGAAAACTATTTTTACAATGGTTTTTCAGTCCAGTTTCGTTTGTTGGAAAACCGTCACTATTTATTAAATACAACTTGTAATTAAGCTGTTCCAGTCTTTGTGCATCGGTATAAGCATATTGCATTTGGTTCATAAAAGTTCCATAGCCAATAACGGAATCGCTATTTGCAAAATCAGTTTTTACTCTGTCTTTCACTTCCTTTGAAGTTGTTGGGTGAAAAAGCATCATATCTGCATAGACAGGTGCTGAATTTTTAAAATCCTTTTCAAGCATTGGAAAAAAAACGGTCATTTGTTTCATCTGTTCTGGTGTAAATGCAACATCAATAAATTTAAAATTGTCAACACCTACAACACCAACTATTTTTGGATTGTTGGTTAATGCTGTTTGTAACATAATTTCGCCTGCCATAGAATGTCCAATGATTACAACATTTTTAAGGTTCATTTTGTGAATAAATGCTGTTACATCATTGGCATATTCTTCAATTGTCCAGTTGGTTCTTTCTGCCCTGGATTTGCCAAATCCCGGCAGGTCAATTGCAAAAACATTGTAAGTTTTAGAAAAATAATCAACCTGATTCTTCCAATACGTTCCGTCAATACACCAGCCGTGTAAAAAGAGAAGTGTTGAATCGCCTTGTCCTTGTTGAAAATAATTGATTTCAACTTCTTTTTCTCTGATAGTGATTTGTTTAGTTGTCATCTTTTTTTGTGTTTGTGCCTTGCTTACATTCGCTAAAAGTGAAGCAAAGACGATTAATAAAATTGCTTTTTTATTCATCTGTTTATCTATTATTTTTCAAAGGTCAGCTGGAACCGCATGATTAAATTCAGACTTCCTGACCTCTCGCACATTGATTTGTCGCAATATTCGCAAAGACACAGCAATCTTTTAGCCTAACGTCTGATATTCATAAGTTTAAATTTTAAAATATGATAAAATTACGAATCGAG
>Ga0172375_10005083_pt1 | contig 19167 bp, 17 predicted proteins | sample LakKiv1m_FD_114537 | JGI IMG/M metagenome (GOLD analysis project Ga0172375, IMG submission 114537) | Freshwater microbial communities from Kabuno Bay, South-Kivu, Congo - kab_092012_11.1m | ecosystem: Environmental > Aquatic > Freshwater > Lake | place: Democratic Republic of the Congo...
AATTTTTTTATTTACATTTTCGCAAGCTTTTAAAACACCAAAACCGTTATATCTTTTTTTATTATGGTCGCGCAATTCCATTGCTTCATAAATTCCAGTAGAAGCGCCAGATGGCACGCTTGCCTTGGCTTTTAAACCACAATCCAAAGTGATTTCCGTTTCAATAGTTGGATTAGACCGCGAATCTAAAATTTCACGCGCTGCGATAGATTTTATGGTGGTGTGCATATTTTTTGTGCTACCAATTTATGTCATCCTTATGCAAATCAGGATTCCATGGAGTTACTGAAACGCTGGGATTCTGACTTTCGTCAGAATGACAATAAAGTTATTTTAATCCTGGTAATTTTTTTCCACTTAGAAATTCCAACATTGCTCCTCCGCCAGTGGAAATAAATATATTTTTTGGTAATTTGGTAATCTTGTAATTTGGTAATTTGGCAAGGCTTTCAGCTGTTTCTCCGCCGCCAATTATAACTTTTGCTTTGCTGTCTAAAATTGTTTTGGCAATTTCCTTAGTGCCATTAGCAAATTTTTTATTTTCAAAATAACCCATCGGTCCATTCCAAACAATGGTTTTAGCACTTTTTATTATAGCACAAAAATTTTTAATCGTCTTATCGCCAATATCTAAAATTTTATTTTTATGCCAGACAAAATCTATTGGTAAGAGTAATGGATAATGCGTAATGTGTAATGAGTAATTTTTTGATTTATTATTCCTTAATTTCTTAATTTCTTTGTTTCTCAATTTCTCTAATATTTTTTTTGCTTCTTTAATATAATCTTTATCAACAAGTGAATCCCCCACTTCCATCCCCTGTGCTAAAAGAAAATCATTTGCTACTGCACCGCCAATTAGGATATAGTCAGCGGTTTTTAGAAATTTTTTAATTACTGGTAATTTAGTTTCAATTTTTGCTCCGCCAATAATTAAGACTAATGGTTTTTTTGACTGGTCTAAAACTATTGACAAATTTTTTATTTCTTTTTCTAAATTTAAACCTGCATATGAGGGCAAATATTTTTTTATAGCATCAACCGATGCAGCGCTTCTGTGCGAAACAGCAAATGCTTCATTGACATAAATGTCCGCCAGTGAGGCAAGTTTTTTAGCAAAAGTTTTATCGTTTTTTTCTTCATCAGGATTGAAACGAAGATTTTCAAGAAAGATTATTGAGGGGTTGTCATTCCGAGGAGCGGAGCGACGAGGAATCCCGTTGATGTTTGAGATAAATTTGATGATTATTTTATTGTCTACGGGATCCCCGCTTTCGCGGGGATGACAAGAGAAGGTGTGGGGATGACAAAGAGAAGATAAAATCTTTTCTAAATGTTTAGCCACTGGTTCCAGACTTAAACTTGGTACAACTTTTCCGTTTGGTCTGCCAAGATGTCCACATAAAATAATTTTGCATTTTTTATTAAGTAAAAATTTGATTGTTGGTAAACAGGCTTTTAGTCTACTATCATCTGTTATACTTAATTCATATCTCATATCTCTTATTTCTTTTTTTATCGGTACATCAAAATCACACCGCACTAAAACAGTTTTGTCTTTTAGGTTTTTTGCTTGTTTTAAGGATTTTATTTTTATAGTTGACATAGTGAATACCCCTCTTTTTCTTTTTGTCTAAATTTGCTATGCAAAATTTTTTCAATTAACTCTTCTTCTCCTTTGAAATATTTTTTATATACCTCTAAAAGACTGGGGTTTTCGTGCGCAGTTCTGATTGGAAGATTTTTATCAATTTCATAAAGCGCAGCAGCGCGTACGGCCCGGATTTTGGAATTTGTTGGAATTGGTTGACCACCGCCGCCGATGCAGCCGCCAGGGCAGGCCATTACTTCAACATAATCATATTTTGTTTTATTGTTTTTTAAATCATCAAGAATTTTTTTAGCATTACCTAGACCATTAGCAATGGCCACATTAAGTTTTTTGTTTCCAACTTTTACTTTTGCTGTTTTTATTCCAGCCAGACCGCGCACTTTTTTAAATCCAATTCTTGATCTTTGTAATTTGGAAAATCTATTTCTTTTTAATTCATAATTTTCTCCTTTTATCACTGGTTCTAAACTTCCAGTTTCATTGAGCACGCGCAAAAAATAATCCGCACTTCGGAGAGCTGATTCCATAACGCCTCCCGTGGCTCCATAAATTGCGCCGGCGCCGGAATAAATTCCCAAAGGCAGATCCAAATCTTGCGGTTTTAAATTTGGCAAATCAATTTTGTGTTTATGAAGTAAATAAGCATATTCTCTTGTCGTCAGGACATAATCTACCGTTTTGATTTTAATGCCTTGCAAATTTTTTCTGTCTTGACAAGCCGCTTCTATATTTGGCAGATTTAATCTTTCTAAACACCAGCCCAGGTCTATTTTATGGCTATCCAAATTTATTTCATGTTTTTTTGAAGTGCAAGGCATAATAGAAACAACAATAATATCGCGCGGATCTTTTTTTAAAAAATCAGCAAAATATGTTTTGATAATCGGACCAGAACACATCTGCGGAGAGTTTGAAGTTGTTAGGTGCGAGATAAATTCTGGATAATAAAATTCCACAAATTTTACCCAAGCAGGACAACAAGAAGTGAACATTGGTCTTTTTTTATTAGAGTCCAACCATTGCACTAATTCGCGCGCTTCTTCATAAGTGGTAAAATCAGCGCCCAAATTAACATCAAAAGCGTAATCAAAGCCAAGAGATTTGATTGAAGAGACGAGCTGGCCAGTTAAAATTCTGCCCGGTTCTAAACCAAACTCCTCGCCGATTGATACCCGGATTGAAGGCGCAATCTGCGCAATTAAAATTTTTCCTTTTTTATCTTTTAATAATTTTTCAACTTCCTGCCAATGCGGCACGCCTGAAATCGCGCCGACAGGACAATGCACTACGCATTGGCCGCAATAAGTGCAATCAAAATTACCCGTGTTGTTTTGAAGAGAGTCAATTAAATTGTCATCCTCGCGAAAGCGAGGATCTCGTGGTTCAGAAACATTGTCAGTGCTTGCTGGGGTTCCCGCTTTCGCGGGAATGACAGATTGTGCCCCTACGGGCCGAACAATTGTTTCTATGCCTCTTTCTGCAATTTCATAAAATTTGCAAACTTGCATTTTGTCGCAAACCTCAACGCAATTACGGCAATCGATGCATTTAGACGAATCAAATTGAATAGAATCTGAAAACTGCCAAACAGGAAAATTTTTTTTGCGATCTGGAAAGCGACTGATTTGAATATTATAAATTTTTGCGTATTTTAAAATTTGGCAGTTATCTTGATAAATACAACTATCACATTTTTCAACATGTTCGGAAAAAATCAATTCTAAATTTATTTTTCGCGCCCGTTCAGCGTCCCTTGATTTAGTTTTTATTTTCATGCCTTCAAATATTGGTGTGGAGCAAGCAGTAATCAAACCTTTACCCTCAACTTCAACAACGCAAGTGCGACAAATTGCCTGGACTGATAAATCAGGATGTTTGCAAAGATGTGGAATATCAATACTCTCGCGCAAAGCCACATCCAAAATTGTCTCGCCAATGTTAGCAAGATATTCGTGATTGTTGATTAAAATTTTTATTTTTTTTGGCATGAAGTAGTCTTGTCATTCCCGCGCAGGCGGGAATCCAGAAAATTTGTTTCGTTGCAAATCATTGTTCTTGGATCTCCGTTTGCACGGTGATGACAATAAAAGAAGTAATAATTAAACCGGATGGATGTTTCTATAATAAGAAGTTATTGCATTTGCCGCTGCTTTTCCCAGTCCGCAGAAACTGGTATTTTGTAAAGAGAAAATTAAATCATCAATCATATTTTGGTCCTGATTTTCGCCAGCATATTGTCTTTCTAATAATTTTAATAATCTAAAAGTTCCTTCGCGGCAGGGCACGCATTTTCCGCACGATTCATTTTTAAAAAAGTGAATCCAATGCAAAATTAAATCTTTTTCAGGTGTTTCTTTTTTATAAATAATAATGCTTGGATTACCAATGAATATGCGGTTTAGTTGTTTGTAATTATAACAAAACCCCGCTGCGCCTCCGCCAATTTGATAAACATATTTGTCAGAAGGACGATGGCCAAATTCTGATAGTATTTTTCTAGCCGTAATATTGATTGGTAATTCTTTAACCATTGATTCAATATCATTACCTGACAAACAATAAAATTTGGTATTTTTGTATTCACCAGAATTTATTAATGATACAGTATAAAAGGTTTCGCAATTATTTATTAAAGTTGGCTGGTTAAAAAATCCTTGCGTGGTTGGAAATGGTGGTTTTAAGCGCGGTTCAACCCTCTGACCTTCCAGGGAATTTAAAACAGCTGTTTCTTCGCCGCCTACATAATCGTGCAACTTCTTTTCATACAATTCAATCTTAACTTTTTGCGCTTCAATTTCTGGCAATAAATAATCCTGAAAATCTTTAAAATATTCAGGATTAAGATAAATAAAACCATATTTAGCGTTAATAAATTTCATGGCGATTTTAATGCCATCAATTACTTTTTCAGCATAATTTTGCAGAATAAATTTGTCTTTAAACACTCCTGGCTCTGATTCAGAAACATTGCAGATAACAAACCTATCACCTTTTGTCTTTGCCTGTTTAACTGCCAGCCATTTTTCAGCTACTGGAAAATTATTGCATCCCCTACCGATTAAATTAGTTTTTTGTATTTTTTTTAGAATAGAATTATTAAAAAACATAGTAAGTCTATTATAACATAATCTTGGGGAAATAAAAATTAACAAACTACTCCCCCGCCTAAAATTTCATAATTATTTTTCCATTTGGAAAAAAGTCTGTTTGGTTTATAAAACACAATTGATTGTCCTCTTGTAATGGCGCGGACAGGATTTTTAAAATTTGCTAAATATTCTTTTTTAGATCGTTTTTGTTTAGTAATTATGACTGGTTCCAGTTTTGCGCCATATCTGTGTCTGGCAAAACATTTGAGCGGTAAATCAGGTTCAATGTCCGAAATCCAGTTGACATTTGTCATAAGCGCTGTTTTTGAAAATAATCCAGGGTCATTTTTGTTATTACTGACAATCAATTTATTATCTTTAAAATCTTTTTTTATCACATAATAAGGTCCCTTGCCGCCAATATTTATACCCTGGCGCTGGCCAAAAGTATAAAGCGGCAATCCCCCGTGTTCGCCGATTATCTTTCCGTCAATTGTTTTAATAAAACCTTTTTCTAAATCCAGGTTTCTTTTTAAGAAATTTTTAGTGCTGTCGCCAACAAAGCAAACTTCCTGGCTTTCTCTTTTTTCTGCTATTGGCAGTTGCCATTTTTTTGCCAATTTACGCACTTGGTTTTTAGTATAATTTCCCAAAGGAAAAATTAAATATCGCAATTCGTCTTGATCTAGTGTGTAAAGAAAATATGATTGATCTTTATTTTTATCACGAGCTGTTAATAATTTTAATTCATTGTTTGTTGTTAATTTTATTCTGGCGTAATGTCCGGTGGACAAAGCATCAAAGCCCAAATTCTGAACATATTTTATTAAAAGTCCGAGTTTAATTTTTTTATTGCAGACAATGCAAGGATTGGGCGTGTTTCCGGATTTATAACTATTCAAAAAATAATCAACCACTTCCTGTTTAAATTCTTTTTCATAATTTAGAACATAAAACGGAATGCCTATTTTTTGGCAGACTTTCTTGGCATCTAAAAAGGATTTTTCTGAGCAGCATTTATTTTCTGAAATTTTGCATAAAGAATTATTTTCCTGCCAGAATTTTAAAAAAACACCGACTACATTGTGTCCTTGTTTTTTTAAAATCGCGGTTGCAACTGATGAATCAACTCCACCAGACATGGCCATTAAAATTTTTTTAGCCTGATTTTTCATTAACGCATTAATATATTAGTTTCTAATTTTTTAGAAAATTTTAAAGTCGTGAAGAATAAAATCAAAGTTAATATGAGATTGACAATAGATTGTATTAAAAGTGATTTTAAATTAAATTTAAATATTTGGTATTGGCTAATCAATTTTATTAAAATAGTTTGTTCTGCATAAAGCAGACAATTATAAATAACAATGGCCACTAGAGATAAGATAATAAAAGATAGAATTGAACGGTCTGTTAGGAAATTTTTGGATAACAGATGGACAACAGCGATAATTAAAAAAAAGATTATAAGGTGACTGCCAAATGGCAATAGAGAAAAAATATCTAATAAAAATCCGGCGCTTAGTCCCCAAATTAAACTCCAACGGGGATTAAAAATTACAGTTATAAAACTTAGAATGGTTGGCCAAAAAATAAGCCGGGCGTCTAGGCGTATAATTAATGATTGTTGGATAATAAAAACAACGATAATCAATAGAAAAGTGAAAAAATATTTTTTGATCATATCAGTTAATTAAGAATCACACTCACAATTTTTAAGTGTTTAAAGTCTATTGGAGAAATGATTTCCGCCTGTTTAAAGAGATTTGTTTTGTCATCAGTTATGGCTCCCAGTTCTCCAATTAAGAGTCCGCCAGGGATAGCATTATCTTCGCCAGAACTAATAACGAAGGTGCCTTGATCAAGGGGCATGTCTTTTAGCACATACGATAATATTAAGCCACTGTTATGACTTCCGCTGACTACCCCGGTAATTTCTGAATTGCCGGCCAAAGATGCCGAAAGGCGGCATTGACTGTCTATTAAAAGCAACACAAAAGACTGGTCTTGCTGAGTCTGAATTATTTTGCCAATCAAAGTCCCTCTTTCAGCTACAACAGCCATATTGATTCTAACCCCATCTTTTAGTCCTTTATTGATGATTAAAATATTATCATTGCCAAGATGATTGCGGCTTATGATGCGAGCGGTCAGGAAATTAAATTTTTTGGCTGTTAAATAATTACTTTCGGCTTCTAATAATTTATTTTCCTCAATAAAATTTTTTAAATTTATAATTTGATTTGATAAAATTTCTATTTTTTTTCTTAAATTTTCATTTTCTATTTTATAATCTTCCTGACTGGTTGTTATCTTGATGCTCTCGGTCAAATTATTAACAAACGAATAAGTGGCTATTTGAAAAGGCGACATGAGCCAGGTGATCATTCTTTCCATGGGGTATGTAACGGTAATTTTATGAAAAAAAATCAAAGCCAGAATGATTATTCCAGCAACAAAAAAATCATTAGCTAGAATTTTTTTAGGCATAAATTTTTTAAAAAATGTTGAGTTGCTTATGAAAATTTATTTGTTGGTTACAGGAATTAATAAATCTTTTAAACTTCCGGCGTCTTCTAAAATAATGCCTGTACCACGCACAATAGCGGTAAGAGGGTCATCAATTACTTTTGTAGGAATTTTTGTTTCTTGAAAAATAAGTTTATCAAGTCCTTTTAATAAAGCGCCGCCGCCACAAAGAATAATGCCACGTTCATAAATTTCAGACACCAAATCTGGCGGAGTTGTTTCTACCACTGATTTTATATTGTCTATGATAATGTTAACATTTTTTGAGAGTGCATAACGGATTTCTTCGTCAGTTATTTTTACAGAACGTGGCAGTCCGGAATAAAGATCGCGACCGCGTATTTCCATCACCATTTTTTCTGGCAAAGAATATGCAGAGCCAATCATTTTTTTGACATTTTCTGCAGAATTTTCTCCCAAAAAAAGATTATATTTTTCGCGGGCGTAATTGATAATATCCCAATCCAATTCTATGCCGGCAGTTTTTAATGATTTTGAACTTACGACTCCTGAAAGAGAGATGACTGCGATTTCTGTGGTGCCTCCGCCAATATCAACAATCATATTGCCAACAGCCTCGGTAATGGGCAATCTCGCTCCAACGGCAGCCGCAATCGGTTCTTCCACCAAATAAACATCTCTAGCACCAGCCGAAAGCGCAGCGTCTTCCACGGCTTTTCTTTCTACTTCAGTTATGTCTTGCGGCACGCTAATTATCATTTTTGGTCTTGGGGTTGAGAGCCAGCTATCTTTATGTGTTTTATCTACAAAATATTTAAGCATTTTTTCTGTGACTTCAAAATCAGAAACAATACCATCAACCAAAGGACGAACAACAGAAATGTGTGCTGGATTTTTGCCAATCATTTTTTTAGCTTCTTCACCAATGGCTAAAATCTGATCATTCCTCGTGTTTATTGCCACAACCGAAGGTTCGTTTATGACAATACCCTTGCCTTGGGTATATACCAATGTATTTGCTGTGCCCAAATCCACACCCAAGTCATGGGAAAATTTACCTAGGATGTTTTTGAACATATTTAAACCGTCCTGTTGAACTTCATTCAGCATCTCTTTAATTTTGAGATTAACCTATATTGAAATCCTGAAATAAGTTCAGCAGAATGACAAATAAAGTGTTTTGTATTTCTAAGGTCACCCCTATCTTACCATCTTGTTTATTTTTTGTCTATAATAAAAATCACCTCATTTCAGAGGCGATTTTTTGAACAGTTTACGCTTTCTGTCTCATTAACGAAAACGCTGGACCTAACTTTTTAATTTTATCTTTTATCAAAACTATATTTTTATAAATTTTTTCAGTCCTAGCTGTAATTTCTTCCCAATTATAATAAACCTCAACATAATTTTTTGCTTTGGCTCCGACTTGGTGCACGATTGATTGATGCTCTAATAAAATTTTTAATTTTTGAGTTAAGTCAATTATATTTTTATTTTGAAAATCAAACCCCACAGATCCTGTTTCGGCTGTGCCAGCAATTAATTCTAAATTTTCTTCAATGTCAGAAACTAAAACTGCTTTGCCGTAAGCCATGGCTTCTAAAATCGAAATTGACAGTCCCTCGGATTCTGATGGCTGGACATAAAGATAAGCATTTCTAAAAATAGCGTCTAAATTGGCTCCAGTTTGAATGCCAGTGAATATAATATCGGAACGGCCGTTAGTTAATTTTAATAAAAATTTTTGGTAATTTTCTGTAAAGGCGGTTGAACCAATAATGACCAATTTGAAGTTTTGGATTTTATCATTTTTTATGGTTTGTTTTTTCAGTATTTTAAAAGCTTCAATTAAATAATGCACCCCTTTGTGTGGTACCAGGCGTGAAACTATCAATAGATATTTATTTGGCAATAAACCAAAACTTGCTAAAACCTTTTTTTCTATGGTATTATTTTTTTCCGGTATAGAAACCCCGTTAGGAATATAATTAGTTTCATCTTTATATTTTGTCAAACAATATCTTTGCAAGCTTCTGGAAATTGCAATAACATTGTGACTGAACCTACAGGCAAATTTGGCACCTAATTTTAACATAAACTGTGCAAAAGGACTCCATTTTTTATGTTCCCAATCAGCAGAATGAATAGTGGAGACAATTTTAATGCGCGGATTTAAAATTCTTGGCAACCAAGCCAAAAGAGAAGGTCCAACACCTTGATAATGGATAATGTCTGCATTGAGTACAAAAATGGCATGCAAGGTGGATAAAAATGTATGAGAAATGGCATCAAAATTTTTTGTTCTTAAAGACGGCAAACTGATTAAGTTCACTTGATCGTATTTTTTGTATTCTTTTGGCACCCATTGAGGTCTGGTATAAACATAGATAGAGTGACCATTGTTGCTTAAATGTAGTGCAAGCTCTTCTACGTGTCTTTCTACACCGCCTTGGGATACAGGGATGCCTTTTTGGCCAATAAAAGCGATTTTAAACATATAAAATTTTTGTGAATTCAAAGCGAATTATACGAATATGTCGTTAATTCGCAAATAATTTAGTAATAAAACATTATAGCAAAATAAGACTTGATTGTCAATAAAAGTTATCCACAGGCGGCTCTTGTTAACATTTTCGCATTTTAAACAATAAAGTTTTGAGTAATTTTGTGCTTTTATGTTTTAATGTTTTTATGATAAAATGATTTTATGACCATTGAGCGCATTCTTGAAGTTATTAAAAGAAATAATCCAGGCGTTGATCTGGATATGGTTAAGTTGGCTTATGATTTTGCTAACGAAGCGCATAGGGGTCAGGTTCGCCAAAGCGGAGAAGATTATATTCAACATCCTTTGGAAACAGCTTATAAATTAGCTGAGTATAATTTGGATTTGGCTACTATTATTGCTGGCATTTTGCATGATGTGCCAGAGGAAACAGACCTTACTCTTACGGATATTGAAAAAAATTTTGGTAAAGAAGTGGAGAGTTTGGTTGAGGGTATTACTAAGTTAGGAAAGATTAAATATCGTGGTTTAGAAAGATACGCGGAAAATTTGCGCAAAATGTTTATAGCAATTGCCGAGGATGTGCGTGTGGTATTTATAAAATTTGCCGACCGTATTCATAACTTAAAAACTTTGTATTCTCTCTCGCCAGTGAAACAGCAAAGAATTGCCAGGGAAAGCTTGGAGATTTACGGTCCCATTGCCAATCGTTTGGGTATGGAAGAAATTAAAGGCGAATTAGAAGATTTATCTTTTCCTTATGTTTATCCTGAAGAATATCATTGGGTTTTGGATATTTCTAAAAAGAGATACGAGGAACAGAGACGTTTTACTGATAAAGTTATAAAAATAATTAAAAAAGAACTCTTGGAAAATTCTTCTGTTAAGTTGGTAAAATTGGAAGGCAGGGCAAAAAGATATTATTCTTTGTATCAAAAAATTTTGCGTAAAAATATGGATATTAATAAAGTTTATGATTTGGTTGCTTTGCGTATTATTGTGGAAAATACCGAAGATTGCTATCGCGTATTAGGGCATATTCATCAGCTTTGGCCGCCGGTGACCGGCCGAATTAAAGATTATATTGCTCAGCCAAAACCCAATGGTTATCAGTCATTACATACGACTGTATTTGGGCCAGACGGCAGAATAACTGAATTTCAAATTAGGACCAAAAAAATGCACGAGGAAGCAGAGCTTGGTATTGCCGCGCACTGGCTTTATAAAGAAAAAGATGTGAAAGAAAATTTAAAAATTTCAGAAGAAAAACTAAGATGGATCAAAGACCTTTTGGATGAGCAAGAAAAAACTACCACGCCCAAGCAATATCTTAATAATCTGAAATTGGATTTTTTCAAAAATAGAATTTTTGTTTTTACGCCCAAAGGAGATGTGATTGATTTGCCAGAAGGGGCAACTCCAATTGATTTTGCCTATCATATTCATTCTGATATAGGTGATAAATGTTCCGGAGCAAAAATTAATGATAAAATCGCCACTTTGCAAACTCCAGTTAAAAGTGGAGATGTGGTGGAAATTTTAATTGATAAAAATAGAAAAGGACCTTCTGAGAACTGGCTGAATTTTGTGCAAACGCATGCGGCCAAAGATAAAATAAAAGCTGCTTTAAGAAAAAACAGCAGATTGAATATATTTAGGTTTTTTAATCGCTGATTAAAGAGTTTACCAAGAGCGATTTGAATTTATCATTAAAATTATTTTGGATTTTGAGTTTTGGATTTTAAATTAAGATTCCTCGCTTCGCTCGGAATGACAAAAACCGTCAACTTATTTTTTCCACCAACTCTCCTAATTCTTCTTCGGAATAATATTCAATCTCAATTATTCCTCCCCAGGAACCGCGTTTCCTAATGTTAACTTTGGTGTTTAATCTTTCCCGCATTTTTGTTTCCCAGTTTCTAATTTGGGGATCTTTTTTTATTTCGCGCACATAAGAATGAACTTTAATCTTATCCACTTGTTTTTTTGTGTCTTCAACAGTCATACCTGTCGTAGAGACTTGGCGATAGATCTGTTCGCGTTTATTATTATCTTTAACTTCCAAAAGAACTTTGGCTTGACTCAAAGAAATTTTATTTTCTGCCAGTCCTTTTTGAACATTTTGAGGCAGACCTAAAAGTCTAATAAAATTAGTGAATTGAGTTCTGGAAATTCCTAATCTTTTTGCCGCTTCGTCATGAGTTAAGCCAAATTCTCCCACTAATTTTTTATAGCTTTCTGCCTTTTCAATAGGATTCAAATCCGCACGCTGAATATTTTCAATTAAAGACAATTCTAATTTTTCTAAATCTTTTGCGGCGCGTACAATTACTGGCACTTCATTTAAGCCGGCAATTTTAGCAGCGCGCAATCTTCTTTCTCCCGCAATAAGTTCGTATTCGCCTGCCAGAGTTTCAGTAACTAAAAGCGGTTGCAAAATTCCATGCTCTCTGACGGATGCCACTAAATCACTAAGTGGAATTTCATTAAAGTCTCGCCGCGGCTGATGCGGGTTGGCTTTAATTTGATTAACATTTAGAGATAGAATTTGGTTAGATGCTCCTTTTTTTATTTTTGGCAAATATGGCAAATCAGAAGCAATAACATTGCCGCGATTTTGCGCATTTTGATTGTTGCCAATTAAAGATGATAATCCCCTGCCCAATGATGATTTTTGTGGTTGATCAAATGTTGACATAAAATTTTTTATTTGTAGGAAACAAAATTTTTGTTCCCTCCTGGTTGGTTAGTATATTCCATTAATTCCTTTGCTAATCTTTCATACGCTTTGGCGCCGCGACCGCTTGGATCATATTGCAAGATTGACTGGCCAAAAGAAGGCGCTTCTGCTAATTTGGAATTTCTGGGAATGACTGTTCTGAAAATTTTATTGGGAAAATAGCGATAAAGTTCAGTAAAAACCTCGCGTGCCAGTTTATTTCTATCATCATACATTGTCATTACTGCACCAAGCACATTAAGATTTGGCTTGAGATATTGTTTAACCAATGAAACCGTGTTTAAAAGTTGGCCCAGTCCTTCAAGCGCAAAATATTCACATTGCACGGGAATCAGAACATCATCGGCAGCTACCAAACCATTGATTGTTAAAAGACCAAGTGATGGCGGCGAATCAATAATAATATAATCATAATCATGTTTAACTTCAAGAAGTTCCTGATATAATCTATGCTCTCTTTCTTGCGCAGAGACTAATTCAATATTGGCGCCTGCCAGATTTTGATTGGCTGGAATTATTTTAAGCCCTAAGGGGTTTGTTGACAGGGCGACTTGACGCATAGAATAAGGGCCCATTAAAACTTCATAAATTCCTGCGAAAATATTTTTATGGTCAATGCCAATGCCAGAGGTGGCATTGGCTTGCGGATCCAAATCAACAAGCAAAACAAAATTTCCCAGCTTAGCTAAATAACTGGCTAAATTAATGGCAGTAGTTGTCTTGCCTACTCCGCCCTTTTGATTAACAACTGAAATAATGCGAGACATAACAATAGTAATTTCCAATTTCCAAGAAACAATTTCCCAATAAATTTCAATCCTGAATTAAATTCAGGACAAAATTCAAATATCAATGTCATTAAAAATGATTGGAAATTGTAATTTGAGATTTGTAATTTATTTGGAAATTGGAACTTGTATCTTGGAACTTAAACTTATTATATCATTTTTTAAAAAATAAAAAAACTCCACTGCTATGAAGTTTTTTTTATTCGTGCATATTCGGAAATTATTCGTAATAATTCGTGATCTATAAGTCTTCCAAATCACCGTTGCCTAAGCTTAAATTATCAATATCATCTAAACCCCTATCATTGTTGATAATATTTTCCACTTCTTTTTTTTCTGATAAAACATTATCTGGCGTTGATGTCGTTTCAGGTTGATTTTCAACTTTTGGTAAAATTTCTTTAACTTCATTTACCAATTCCCTTTCTTCTTTTTTAATAATATTTTCTATGGCCGCCCAATTGCTTGTTTGGTCTTTGGGAATCAGAATGGTGGCCTTATCACCAGGCGCGCCTTTAAAATATGTAACCGAAGCTGTGAGCACATTATATTTTTTATGGTCTGAAGTTAAAACAGTATAATTATTTGTTACTTCATCTAAGACTAATTCTCCAGTTAATCTTTCGCGCTTAATTAGCTTTATTTGTTTATAAATAAAAGAGCCGTTTTGTTCAATTGCCAGTTTTAAAATATCACCAGTTACTAATTTTGATTTGGAAGCGTAATTGGCTGGCACGCTGTATTCTTTGCCATCAAAACCTATCATATTTTGGCCATTAAAAACACCTTCAATAATTTGTGTTTGAGAATCAAGGTCGCTTGTGGTTGATAATTTTTTCGTTTGCCCACTTTTTAAAGGTAAATTTGTTTTGTCTCCGCTGATTTCTTTTAGAATTTCCCTTGCCCGCTGCAAAGAGAGATCAGCCGCCTCAATATATTGATTCAGTTGAGTTATTTTTTTAAGATTGATCATAATTTTTGTTTTTATTTCGGTAATAGGTTTATCCACAATTAATTATACCCGCAAAAAGTAACTTAGTCAAAAGATTTTTTGCCCCTTGTTTAATTAAATGCTATAATCTTTATTAAGATGAATTATGACTGGGGAAAAATTTTAATTGCTTCAGAAAAAGCTTCATTTTATGAGGATGTTTTTGTAGCGCCACATGATATGGCCGAAAATTCAAACCTTGGCCAATTGTTTGTGCTGTTTTTATTTAAAGGCAAAGATAAAAAGTTGGTGCATAAAGCACATGACTTGATGGATTTGATTGTTAGCAGTTATTATTCATCTCCAACTTCTGATATTGAAAGTTCGCTTACCTCAACTTGTCAAACAATAAATTTTAATTTAACGGATATATTCGGTAATAAAATTGTTAGCCAGCCAGGATTGAATATTTTGGTGGGTGTGGCAAAAGACAATGATTTGGTTTTTAGTTCAATCGGCCGCTGGTCAGGCTATATTTTCCGACATAAAAAAAGTTTAACAATTTGGCCGGCCGATTCAGATATAAATCAGGAAAATAATTTTTCTCAAATCACAGTTGGTGAAGCTGTATCTGGCGATGTATTAATTATTGCTAATTATAGTTTGTTTGATTTTTTTTCTCTGGAGAAAATCAAAGATGTTGTTTTGAAATTAAATCCAAACACTGTTGCCGAACAGCTTAAAAATCTGGCAAACGGAGTCAGCGGCGCTGAAATAGTTGGATTGATTTTAAAATATAACGGCGTGGTTGCTAAAAAAACAGAGTCCAGTTCCCAAAAGTATTTGCAGGAATTTTATGGTTCGGAGGAATCAATGCAGCAACTTGGTAATTTGGAACAACGCACCAGTCGCACTTTATCCGCTTCTTTATGGCCCAACTTACTTAAATTGAAAAAATTTTTGTTTGAGAATATTAAATTTAAAAGATGTAAAAAATCGGCGCGTAAAGAATTGTCTTTGCCAAAGGAGAATGTGAAATCAGATATCAATAAATTAAGTCAGAGTGTTTGGCCTCAAAAAATTAATATCGGCCGTTTGAAGGCGGCAATTATTAAAACAGGCATTTTTAACAATAAAAAAATAGTAATGCGCTCCATCATGTTTTTAATCATAATCTTTGCGGCCAGTATTTTTTATTTAAATTACGAGAAAAAGGTAGTCAAGAGAACCCAGGAACTGGAAATAAAACTTTCTTTAATTACAGACAAAAAAAATCAAGCAGAAGCGGTCTTGATTTATGACAAAGAAAAAGCCCAAACTTTGTTGCAAGAAGCATTGGATTTGTCAAAATCATATTACGGAGTAGAAGCAAAATGGCAGAATGCTTTTAACGGTGAGGAAAAAGCAGTTATTGCACTTTTAAATAAAATCAACAATATTTATGAAGTAAGTTTGAACATAGTGGCTGATTTATCTTCAATTAATAGTCCGATTAAAAATATTTTTAAAAATAAAGGAGTTTGGCAAATTTTTTTAGACAATGGAAGTTTTTATGAGCTTGATAACAAAACACAAAGTCCTGTTTATTTATGGCAGGATGAAAAAATAAAATTATTGGTAGAGATTGAATCCAATATTATTTATTTAGATCAAAATAATAAAATTTATTTTTTGAATAAAGACGGAGTAACAAAAGAGCTGCCAATCAATTTAGCTGCAAATACTGCTGTTGCAGAAGTTGTGTCTTATAATGATAATTTCTATTATTTAGATAACATTGTTGGAGATATTAAAAAAATTAGTTTTCCATTAACTGACGTACCAAAAATTTCCGTCTGGTATTTTGATGATAAGAATTTAATTAAAGGCGCGCGTTCAATGATGATTGATGGAAATATTTGGTTAGTTAATGGTGATAAGATTTTAAAATTTTTTAAAGGCAAGAAGGAAAATTTTAGTTTAGGGAAAATCAATCAGCCTCTTGGCAATGATTTGGAAATTTATACAGAAAAAGACTGGTCTCTGCTTTATATTTTAGATAAACAAAATAAAAGGCTGATGGTGGTCAATAAAGAGAATGGCGCGATTTTAAGACAATATTTAAATAATGATTTGGGCGCTGTTAAAAAAATTATTATTGATGATAAGCAGGAAAATGCTTTGGTAGTGATTGAGAAGAATATTTATAAGATGGAGGTGAAATAAAATAAAAAATGATTTACGATTTAAGATTTAAGAATGAAAATATCTAGATTTTAATTTAAAACAACCGCGGAAAAAACGGTTGTTTTAAATTTAAGTTAATTAAAAATCACGAGATCCTGACTTTCGTCAGGATGACACCTAAAGGTGTCACTTCAAAGTCACCGTAGCACCGGCTTGTTCTAATTTTTTCTTAATTTCTTCAGCCAATTCTTTTTTTATTTTTTCTTTAACCATTTTTGGAGCGGCTTCAACTAAATCTTTAGCATCTTTAAGTCCGAGTTCGGTTACTTCGCGCACGACTTTAATCACGCCGATTTTATTTTCACCGGCCGAGGTGAGTTCAACCGAGAATTCTGTTTTTTCTTCAGCTGCTTCAGAGGGTGTGCCAGTAGAAGTCGGCATTGTTCCCATCATCATGGGTGCCGCGGCAGACACGCCGAATTTGTCTTCTAAGATTTTTACTAATTCAGATAAATCCAAGACAGACATTTTTTCAATTGTTTCCACAATTGATTTGAATTTTTCCGGGATTTCAATTGGTTGTTTTTGTTCTTCCATATGTTTTATATCATGTCATTCCGAGGACTCCGACAAGTCCCCATAGGGATGCTGTCGGAGGACGAGGAATCCCGTCAATATTTCATGGGATCCTTCACCACGACAAGCGTAGTGCTGTCGAGGTTCAGGATGACAACTCTTTAATATTATTTAACACATTTACTAAATTCCTTAAATTACCAGCCAAGACATTAACAAATCCACTAACCGGCGCTTTAATAGTGCCAATGGTTTTGGCAATCAATTCTTCTTTGCTGGGCAACTTTGCCAAGGCCATAATTTTTTCTGCATCTATCCAAATGTTATTTACCATACCGCCAATGATTTTAAAATTTTCTTTGCCTTTGATAAACTTGGATAGAATTTTTGCGCCAATAATTTCATCATTGGCAGAAGTGATAGCGATATTGCCAATTAATTCTTGGTTATCTAACACGGAAATCCGTTTTTCATTAAAGACTTTTTTTAATAAAGTTTTTTTCACAATTTCATGGCTAGCGCCTTGTTTTTTCAATTCTTGGCGTAAGGAAAAATCATCTGCCACAGGCAGCTTTTCAAACACAGAAATAATAACTGACTTTGAATCATCTATTTTTTTTGCCACATTATCTAATACTTTTTGTTTTTGGAATTTGGATTTTGGCATAAATAAATACACGAATATTGATGCGAATAAATGCAAATATCATACGAATCCGCTCAATAGTTTAATTATTTAAAAAAATAAAATCTGCTAAAATGGCAGACTGCGAGAAATAATGGCTGAAATCAGCCAAAATATCTTTTCCTATGCAGGATTTATTTTTAACCCGCAGTCTTTGGTAAAATGATATTTGATTTAGTGTTTAAAGTTTAGCAAGAAATAAAAATGGTGTCAAATTTTAAAATTTTTCAAGTAGATTTATTATTTGTATTTTGAGTTTCGGAATATCCTTATTGATTATTTTCCAGACAAGGCTCATATCAACTCCAAAATATTCATGAATGAGAATATCGCGCAAGCCAGCTATTTTTTTCCAAGGAATTGCGGGATATTTTTTTCTAAAAGAATCAGGAATATTTCTAACTGCTTCACCAACAATTTCCAGTCTTCTTACAATAGCGTCTTGAACCATTGTGGATTCAGAAAATTCAACTTCGGACATTTCACAAATGTTTTTTTCAATTTCTTCAATACATTCTATAATATGCCCAAGAAAAATTTTAGGATCTTTTTTTGCTTTCATAAATCACTTGTTGTTCATTTAAAATTATATCTTTTAAAAGTGGATGAATACCTCCATAAGAAATTACATCAACATTTCTGTTTAATTTATTTTCAAGTTCTAATTTAAGCCCTACCAAGTCAAGAAGACTTTTATTTGGCGCCAGCTTTACTAAAATATCCACATCACTTTTTGTTTTCATTTTACCTTTTGCAGCAGAACCAAAAACAGCCGCCCTAAGAACCCCTTGGCTTTTAAGTATGGGCAGGATTTTGTTTGTGATTGTTTTTAAATCTTTTTGTTCAGGCATATAACTATATTTTAATGGTTTATAAAAATGGTGTCAAATTTTGGTTTTTAATGAATAGCATAATGCGCTGTAGTTGTGCGAAGTCGCGAGCTAAGCGAGCGACGAGCAGAACTGCGGGAACCGCCGCGCATTAGGCAAAATGCCGAAGGCATTTTGCCTAATGTATCCGATCCGAATAAGCGAAGTTTTGTTGAGCGAAGCGAAACAAAATTTGGGAAAATCGCGAGCCGAGCGATTTTCCGCTTATCGCGTTGTTAGGCGAGGGTGAGCCGCAGCGAAAGCGCAGCGCCCCCTTGAGTTTTAAAGAAATATTTTTGTTATTTTTGGCTTATTATAGCCGATTTTCATTAGTTGCTATTGACGTGTTATTAAAAACATGCTATACTCATAAAGTCAAGATTTTTTGACTAGAAGTCGTCCAAACAATCAACAACCAAACCGAAAAGGAGGAAGATTATGGAATGGGTACCCGATGATTGGCTTGAAAAATTATCACTAGTAATCGTTCTGGGAAGTCTTGTTTTTTCTGTCTGTGTCATAGCCATACACAACAGAAAACTGCGAAAACTGCGAAAACTGAGATAATGAAAAAAATGACCTCAGCATGTCTATAAACTGCTTTTTTTATTTGTCAAAAAATCGTTCCAAAAAAAATAACAAAAATATTTTTTTAAAATTTCGCCTAACGAGCGGGAACCGCCGCGCATTAGGCAAAATGCCTTCGGCATTTTGC
>Ga0172375_10005084_pt1 | contig 19166 bp, 23 predicted proteins | sample LakKiv1m_FD_114537 | JGI IMG/M metagenome (GOLD analysis project Ga0172375, IMG submission 114537) | Freshwater microbial communities from Kabuno Bay, South-Kivu, Congo - kab_092012_11.1m | ecosystem: Environmental > Aquatic > Freshwater > Lake | place: Democratic Republic of the Congo...
AAATCAGCACGTTTTTGTTGATCGATTGAAAGTTTTTCTAATTTCTTCTCTATGCGAAGGCGATCTTCAAGATAATCACGTATCTCATCGAATTTATTAACCAATTTATCATTAGTCGTATCAATATTTAAAAATACCTTGGATACTTTATTAAAATCTTTACCTAATTTAATTGCTATATCATCTATAGCTCTGGCGTGTTCTACAGTTTGGCCAAGGGATGTTTCTAACGTGCTTGCAACATTGTTTAATGAAGCTAATGCATTTTTAGCAGCATTTGATATATCACTTTCCAAATCAGTCATCGCAATAGATAGATTATCCAAAGATCTGAAAACCTTTGAATCCTCAATATCTAATTGTACAGTCAGGGCATAAGTGTTCGGATCCATATCGTATATTTATCCAGAGATACGAGCCAAGCGATGTATTTTTAGAATGACAAATTTAACATTGTTTTACAAGGTGTCACATACAAACAGAGGATAAAATCATGTTAAGAGAACTAGTAGATTGTTGGAATACCTTCTGGTCATCGTTGACAACTGCTTATCATAGCGGTAACAATGATTCATACACATCAATCAATGATTTCATCAACAGTAAAGACAAAGGACCACAATGGACTGAAGAAGAAATCATGAAATGGCTAAACAGTCGGCCATTGAATGAACAAAACGAAATCAAGCAATTAACCAAAGGTGCACAGACTAGAGGAATTGACCCACATGAGTTCTTATGCGAATTAAGACGAGAACAAGAACAAACTAGTCGAGAAGCAAGACAAGCTTCTATAGCACATGCATTAAATGCGTGGCCACAGTTCCAAGCTGAATGGCTACTTACTAGTGCATTTTGTAAAGATGCATTCGGTGGTGGCTTATTTAACAATAAAGAATAAAACATCTTGCGATTTAACAAGGTAAAAGAAGCTGCCACAAGATATGAGTGGAATCCTTTATCTCAAAGAGGAGTGATCAATGGCGTGGTGGGATAAGTACAAAACAGAAACAATCGTCGTTCATCAAGGTGAAGAGCACAACAAGTTCTGGGCTGCTCAGCTTGATACAAACACATTCAATGTGCTTATAAGATGGGGACGAATGGGGACCAAAGGTCAATCACAAGAAAAGAAATTCAGGTCTCAACACGAAGCTGCTGGATTCATAGACAGTAAGCTTAATGAAAAACGTCGGAAGGGTTATGTTTCCACGTTCAATGGCCGACCGATCGATAAAGCAAAATTAGAGGAATTATGTATCGAAGCGGCTATTGTTGGTACTTCCAATAAATGTCATACAATGCAATGGGTTGAAATCACTAATGATGATCCTGTTACCATTGCGTTCTCAAAAATCGATCAGGCACGTCTTATAGATCCAACTTGTAATCCAGCATTACTTGTCGATATCGAGACGAAGAAGGGATATTGCGGTCAATCCAGATTCTCAATCCTCTTTACTGGAGACGCCGCTTATTTTTCTCATCCAAATCCATCAATAGTAAAGAAAGATCAACGAATTACACCATCACATGAGGTTGCCGAGTTAACTGGTAAGATCGAAGAGGCTATTGGTCGCAAATTAAGTCAATAAACGGAAATGCCCGCCGACAAGCAGCGGGCATTTCGTAAGTCACAATCTACTAGAACTAATTTTCCGGTGTCGGTTCCGGTGTCGGTTCCGGTGTCGGTGTCGGTTCCGGTGTCGGTTCCGGTGTCGGTTCCTCGACCTGAGCATAGGTCCGAATCGCAAACGTTCCAGCCGGAACGGGCGGTCCGATGGTGTCAACGATCACACCAGTAGCAGTCAACGGGCCAGATGCGTTGCCACGCACGTCGGTGTCAATGCATGTCGCGACTACTTGATCATCAACTTGCCCAGCCAAAGCGTCATCACGCAATGCACCAACAGCACCGTCACCATTCCCCAGTGACTTGTTGAGCACTTCGACGCCAGCAACAGTTACCACAAGCTTCCGGTCCGCCCAGTCAGATGCAGGATTCTTGTCCGGCAGACCCAATTCGAACAACCACTTCGCCATTTTCCCATCCTCCACTTGTTTGTAAACGTGGATCGTAAGTAGGCCAGGTACTCGCGATGTTTGCCACTTTATGCCTTCCAAGGCCAAGGCAATTCTGTCTAGGATCTTAAGCAATCCTCCTAGACCAATTTCACCAACGTCCAATTCATTGACACACTCGGCTAGTAATACTATAGCCTCTGTCAACAATGCTTGCTGTTTAGTATTTGATTGAAGAATATCATAATGATTTCTAATTGCTAAAGTGTGGGCAGCTAAAGCTTGAACCTGTTCTGATGTTGCCTTTGTCTGCGTGACAATAGCATTAGTCTGCGACCTTATCGCATCAGCATAATTAGCAGCTACCAACAACTTATCATATTCATCTCTGCTAATCCACATCATTTGACCTCGGCCTTATTTACTAAGCTTATTTACTAAGCTTATCTGCTTTTTCACGAAGTTGCAACCTTGTGGACATGGTAAGTTTCTTTATATTTTTATCAAATAATTCTCTGATATCTTTTAAGCTTAAACCAACTTTCGTAAATAATTCATTCCAGTCTTTTGTCTTCTTCTTTCTGTTTTCTTGGTCTATATATTCAATACTTGGAGGAACGCTACACAGCACTTTAAGATTATTATGCTCTAGCACCGATGCATTATTTAATAAGCTCATTATACCAGCTTTATCGTTATCTGGTGATAATATAACACCATATCTTGGACCAAGCAATTTTATCTTTTGGATTTGTGTTGAAGTTAATGCTGCACCGCCAGACGCTAAAGCTTGGGTACCAAGTGTATGTTGATCAAATATTGCTTCAGTTATTATTAAATATGATGCCTGTTCTGCATCATCAAATCCATAGAGGTAATCGCCTTTTGATCCATCAGTATGTCCCACAATATTGCCATCGCGATTATAAATGTTTGTGGCTGGGAATTCGAATCTCTTATTGAGTCTCGATCTACTTTGCCAATATACAAAGGTATCAAATTCAAAGTATGGCCAATAAACATCCATCCCAGAATGATATAGTTCGTGTTTTGCTATTGTCTCGTCTGTATATCCTCTACTTTTTAACCACGTTATAACAATTTTAGCTTGCCGATCTGTTGATGAAGATAACAGACAAGCGGTATCAGGAAGGGCCACCGCTATCGTTCTTTTGGCCTCTTCAAGACCAGCCCGGTTTTCTGGCCTCATAAATTCGGCAACGTCTCCTGACGTGCCAAGAACCTCTTCGAGTGCCTCGCGATAAGAACATTTACGATATGCTCTAACAAATTTGATAAATGAACAATTACGTTTTCCACTCTCTGGATTAATTGGGCCAGCCCATTCATCGCCCCTCCAGTCGTGGCATACACCCTTTGATGGGTTAATATTGAATTTGAATTTGGTGTCACCATCAAACGGATTACATATCTTATATTCAGCCCCACCTTTTCTTTTTTTAAATTCGAAATTTTCTTCAACCCATGCTATAATTTTATGCTCTGGCAATTGTTTGTTAAGTCGTTTCCCACCAATTCTATACTTATCATACGAAGACATATATCACCATTCGTTATCACTTGCTTTGCTTCTTTAATACAACAAAGCATTTTGCTGATATATTATTTCTTTTTAAAATCGTCAAGTGATTTAGGAATATATTGTAATTTAGACGGTGGGTCAACTTCTGGTAATATCTCAACAGAAGATGCATGAACAATCTGTGCAACATAATGAATCGAGCCATTTATTACAGCTACTAATCTAATTTGCACTTTTATTAAAGAACCGTTCCTCCGTTGCATGTACCCAGCAACTTGTAAAACACCACCTTTTTGGAGTTTATTGGTAGCCTCTTTATTATTCATACCATCATGATGTTTTTTAGTCCTATCTTCTGGTATTAATATTTCAACACTAGTACCAACCATCTCCGACTTTGTCCAACCAAACAATGATTGAGCACCATCATTCCATAAAACAATTTCCTCTTCTGGTGTTATGACAATATACGCAGTTTCACTGTCATCAATGATCACTTTCCATTGCTCAGCTCTATGAATAGCAGCCACCATTTCTTCTTCACTTTTGCGTGCTTGAGTCAATACATAGCCAAATCCAGCTATTAAAATTATAATAAGCACCGATAACCACCATGACGAAATGTGTCTTGCACTCATTTTTCAATCCTAAATTTCTTAATGTCGTATGGTTTTACAAGTTCTGAATTAATAGCAATGTCTAATGATGTGTACTGAACAAGATCCGGTCTTACAATTTGCATTACATATAAAATTCGACTATTAACAACAGTCATTATTCTTATGTTGGTATGCAGAATTTTACCATCTTTGTGTTGTAAATATTCATGAATTTCAGTTGTTTTATATAATAATTTATTTAAATTTTGTTCACTCCAAACGTCTTTTTTATATTTTTCAATTGGAATAATCAATTCGATCTTTGCGCCGACTGCTTCTGATTCTGACCATCCTAATAAAGATTGTGCACCGCGATTCCATTGAATTATTTCATGGCTACTATCAAATACGATAAATGCTGTATCACAATCTTCTATTACTTGTTGCCATTGCTTTGCTTCTTTTAGTGCATTACTCTTTTTAACATCATTGATAGTTGATTTATTTAATTGGCCACCAATAGCTGTTATTAGCAATACTATTATTGCTAATAACCACCATGAGAACTTATGTCTGGTATTCGCGGTCATAATACTACCCATTACTTGGTGGATATGTTCCATCTCTTATTTCGTCGTTATCCTCAGATCTTGGGATAACACGTATGTCCAACTTTCCACGTAACAGCATGCGTACCAAGTCAAGAGTAGTTGCACCACCAATCCCTGACAAGCCACTTATAGCTAATAATAATGGTATGTTTTGCTCAAAATATTTGTGTGCAATCATCGAAACGATAAGGCCGACAATACCACTATAAAGTATCGCTGATAAGAAATTCCTCCACCGAATTTCTTGCTTACTCCTAAGTAAAGCAGCTAAACCGGCAAGTGCAGCAATGCCGAAAGCTGCCACAAAGGTCCATACTTGAGTTAACGTTAATTGCATATTGCAGCCAAAAACATAGTACCACGTGCCTTAACATCACATCACACAATGGTCATAATAAAGCTTTGGCTGACTCTAGTTTGGCCATTAGGTAGGATCAATTTAATTCGATATTTGTATGTGCCCTTCAAAAATTTGGTTGTATCCAAATCATATTGAATGACATACGGATTAGAGCGAAATGATCCCTGTCTAATTCCAATTCTCGCAATATCATCGTCAACCAATAATTCATTATGTTGAGTCTCAATGGTGATTCGTGGTTGTAAAAATGGGATGATCGGGTTCACGAAGTTAAAATTGTAATCATATAAGGGCAATGGCATAATGCCAACTTCTAATGTTCTAAATTCAGGTTGATTAAACCTTTGATCTAATGGCTCAAATCCAAAACGTAAAGTTTGCAAACCGTTTTCACAAAACCATTCTTCTTGATAAATCCAAAATCTATTACAACATCTTAATAATTTATTATCATAAATTGGGTCGTCGATGTCACACTCAGTTTGATTTGTACCAAAGTCTCCGCATGGATTATCAGCAAAATAATACCATACATCAAAATAAACATCAGGAACGCTAAAATCACTTGGAATAACAAATGGCAAATGATATTTGCCCACAATAGCCACAGTAGATTCTATTGGTTCAGTGCAACATTCACCTGTAGTAGCTTCTTCAGTCTCACGACAAACTGGTGTTGGGTATAATAGATCATCGATACCAACTACTGGTAATGTTACAACTAAATTATGCGGCAGCACTTGGCTTTTATATATCTCAATATATCTTATTGCATATGGATCTGCTAATTGACCATTACGCAAGAAATCTATATTAAGATCAACAATTTGCCCACGCCTGGCCGATATTCTTGAGTATGCATTTGTTAATTGTGTACAAGACATAGTTCATCTCCCAAACTATCTTTGATACACAATAGTATTATCTTCTCCTCATAGAAGGAGTCGATGGTTTATGTATAGAAGGTTTAGATATATGTGGTATAGATTTTCTCTCACGCTCGGCTTTCTCTTTGAATTCTTTAGACAGGCGTTCAAGCCACCATTTCCTGTCCTCAGAAGACATATTATTCTGTTCAAAGAGACTTAATTCACCATAGTGCTTGAGTTGAAATTGTTGCTCAAGCAAATTATGATATATTCTCTCGCATTCCTGATGTGTTAGACGGGCGAAAAAATGAATCTGTAATCGGCAATTCTACTGTAAATGTCGTATCACAATCTGGGCACGTAACATTAACAGTATTATCAATACCTGGTGTATGAATACGTAACCATTCTCTTATTTCAGTTGTATCGCGACTATGTAATTTACCAATAATAGCCTTAATCTTCATCCTATCTGTTACACCATTAACAGACATAATGATCGCTTCAAGATTTTCATTTATAGTTTCATCAAGCTGCGCGTTCCTATCCTCCCTCTGCATATGAGCCTGCTTTGCACGCTCAAATGGATTACGAGTTTGTACAGTACTACCCGGCCTAGCAAAAATCTTATTGCGACCCTTCCTTTTAGCGATCATCTGATTAGCATCAGACGCTCGTAAGAATCTAACACCAGCCCATACTTCTCTTCCAGTCGTTTGACTAAGATAAGGTAGAACAATCTTAAATGGTTCAAAACCAATAGATGGATCTGCCCATGTAATTGTCCTGGAAAGCTCGTTTAAATCATATTGATGTGTATTGACTGCCCCACATACCTGATTAGCACATGTAACAGCAAACTCATACATGTTACCATATGTAATACCGCGTATATAATATAACAAGAATATACGATCACCAAGCAATAAATCAGAAGGATCAAAACCACCAGGAAATTGACAACATTCACGGAATAAGTAATCTAAAGATTGCCCAGTTTGAGCAAGCCGTTGAGTCGCTAAAATCTTTTCAGCCTTCTGACTCATTGCTTTTACTATAACAGTACCATCTTGCCATCCATAATAAAGACCTCTACTTGGAAGAGTACATTCTTCCCATGGTATGAGTTGTTCTTCTGGCGTTGCAATGATCTGTTGCAAGAGCTCATCTTCAGACATACTTGGCAAAACATCAACATGCCCAAGTTTCTGTCTCATATGATTGATATCAGCTTTATCAGCTTTATCTTTTTTGATCTCAACTGGCCTATTATTACCAATTGAAATTTCTTCTTCGACCGGGGGGATACCATCTGGTAGATGTTCATTCATGTTAATACCTATAGTTCTAGAAAAATTAGATTCAGGCTTATTTACTATTTTCAACCTATAGCGCCAACTACGTCTATTTGCTGATTGATGAAAGGCTGGCTCATAGCTATATCGGGTTTACTAGGATCATCTATACCATACGGATTATTTCTATCCTTATAACTACCTATCGTCTGGTTTTCCTCTGCCCAATCATACGCAACAGTGACTTCAACTAGTTTAACATCACTACTGGTATATGTCATTTCACCATGCTTAATAATTTTAGGCCAACTATTTATCAATCTCCAATGAACTACCGATGTACCATCTGGTAGATAATAATCAAGTTGCGATTCTTTTTTATAATGTCCACCTACTTTTAGTCCATCTGATTGGGTCCAGATACTCTGCCTCCATTTTTTCATTATACTAATTAAACCCTGTGTATCATACCACGATATTTTTATATCATCCCATCTAATACCTTTGGCCCATTTATAATTAAGACTAGCAGCCAAAATACTATCTTCTTCAGCTGTAAAAGTGGGAAGCGTTGCGTCTTTTAAATGTATTAATGGTCCATCTACGGCACCTTCGAACAATGTTGGTATTTCCCATGTAAATATGAGATAATATTCTTGTGTCGCCTGTGGGTTCTTTTTACCAGGCATACCACCAACATTACTACCACCAGCACCTATAGCATTAACAATAAATCCAGGCATTATGCTCTCGATTCTACAGCCTTCGCGTAGCATAAAGTAACTGTGACATCGGCAATTTCGGTATCAGCATATGATAAATCAGATGGTGTGACTTTTGATGGCCAACATCCTCCAAGATTATACTTCCACACAGAATTACCAACACCATCAAGCATACTAAGAGTACATTGCTTTAGATAATCTGTGGGCTTTGAATAAGTACTAATATCAAGATTTACTACTGATTTTGCCCACCAATCATATATCGTCTGGCATATATCTGGTTGGTCTTGATATGCTTCATAGAACGTGATATCTATTGGATTCCATTTATATTTACCGGGTCTTCCTATTTGCTCAGATCCATTATGAATTGTTATAATATCAAATTCTGGTATCGGTCTTGTTGTTTTCCATGCTAAGACACGTAATTCTGATGGCCACCCAGCTCCACCACCTGAGAATTTTCCCATACCAAGATATGTTCCACCAGATCCAGCACCGAATGTTTCCCACAAATATCTATGCTTTCTGAACGCTTCGGTATTTGCAGGAGCACCATCATATCCAGGCTGAATTGGTTTTACATCGTCACATGGAGATGATTTAATTTGAAATCCTGGCATGTCATTGGTACACCATTACGGGAAGCAAAGCACTTCCTGAATACGATCGTGGATTTGATCGAAGTTTACGGGCATACCATGATATTAGCATTAATGGCACTAGCTTCATTCGTGCATTCACGGAATGCTCTATCAAATCTCATTGTCACTTCACACGTTAACAGGTCAGTTGATGTATAATCAAGCTCCTGCCAATTAACTTCTGCTGGCCAGCAGCCTTGCATCCACCATCTCTCGGAAACATTACCAAATCCATCGGCGGTTATAAGAGAAGCGTTGATCTTATATGTATTGGGAGTAGCTACTGTGATCCCTTGCATATTCACAACAGTGTTAAGCCACCGATATATTGTTCTCGATATATCAGGCTGTTGTTCACAATCATACCATACCATTGTCACGGGGTCCCAGTCTTGCTTACCAGCAAGCCTGATGACTTCTTGGTTATGGTGCATCTCAGGCTGTTCAAACTTGAAACTTGGCCTTGACGCTGATTGCAGAACAAGCAATTCTGACGACTGAAAGACCATACCACCACCAGCCGCCGCACCAGCAAGTGTTTCAAAATACCAGCGATGCTTACGGCGAATTTCTATGGTGTTAGACGGACCGCCAGCCAGACCACCAGCGCCACCGATATTAAATCCAGGCATTTTACACTCCTTACTGTGCTACACTACCAGCAGCCAGAACTTCTTCAGCACCAAAACTAGCACCAGACCGCATAATCACCAAATTCAGCACAACGAATTCAACAGCTCTCGTTGGCTTCAAAAACGCTGACACCCACAATTCATTGCGGTCCATACGCTCAGGTGTATTGTTTGTTTCATCGCAAATGACATTATACGCTTGCAAGCCACGACGAGCTTGAATATCACCCAAGAATGGGTTAACAACAGCACGTACTTGCGCCCACAAATACTTATCATTTGGTTCAAAAATGAAATTTCTCAACGTCCTGGTCAAATTCTTCTTAATATAAATCAGAAGCATTCTGACATTCACACGATCCAGTGCAGTCGTAGACCGTTGTAACGTCCTTTGACCCCAGACAGTTAAACCCTCTTGTGGGAACTTCACAATCGGATTAACAGCATTACCAGAACCATACAATAAATCACGTTCACCCATTGAAGGCGAATATTCAACATCCAGAACCGACAATAAACGGCCTCTCCTCAAACCAGCAGGAGCAAACCATTGTTCAGTATCTCTAGCAGTCCGTGAAAACACAGCAGTAATATGACCACTTGGTGGCACCCAAACATATTGGGAGTTGAATTGATCATAAGTTTTCAACCAACCCCAGTACAAAGCACCATAACTGCTGTTAATCGATGATGACATATCAGACAACAACATACCATTATGCCAATCGACAACCTGTTGTGGTCTAAGACCAAATGGTGGATCAACAATATACAGTACATCACCACGGGCTTCACAAACCTGTAAAGCCGTACCAATCACAGCACCACTTGAAAAACCAGGAGTAACAAGCAGGTTAATATCTATAGCCTCAGGATTTTGAAATCCATACAAACCACTGCTTATACTTGGATTACCAATAATAGCAGAATCAAGTTCACTTGAATATGCTGGATCAGTTGGTATACCATTAGCTTGCCCAACAAACGGTTTATCATAAAATTGCGACGGCTGACGCACTACATATGATGATAAATTAGGATCATTATCAAGATATGCCGGACGATCTTCCCAATTCACCCATGCGTTACCATTAATACCACCATATTTAGAACCAGGGTTGACCATATTACCAACATAACGATCAGCAGTTTTATCAAACGAAATATCGCTAATAATATCTAATGGTTGCCCATTATTATCCTTCATTGTAAGCTTATACCGTCCAGCAACATTACCAACACCCTCAGTATACGCTTCAAGAGTGGCTGAAAAACCATCAACCCATGTGCCTGGCGTAGGAGCGACTAAATAACCAACAATACTAGCATAATATGCTGTATCAGAGATACATTCATCACTCAATAAATCAGATTCACAAGACAGCGGGGTAGCCGCATCTAATTCACCAGACGATGGCAATATGACTCTATTATCTGTGAAACCACGATATGCCTTTTTATATGGGTGTTGAATACCCAATGTCTCTGCAAATCTCAGAGTCTTCAAGTTAGAATAATTGGATAGCATTTGTAACGTGTCTAGCTGGTGACCCTCACTAGCCACTATCACAACATGCGTGGTCCCCTGTGGAATTGTCAATTCAAATGAATCCCACAATATATCACCAGCAACAACACCAGCAGAGTCAATACTATTAGAAACAGATGCTGCAGTCTGATCAAGCCCTATTGGTATGCTGAACTCAACAGTCTTCGTTTCAGATTCACCAATAACATTCATCTTCATACGATTATTTTGTGAAGTAATATCAAATGGACCATTCTCTACACCAATTAGATATGATCGTGGAATATCCCACGAATATTGTTCAGTACCAACTTCTAATGCCCAAGCTTTGGTGGTCATTAGTTGGATACGATCACCAGCATCACTGGTTCTAATTTGTGGAATAGTACTACCATCTTCAAGCGTATATTCAACAAAAACGTATGGTTCAGCGCCAACTCCACCTATCGCTGTGTTGGCAGCATCAACAAAACCTTGAACAGTTGTATATGCTGCGATTGGCATCTGGAATGTTGATGGTGTATCACCTTCAACAGACACACTGAATGATCTGTTATCTGGCACAACACTCCATGTAAATGTATCATTCTCATCAAGAACACCAGATGAAACATTTACACGAACACTTACACCATCACCAACATCAATCCACTGTGATGTTCCATCGACACCATCATCAGTTAAGGTCCCCTCAGCGACAATCTCGCCATCGCTATTTCTAACAATTTGGAACCCAGAACCACCAACACTAGCTTCAGATGACACATCGGGCGGTGATGTAATGATCATCACAAAAGAATCATCGATTGAACCAGTATAGGCACCAGATGTTTCTAATGTGGCACTTGTTGGACCAAATGTATTTGATATTTCAACATCATTATAATCTGGTGTTGAGACAGATGCATCATGAAAATTATATGGTTGTGGATTGGTATCTAAACCATCACCAATTGCTCTTAAATTGATCCGACCGTAATCAATGCCGGTAAATAGTGGTATACGACCCCACCCTTTACCACGCCCGCCAGATGTATCAACACAAATGTCATCTAATTCTTCTGGCTGTCCTTCTTCACATTCAACACCAACGCGCATTCCATAACAAGCATTACCTTCTTCCAGGTACGCTAACATTGCGTACATGAAGTAACTCTCAGGGAATGGCTCGCCAAATGTTTCAAGAGCTTGAGTAGAATTAGTAACATAAGTAGCAACGTTCATTGGACCTTTCTTGGCAGTTCCTATGAATGCCGGGCGAAGAGGTCCAATAGCATTGACTACGAGGCTGAGGTCTATTTCACGAGGAAAGACACCCGGACTTAAGTATACTGCCATAAGTAATGCTCCATTCGTCAAATTATCTGATTCAATTTATCTTTGACGAGACACTTAGAGCTGATTACTCATCCCTATGACGATTTGGTAGCTATTTTTTCATCTGCCAGTTTACTATCATAAATTTTTTTAATAATACCGCGGCGCATCAAATTATCAACTTGATCTCTATTCAAATGATCCCACGGTAATTGTGCACTATTGCCGGGTTTTATCCAGACTTGTTGCTCACCAGAATAGAAATCACTTCCAGGTGGTCTAACTTGCAAAGGTATAGATTGTTGGCTGATATTATATAATGTAACGACTCTGCTTCTCATTATCGTCTCCTTTTGTCTAACATCAAACTGGTACATCACCCTTCATGGCGAGTAATATATTACCAGTCAACTCCTTGAAATTAGTAACAGTACCAAGAACAGTTTTAACGATTTTTTCTGGTAATGGTAACCAAGCTTCAGCTACCATAGAGAATTCATATCTAACATTAGCATGTTGATCAAACCCAGCTTCTTTGTCACTAGCATCTTGCCATCCATTGAATCGTAACTGAACATTACCTTGTATTTTACCATCGAACATTCGAAATTCAGCCAACGGATTAAAACGATTAATCGATTGATATAATATATACTCTGCGTCTCTCTTATGTTCAGTCCAAATAGCCATCGTATAATCAACAAGCCAAGGAGTTGGTCTAAAAACCCTAGCAAATTGATCATATCGACTACTAAGATATCTACCAGTCATAGAATGATATGGTGGACTAAACTTATCAGGATTAAACTGACATGAATCACGACTTAAAGATGAAACTGGTAACCTAGCCCTACCCTCCTTCATCTCATCAGCCCAAATCTGCAGACTCTTATTTCCCCCAGCAATTTTAGTCCTCATAAAACGATAGCTATCCTTAGTCGGAACACGAATACCAGACCAATATTGCTTCATCGCATCATCTAATGCCCAAAACCCAGGCATCAGAAATTCTTCTAAATGCTGAGGATAAGATTGGATATCACCATATTGATTTATCCTACCACCTTCAGCATGACTCAACTGCCTAACAGCTGGCGGATGTTCAGACACACCAAAAGGGGCTGGTAACAATGGACTACCACCAGCTTGACTACTTGTGTTAGTAACAGTGAAATCAGAACTAAAATTATGTATTGGCATTATCGTAAACCATTGATAGAATTGGTTACATTAGCCTTGTTACTAAGTAAATTTGTAACAACTGACCTGACTTCATCTTCGGTTTTATTAGAATCTTCAGTAGCCATCTCTCCATTAATAATTATCGATTTATCGCCGGTTCTACTACATCTCAATAATAATCCTTTAACTCCATCTTCAATTTTACGCTTTAAAACATCAGCGATAGCCATTGAAATCCTAGAATCATTTAAAATGATACCATTTCTCAAATTAGCAAGACCAGCACCCAACATGTTGGAGGAACGTTTCATCAAATTGACTCTCTATATCTACCACCAGTATTCATAATTTCTTCAGGAACATCCTGAATATCTTCATTCGGCCTAACAGTAATATCTGCAGTTAAAGTTGTTATATCACAATCAAAATACAACCACATATATCTAAAATTACCAGATGGTGTTACATTTTCTATTCTATAATTACCAGGTACTAATCTCCCAACAGCGTTAAAAGATATTACCACCACATCGCCAGCTCTTAACATTCTATCACCAAGAGCTTCAAAAACAGATTCATATGAAAATATGATCTTAGTCTTATTAACTGTATCCAAACCCCATTTAGTTAATTCTGTTTCAAGAGGCTCAGGTTTAATAAAAGCCTTCAAATATATCGGATTCCAATACGTCGGATCTGGATCTTCCTCAAAAACTCTATCATAATCAGCATTATCAGTCCTAACATAAACTTGTACTTTAGTTCCAGATATATTTATTATTTCTTTAGCCAATTTCCTAGCTAATCTTATATCGTTACTTTCAGGATTAAATATAGCAATTCTTGCGCTATCCTGCTCAACATCTGAACGATAATCATTCAGAACAGAGCCAAGATTAGCTGGATTAACATCACCAACATATGCAAATTGATGAATCATGTACCACTAGTACCCCATGGTGGTAACGGTGGCAAAACACCAACATCACCTGGAAATGTACCTTCCTGTTGATAAGGATCTGGTGATGGTGGCAAAACTTCTCTAAAATCTGGAGATGGACAATAACCAGACTCAATTAAATTACAAGCATCAAATGACTCCTCTTCTGGAGTCTCATCAGAAGCAAGACTACGCAACACTTTATACCAGTCATTATGACCAACACATGGACAATTATTGTTGGTCGGTGGCAAAACATACCATCTTTGTCTTGTATTACCACGGTTAAAATTACTGCCATATTTTACATATGAGCCAGGAATTGCTATAAGAGCCACATCAAGATCAACCAAAGCATGTCCACACCCAGCTCTTGCCATCCAGCTAGCTAACTTTGTAGAACTAAGTGCAGATGTTGGCTCACATCCAGGAACCAAAATCTTATTATTCCCACGCACTTCCAATTGCATCGATATAGTTGTTTGGCTCATAATAATCTTCATAAAAACATATAGCTAGCTATAAAATATTTGCATTAAAATTGATTTAATTAGATAAAATATTATATTATTAGGTGTTTACTACCCCAAGTTCAAAAGCATCTATTTAGTGTTGTAATTCAGTTCATTGACCTTTTCCCACTTAGCACTAATCAAAGCATCCTGAATGTCAAGTGGTGTTACCCTACTTGGTTCTTTATCAAATTGAACCACTTTACCAGCTTGTAAAATCCTACCACATTCCTCAGAACAATGAATCGTTTTTCTCATAAATAAGTAATTAAAAACCATACTATATGGCACATTAAGCCACTTTTCTGCCTCAGTATACATCGATAATAGTTGGCACACAGTAATATTATTAGATCGCCAAACATCACAACGTAGCCATCTATCATTTTTCAATCGCCAGTTTATTTTACTATTACCCCAATCCTCCAATTGTTTAAGATAATCAGCCACCAGCATCTTTCTTGATTTTGGAGGTTGTGCTTCATACACCATCACCCCACCATCAACAGTTGGTAATGCCGTAGCACAATGATCACAATGGGCACCAGTAAACGCGGCAATTAAACCACTTGCTACTGGGTATGGCATATTCCAAATCAGCAGAACATCACCGGCTTTGATCATCACATCACCATGGAAAATTATCATCAATCGTCATTACATAATATTTAAAACCAGATAGCATTCCCGCTTTAGTTTTGGCCTCAGCAAATTGTAAAAAATAATCGGCTTTAATTTCAAGTAAAAACATTTCACTATTCATTAATATCACTAAGAAATCTGGGAAATATCGTTTAACGCCATCATTGCAATACCCAATCGGAAATGGTTCCTTAATAAATTTCATAACACTACTATTTTCATCAAGTCTTAATGCTATTTTCCATTCCCAAAACGAATCACACCAAAAATCTTTACATTTATTAGATTTAGAACGATATACCATTCTATTTGCGCGATCTGGTCTTGGTGGTATATTGTGCCGCCGCAAAGCTGTTAATACAGCTTTTTTACCACAGCCTAATTCTTTTGATATATCACGTGTTGGCCGTAATTTAATTATATATTCATCATAAAGCCACTGCTTATTGTTCAATTTTTGAAAAGCAAGATCACCAATCTGTGATTTCAAATTAGTCGCTTGTTTGTGTGTAAAACCAGGTGATTTTATACCATGTGCATAACATCGCTGCCTAACAATATTTATCGATATCTTTAATATATCAGCCACATTTCTAAATTCATGGCCTTCTAACACTAATTTGATTATGTCGTTATCACAAACATCGGCTTTATTATGTGGCTCATATGATGCTTTAAATCTACCTTTAATAATTGTGATATTATTATTATGTAAAATCTTGCGAATATGATAATCACGCGCGTGATATTTCACAGCTATATCAGATACTGACATTCCAGATTTATAATCAGATATAATACCGCAATGATCTAAATTAGCAACAACTGGCGTCCATGTACCCATATTGAAACCCTCCATGGTTATATTTGCTTCGATTAATTTAGATTACCAAATATGAACTTGGAGTGGCTCTCCTAAATTTATTGCCTTTTCGATTGTTTTCTCTTTTTGTTCCGTGCCTTCTTGCACTAAATCTGCACCATCATAATTAATAGTACCACCATCAGGTGTAGGCATACCAGTTACTTTTCGTCTCGACATTCCAACAGCACATTTCATTTCTGCTTCCATCATCTCATAGCAAATAGTCCTAGCTGATGGGCTTCTAAAATGATTAACAATAGGAATATATAAGACAACAACAGGGAACGCACCTTTGGGCGTTGGATATAATCTAATCAACTGGTCTTTAGCACTTAATGAATCTCCCTCAACGTTTGATCTACCCTCGTTGATTACTTCCCAGTGCCCTTCTGTACCGAGAACCTTTTGAGAGAATTTTCTGTACGCTTGGAGGAGATGGTAATCTGTTAATATATTTTGTATACCACTGATATTACCAATATTAGCTGCAATTGATGTTTTGATACCCAATCTGCGCCGTATTGACTTAAATTCATCATTTCGTGGCGCAGTAACACCGAGTAATTCGCATTGTTCATTAAATCTGTGACCATGATCTGGATCAGATGATAATAAATGACAAAATTCATGATTTAGATTTTGTTGTAGATCGTCGAATATATTATTACCAACAAATATTTCTTGAGTATCAATATCTGCCATAGCACAAATATGCTGAAACGGTACAGTAATGATCTTCATTGTCGCACCATCGTTTTCTTGTATATGCAACCTTCTTTCGTAATTTTGGTAAACAACCGCCAGCCGGGTATTGTGAAAGCGTCGGCTTCAAGTTCGCTTTTAAACCAATAAGTGATTTTGTTTTGATCTCTACGTGGTAATGGATATAGAAATTTGATATATTGGAACCTGCAGCCAGATAGTAATAATCGCCATCCTTGCGATCGTTCATCGGCAGTTGTACCACGATATAACACACCAGCTTCCTCGGCCCGCCGCTCAGCATAAATGCGTTTATCTTCTGGTATCATTAATTCATTCGGCTTTACTTCCACCCATTCTATCTGTTCGCCAAGTATCGTAAAATCTATGATATATGTGCGATGTTTACCAGTAAGCATATCAACATATAGTATCCGCATTTCTTCATACATCCATTCAACATTCTGCGTATCAAGATATAACGCATATGATAGTTCGTGCAATGATCTGAAAGTGCATTCAAGTCCACATTTGCTAGTATACTTTATCCTTATAGTTGATCGCCTAGTTTTCTTTAGTGTGTCTGGATGCTGTGCTGGGTGATGGTATCCATGCTTTAACATGTATCTGGACATCATTGATTGCACTACTTTATTACGGCTTTTCTTAAGTCCCATCCGTTGAATTCTGGTCCTAATTGTCTGATAATGTAGCCCAGCAGCCTCAGCTATAGTTTTGGTGTCCAAATTCTGATCAATATATAATAATCGTATTTGATCATCGCTCGGTATCATTTTACCATGTGAATCACGACTGCGTTGTGCAGCCACATCACTATGATTATATATTGATGTATCTATACCCCATGATCGCAATTTTCTTTTGATAGTTTGTTGCGAACAACCAAATTGTTTGGCACAATCTGGTAATGGGTGTCCAGCTAAGAAGTAAGTTATTACTGTATTCTTATCAAGTTCTATCTTATTATGGATACGTGCTGGCGTAAATTTTAGTGGATCAAAATTGGGTCGCCGCTTGTGCATCCGTAATAACACCCTACTGATGATCGTAATGATATAGCATCGACAGCTTCAAAGTGTTCTATGTTCTGAACACCATACATATTTTTGATACCAGTGAGTTGATCACTAATATGAATTTCCGACAATTCGCGCCACTTACCATTTACTTGCAGCACATGATTATTAGTGGCCTCAACTACGCCATTATCATACGTAATTCTGATTTTAGGCAATAGTTTAGTATTCTGTCTGGTTAGTATTTGTATGCGCTTCGCACCATATGGCGTTTTAGCTTGCCACTTCGTTTTCCAATCGCCTACAGGCTGTAATACCCCGAATTTATCTAATATCTGAAAATCGGGTGCCACACAGAATAAAAAACTTTCGGCCCCAAAAACATCATCTATTCTAGTAGTTACTGGATCCCAATTAACACTTTGCACCCAATAAGCATCTTCTGGGAGCGGATAAGTTGATTGTAACGGCGTAGTCCAAAATAAAGCTAATTTTTGCTCCCTCGGGAAATATTGTGATATAAAATCACCAGCAACTCTAAATATAATTTCCCACTGGTCCTCTGTTATTTCAACATCGGTGACTGGGTAACCGAGCTTCGATAGAACATATTTTTTCATCGGTTCGCTTCGAACTTTGATCACCGATGGTAAATCAGCAGGTGCCAGAATAGCCATACAGAACCTCCACAAAAATATTTGAATTCAAGAGAATAGCTATATTAACGATTGGCCCGAAAAGCTGGTGCAACAGTTCTTTGACATGGCCCTAGAACATTGACGGAGGGCCTAATTTGCACACTTTTCAGATATGTTTCTATTGCTAATATTACTTCATCTATATTAACCATATTCATATTACTTATAATAATTTTTATTTCATTAATACCAGCATTATTGACATCAATTTTAGCTGTGACAGTAGTTAATGAGTCATTCATGTTTGCTACGTCTGCTGCTACTGTATCTAGAATTGTATTTGCAGTATCCTGCTTTTCCTGTGTTGCTAATGCCGTCAACTGATCCCCCGTCCCGCCCGCCTCGGTGGCCTCTACTCCGTGGGCTCCGAGATTGTCGGCGAGGTAGGCGTAGGAGTCGCCTGTCTGTCCGGTATCTCGCACGCGGCACGTTTCACCGTCCA
>Ga0172375_10005086_pt1 | contig 19156 bp, 22 predicted proteins | sample LakKiv1m_FD_114537 | JGI IMG/M metagenome (GOLD analysis project Ga0172375, IMG submission 114537) | Freshwater microbial communities from Kabuno Bay, South-Kivu, Congo - kab_092012_11.1m | ecosystem: Environmental > Aquatic > Freshwater > Lake | place: Democratic Republic of the Congo...
CCTAAAAAATATCGGCTCGAACTTCATTTTGAAAGATAAAAAATTCCAATTTGCGCTTAAAATCGGCTGGCGAGCCCTCGCAGAGGGCGAGCCAACAAAGACATTTTCCAACTGGCGGTGGGGGCAAGATTCGAACTCGCGCATCGGTTACCCGATATGGTTTTCGAAACCATCCCGTTTGACCACTCCGGCACCCCACCTTAGTGCACCCACCCAGATTCGAACTGGGATCAACAGCTCCGCAAGCTGCTACTCTATCCATTGAGCTACGGGTGCTAAATCTTAATTATTTCCTGGAAGTTTTTTGGCAAACCAGTTCGCAGCTTTATCTAACCCTGAAGGCGGAGTTTCCTCATTGGTAACATATTTGGAAACTATTTCTTTAATTTTTTCTTTGTCCTCACTGTTTATAACCAACTCCATCCTCCCTGGAACAATTAAAGTTCCAAAAACCAATAGTTCATTGTCGTACCTTCTTGTAATCCAAAAATTAGTCAGAACTTCCCATTGGGTTTTTTTATCCGCCACCTTAATCCCTTTATTGGTAATCTTGTATTCAATTTTCTCAGGTTCAACAGTATTTAGGATATAAAAAAGAAAAATAAGGGAAATTAAAAGAATTACCGGCATAAATCCTTCAGTCAAAAGAAGAATTAACCCGACAATTACCGTTATTGCAATTACCGTTACATAAAATTCTCTGTTTCTTCTTTTAAAAGGTCTTTCGGTTGCAACCCAAGAAAAAAGTTCTTTTTCTGGCTCATTCTTAACTTTTTCTTCCACAGAATCTTTTCGTTCTTCAACTTGTAATGTGCTTTTTTGACTCTTTTCGGCAGGTTCCATATTAAGTTTATTATACCCCAAAGTAGGTTTTTAAACCAAACACGCATCTGATATAATTTGCCTATCTTGGTGGAGTCGCCTAGTGGCCGATGGCAGAGGTTTGCTAAACCTCGACTCGCAAGGGTCACGTGGGTTCGAATCCCACCTCCACCGCATACGGTGAGGTCGCATAGCGGACTAGTGCGGTGGTCCTGAAAACCACTGTAGTCAGTAATGGCTACCGAGAGTTCGAATCTCTCCCTCACCGCTAAAATTTGAGGTATAATACCAACAAAACATGAACAAAAAACAAATATTATTAGTAGGTGGAGCATTGGTTTTTAAAGATGCAAGGAAAAAAAGGACCTTTCTTCTTACTAAACAAAACGAAGATAGCGAATGGGAAATTCCAAAGATCACAGTAAGGCGCGGTGAATCTTCCGTTAGGGCAGTAATTAGAATGACCGGAGAAATGGCTCAGCTAAATGCAAAGGTTTTGGAAGAAGCGGGACGTGCATCGGGAGCCGCAACATTAAACGGAAAAGTGATCCCCCAAAAATATTATTACTATCTCATGATGCTTAAAGCAGGCGGGACAGAACCGATTGGTTTTTTTGATTCAAAATGGATGGAATTTTCAAAAGCCCTAAAGGCTCTTACCCTTAAAAGAGAAAAAGATATATTAAAAGAAGGCAAAAAGGTATTAAAAGAGTGGGAAAAACTACATCCAAAGAAAAAATAAAAAAGTTCGAAAGACAATTCTCTGCAGGAGGAGCTGTATATAAAACTTCCAAAAAAGGAAATATCAAATGGCTACTTATTAAGCCCACAGGTACTGACAGATGGCAGCTTCCTAAAGGGAAAATAGATAAAGGAGAAAGTACTATTGAGGCTGCCTTAAGAGAAGTTAAAGAGGAAGGCGGAGTAGAAACAAAAATAATTAAAAAGATTGGTTCTTCTTCATATTTCTATGTTTTTGAAGATACAAAGTGCTTTAAAACTGTAACTTATTTTTTAATGGAGTTGGTTAAAAAAACCAAAGAAGGACATGATAACGAAATTGATGAAGTAAAATTTGAAGAATTCGAGAAAGCACATGAACTATTAAGCTTTAAAGACGATAAAAATATCCTCAAAAAGGCAAAGGAGATCTTAGAATCCCCAATACAGAAATCTTTGATATAATTCAATTAAATTTGGAGGGGTCGCATAGTGGACTAGTGCGCACGCTTGGAGAGCGTGTGTAGCCGCAAGGTTACCGAGAGTTCGAATCTCTCCCTCTCCGCCAAGATTATTAAGCGTTAAAAATACAAGGGGGTGAAATAGATTGAAAGGATTTGTTGATTTTATTCGAAAACAAGGTGTAATTGGTCTAGCAATCGGATTTATTTTGGGTGGAGCAGTTTCAAAAGTAGTTTCTTCTTTAGTAACAGATATCATAAATCCAATAATAGGAATTCTTTTAGGATCAGTTAGTGGGCTTAAAGAAGAAGCTGTACAAATTGGGTCCATCAAAATTCTTTGGGGCAGTTTTGTAAGCACTTTTGTAGATTTTTTGGTAATAGCACTTGTTGTTTATTACGGAGTAAAACTGCTTAAATTGGACAAAGTAGATAAAAAGTAAATTTATTTAGTTAATTATCTTTTCGTAATAGTCAAAGCGGAAACTTTTGATATTCCTTTCTTTTTAAGCACCCTTGCGATTTCTTTTACTGTTGCTCCGGTTGTCCAAACATCGTCGAATATTATTACCTTTTTGTCTTTATTTTTGATTTTGTAATGGCAGTTAAATTTAAAGGCATTTTTAATATTTTTAAGCCTTTCGTTTTTAGTTAGACTCGTTTGAAAGCTAGTATTTTTTGTTCTAACTACAAGATCCGGCATAAACTTTAGACCTAACTTTTGAGATACTTTCTTCACTATTTCTTCTGATTGGTTAAATCCTCTGAAAAAATGTCTATTTTTATGTAGTGGAACCGGAATAATAATCGTATCTTTCCCAAATATTATTTTTCTTTTCTTAATTTCTTTGGTTATGAGATCAGATAATTCCTTAGTAACATCCGAAACAAATTTATACTTTAAGACCAGTATCCCCTTTCTTACTACACCCTCATACTTCCAAAGGGAAATTAACTCATCCAAATCATATTTCTTTTTACAGTTTTTATGGGTTTTTCCCCAAAAAGAATATTTATTACAATTAGGGCAAGTCGGGTATGAAGATCTGACTTTTTTAATACATTTTGTACAAAGATAATGTCCGTTTTCTTTACATTCCAGGCATTTTTTTGGATAAATAAGGTCTAAAATACTCATCTAATGTAAAATATACATATATGAAAATAATTAATAGAAAAGCTACTTATCAATATAAACTTGAAAGTGACCGTTTTGAAGCAGGTATTGCCCTTTCCGGAGGGGAAGTTAAAGCTGTCAGAAACGGCAGGGGTGATATATCACAATCGTATGCAAAAGTAGTTAATGGAGAAATTTATTTAATTAATGCCAATATTCCTGTTCTTGGTGCAAAAGCATCGCCAACAAGAACAAGAAAACTGCTTTTACATAGGGAGGAGATTCTATCCATCCTTACCAAAGCAAAACAGCAAAAATTGACTCTGATACCAACCAAACTGTATACTAAGGGCCGCTTAATCAAGGCTGAATTAGCCTTGGGCAAGAGTAAGAAACAGTATCAGAAAAGGGAGTCAATCAAGAGGAAAGATGTAGAGAGAGATATTGAGCGTGAATTTAGAATAAAATTATAATGGGGACGATCGGTTTCGACGGAAAGCACTTTAAAAGACTGCAAGCCAAGTTTTACTAGTACTTGTCAAAATTAGTTAAAACTTAAGCGTCAATCAAAATTACGCTGTAGCCTACGCTTAAAAACGAATGACTACTGTCTTTTACTAACGATTCTCAACCGTTGTAAAAAGGCATAAACCAGTTGGGATAGAGAAAATCTTTTGATTTATGGGGTCTTCTCAAAACAAAATAAATCTTACTTTAAGTTTTTCCTGTTAATTGGGTAATTTAAAGGAAATCTAATAATTAACTAAGCTTGTAGTAGTTTTTTAATAGCTGTTTTTCGGACGAGGGTTCGATTCCCTCCGTCTCCACCAATTTATAAATCTAAAGAGTAAAGTTTGTCTCCTGTCAGAAGTATAATTTTTCCTTCTTCTTCACTGACCATAAAATCTTTTGTTTCACTTATAGCATCTGAGTAATATTGGGATTTGAATTTTGCATCTTTACTGAAAACCACTATTCTTTTTTGAGATTTATCCAAGATGTAAACATTTTCAAGTTCTTCGTTTGTGTAAAACCCGTCAAGTGAGGTAAGTACCGGATATTCGCCGCTAAAATTAAAGTTCTGAGGATTACCCAAAGTAAACTTAAGCACTTTTCCGGATGAGGTTAATATCCAAATTGATCCATCTATAGAAATCTTTTTAACTAAAGAAAAATCTGTTTCTACTCCCGGTGCCAGCCATTTTTGTTTATCCGAAAAGCTTCCTTCATTTCCGACAAATCTCCAAATCATATTAGTTCCCTTTTCCAATAAATAAATATTTCCTGCATAGGCTTCAAAAAATGCTTCTCCCTCCCAATCTTTTTCAATTTTTTTATCTTTTTTAGTTTTAACAAGATAAATTCCATCTTTTTCCAATAAATAAACATCTTCTTCATAAGCTGTCATCTGACTTACCTCCCCTACCTTATCTGGCCCTGCAACAACTTGAGTTTTTTTGGTATCCAGAAGTATTGAAACTACTTTTTTGGAATTTTTATCCAAAACATATAGTTTTCCTAAAGAATAGGAAACACTGTCTCCTGTAAATCCACTTGAAAGAAGAGATAAATCAATAAATAGGTTTGCATCCAGTTTATATTCTCCCAAGATTTCACCTTTTTTACTCTCCATCTGAGAAAAAAGATTATCCAAGTCACTATCTTTAACTCCTTCTGCCTTAATTGCATTAACCGTGTCGAAAGCTTGTCTAAATATTTCTCTTGCTCTTTCCGGCTCAAGACTAAATAGATTAACTGATTCTCCGAATTTTTGTTTTGCCTCAGTAAGTCTTCCTATATATTTGTCTTTTTGGTCATTTAGTTTTTTCTGTCTTATTCCAAAACCAATACTGACCATTAAAAGCACTAAAAGAATTGCTCCAACAGATAAGGTTGTTTTCTTCTTTTCAGGAAGTTCTTCAGATAAATCTTCTTTTACATAAATTTTTCTTTGGGGAAGTTTTTTTGTTAAAGAAAAATTGATTTTTGAAACAAATGAAGAAAGTTTTTCGGAAATTCCTTTTACATTTTCAGTAAAATCTTTTTTAGCCTGTATATGAACATTTTCCTGTACAAACAATTTTTCCTCTTTGGAAAACTTTAAAAGAATTACTCCAACATTCCCGTATTCTTTTCCTGATAAATAAGTATTCAAAGTCTCTGCAGAATCTTCCAAGGAAGGCTTTTCCAAAGATTCTTTTACAAATGAGTCACTAAGTCCTTCAAAAAACATTTTTGTACCAAGTAAAAGAACATCATTTTCTTCAGGATAGCCGGAAGCATTTACAACTTCCCCATCTTTGCTTTGAAGTATTTTTGCAAACATTCCACGCCTTAGGATTGCAACTTGGGATCCTCCTGAAGCGGCAGAATAAATTACATTATCAATTAATGATACTGCAGCAATTTCAATATCTCCCCAGGTAGGAGAAAATTCGTTTATCACTTTTTCTATTGAACTTTTTAAAGAATTAAAAGGAGTTCCTTCCAGTTTTCCAAAATACTCTTCATGAAGTCTTGTTAAGATTTCCCGTCCGGCGGATACCTTATCTATTCCCTGGTCTTCTTTGCTTGTAGCCAAAATTGCATATAAATGTCCACGCTTCTCAAGTTTTTCAGGATCATCCGGTTTATAGTCATAGGCTTGTGACCAACCGGGCAAGGTTGGATTTCCGGTTATTTTTGCTGAAGAAATTTCAAGCATTTTAATCCTTAATTATCAAAATTTTCTTTTTTAAAGAATTATTAGGGCAAATATAAATACTGCAATAGTAAACAATAAATGGACATAGGAAAGTAACCTAATAAAGCCTTCAAATCCAAGTTGCAAAGTATCAGTCATAAGTTTAACCTGCCTAACCACCACAAAACCAAAAACAACATAAATTGCCATTCCGAAAAGAACAAAAATTTTTGCAACACCCCAGATCATTGTATTTGGAAATAATATTTGACCCATTTTATCTAATTCTCCCCTCTATTGCTTCCTGTTTTTCTTCTTGTATCAAGTCTTGCAATACCTTTACAACTTTATCAGGCTTTGGAACTGCCAAAAATTCAAAGTTTGGTTTTTCAGCAGCAGTTTGAATAAAAACATCACCGTAATTAAAAATTGTTCTTACAACTCCTCCCATTTGATAATTAACATCCTGAATCTTATCGGCATCTGCTTGAGAAATATCTTTATAAATCAAGTTATAAAAATCTACATCGATAATTCTTTCGTCGGTAATAATGTAAACATTAAAATACCAAGTTAAAAAGTTTTCCAAAATAAACGATCCGGTAATTAAATACCAACCCAAATAAACAATAAAACGATAATTGGATGGCAAAAAGTCAAAAATGGGAAATTGTTTTAGAACAATCGGAGCAAATATCATAATTGTTCCCAAAATAATCCATCTTAAGTTAGTAATCGGGTGTTGTCTCAAAAGAAGTTCTATCTTTTCTTGTTTATCTTTTATTTCAAAATCAACTCCTTTGGGATTTCTTAAATATGATGCAATTAAACTTTTAAATTCTTTTTTGGGAAGAGTTTGGCCCATCATTTCTTTCACTTCTTTTTCAACTGGGGAATTTTCTTTCATTTCTTCTTTGGGCTTTTTTTCTTGAGATATAAATATATCTGTCATCCTTGCCTGATTATATACGAAATAATCAAAAAAAGACAAAACTATTTTTTCTCAATATTAAAAAACGCAAAACCCTTTTGCGGTATTTTTAAATAGCCTGGAGCTCTTAAAATAAAGGCTTGTTTGAATTCATCTCCAGAAAGAGAAATACTACCGTTTATCGTAACAGATAAAGTTGTTCCGTTCCCTTGTTGGACAGAAACAGAACTCACTGTAGATATTCCTCCGTAAGGAATGGCAGCATTTTTTAGTTCTTCATGGTTGTATGGATTACCCGGCCAGCAAGAAGTTGTAATCGGAGAAATTCTTTCATCACTTCCTTTATTTTTTAATACTAAGGCCGCATTAATAATGTCAGCCAACTCGGTTGAATTCAACCAAGGATTGGTTCTTCCACATTTATTGCTAGATGGGCTATAACCTTCCGTATACCAAGCTTTATATACCCACGGCGAACCCCCAATTTTTTCAAACGCCTTATCTACAAAATTTCCTCCACCAGACCCATCTGTTGTATCCCACCCCATTGTAGTCAAAAAACCACCAGTTGTTGATGAAAAATAGGCTTTAATTGGTTGACCACCAAAAATCATTACCTTTCCAGATGTAGAATTAACAGCATTTTCCCAATTTCCACCTTTTGGTTCAGTCTTAAAAACTTGACAGTCCTGAGTAGCACAAATAGAACCAGCCCCATTATTAGTAACAGCCAAAACATATGTTCGAGCAGCTATTGCTTGAGCCTGCAATGAAGAGATTGGCCAACTTGAGGGAACCTCATAAATTCTTTTAACATATTCTTCTAAAGAACCCGACCAAATTACAACCCCTTTATTTACTCCATCACCATTATTAACCCTGATCACAATGCTGTTTCTGTCTTCATAAGAATCAAATTTATAATATGCTCGCAAAATCTCATCATATGTTTTGCCTGAAATTGCTCTTCCTTTTGCCCCGTATTGGCTCATTCCCATTCTGTGGGTATACGCCCCAAAAGAAAAAACAGAGAAAGAACCAGAAGGAGCTGATTCTCTAAAGCCTCTTATCGATGCATTGTAATCGTCGGCTAGATCACTATCTCCAACACTTGCATAAAAACTACCAGTTTTGGCAGCAATTATTGACTGCTGTTTTAAAGAAAGAGTTGATAAATACCCTTCAACCTTTTCTACTTCTCCTGCCAAAAACTTTTCCTTTTCTGATACTTGTTTTTGAAGTGATGCCAAAGAAGTCTTTGACTTTTCCAATGTTTCTTTATCACTTTTAAGTTTTGATAAATCATTGGCATATTCTTTCATGACTTTTCTGTCTTCATCTGCAGCCTTTTGTCTAAAGGTCAGTTCACGAAATGCAGTTGATGCATTAGAAGAAGAAATAAAAGGCAAAATCGGATCATATAGTCTTAGAGATTTATATTGATTTACTGTTTTTTCTTCAAATATTTTTTTGGTGTAAGCAAGTTCTTCTTCCCTATTTTTAATGTCAGACTCAAATTTTTTTAGTTGCAATTGAATATTCGTAATCTTTTTACTTATGTCTGAAAGTTGTTTTCTTAATCCTGCCAAGTCTTCTTTATTTTTCTCATGTGCGGGAAGTCTTGCATCTATTTCCCTTTGGATCTCTCTAATCTGGCAATCATAATCAGTAGGAGGACAAGTCTGTGCAGAAACAAATCCGAAAGACTTCAAAAAGAAAAAACTAAAAAAGAATAACAAAGAAATTAATAATAAATCAGAAATATATTTTTTCATTTAATGCTTGAATTTATTATACCAACTTGTAGAGAGACTTCCTTTGAAATAAAATATGTTTATATATGAAAAAACTGTTTGCATTAGCGTTGTCCCTTTTTTTGTTTATTAATTCTGTTTCGCCGATTTTCGCCACCAGGTACTCTCTATTTTGCGATTCAAACGGCAATCCCACAAGTGATCAAACAAATAAGCTTTATACAGCAATAGGTTGCTTCCCTATAGGAGATGCACAATCTTCTTTAGTATTTATTTTTAGGTGGGCACTGGGAGTTGGTGGAGGGATTGCATTTTTACTTATTATATTGGCCTCGTTTCAAATAACATCCTCTGCAGGAAACCCAGAAAAAATTCAAGCAGGAAAAGAGCTATTAACTTCTGCTGTAGCAGGACTCATAATGCTAATTTTTTCATATTATATTTTGAAAGTCATTGGAGTGGATTTGTTGAAACTCCCCATGACAATGTAAAATCAAGGAATGAATAAAATACAATTTGATTCATTGTGGAATCAGACAAAAACTTCTTCAGGTTTTAATATGCCTTCTGATGATTTTGGATCTTTAATATCAAAATTAATTCCATTTATTTTTACTATTTCAGGAATTATTTTACTTTTTTTTATAATATTAAGCGGATTTCAAATGATATTTTCTGCTGGAGATCCCAAAGCAGCACAGGCTGCAAAATCAAAACTTACTTCCTCTGTAATTGGTTTTCTTATAATTTTTATTTCCTATTGGATTGTTCAAATAATCGGTAATATTTTTAAAATTCAACCAATTTTAGATATATTTAAATGAAATACTTAGCACAAATAAATATTGAGGATTACTTTAAATCTCCCTTTGGTAAAGCTGCCGGAGGAAATAATATTGGAGATTTGGTTTCTCTGCTTCTTAAGCTTTCATTTACTATAGCTGGAGTATTTGTATTAGTTCTTTTTATAATTGCAGGTTATTCGGTTATTTCGGGGGGCGGGAGTTCTGATCCTGAAAAAGCAAAAAAAGGTTCAAAAGCAATTACTTCTGCAATTATTGGATTTGTAATTATTTTCGTGGCATACTGGATTGTAAGATTACTGGAAGTTATAATAGGCATTCCTTTTATCACAAATCCAGGAATCTAAAAATATGTTAGAAATATTTGGACAAATAAATCCACCCTCGCCACTTGCAAGATTTGGTGATGTTGAAACTGGAGGATTAGGGACTTTTATTAATTTAATCTTCAAAATAATGATTGTTGGAGCCGGACTTTATTCAATGATTAATTTAATTTTGGCAGGATACTCTTTTATGTCAGCCGGTGAAGATCCTAAAAAAATGGCTGATGCTTGGGGAAAAATTTGGCAATCAATTTTAGGTCTATCTGTTACCGCCGGTGCTTTTGTCTTAGCCGGTATTTTTGGAAAACTAATTTTTGGAGATTGGAATGCAATTTTGTCTCCAAAGATCCCAACTTTACCTTAAACATATATGAATAATTTATTAACTGACATAGATCTTGCTCCGAAAGAAGGATTTAGAGGTTTTGGTCCTTTGGGTCTTGAAGGACAAGAATCTTTTATGTCTGATGTTAATTTTGCAAAATTTATTTCTACTGCAATTGGAGTAATTAGTATTGTTGGAATTCTTTGGTTTGTCTTTATATTAATGTTGGGCGCAATTGGAACTATGACAGCAGGAAGCGATAAACAAGCTCTTGAAAATTCTAGAAAAAGAATATTAAACGGACTTATTGGATTAGTTGTTTTAGTGGCGGGTCTTTTTATAATGAGACTTGTAGGATTAATTCTTGGAATCGAAAATATTCTTAATCCAGTTTATTTAATCGATATAATAACAAAATAAAATGAAATATTTAGCCGGAATGCCAATCGAAGACCATGTGGGAATAACCAATCCAATTTTAAATGAAGAACTTCAAGATACACTTTTAAATAAAACTGCTGGGGCATATTTTCAAAAATTTATTCCAAGTTTAATTGGACTTGCATTTGTAATTGGTACAATCTTATTTGTTTTTATGATTATAGTCGGCGCAATTCAGTGGATTGCTTCAGGCGGAGATAAAGCAGCACTTGAAGGAGCAAGAGGAAGAATTACTAATGCGATTGTGGGGATTGTAATATTGTTCTCAGTCTTCGCAATTATTAAAATAATCGAGAAGTTTTTTGGCATAGACATTTTAACTATTGACTTTGGCAGTCTAATTATTTGATAATACAAAATAGAATGTTAACTCTATTCTTAAAAGTAGCAAATGCAGCTTCAGATACTGTTGTTAATCTTTCTCCTACAGACAAATGGGCAAATCTTGGTGGTTTAACAATCGGTAGCATTGTATCCGGATTAGTTAGACTAATTCTTGTTGTTGCAGCTTTAATATTCTTCTTTATTTTAGTAATCGGAGGAATAAGATGGATTGCTTCAGGTGGAGATAAGGCACAAACTGAAAATGCAAGAAATCAAATTACTGCAGCTTTAGTTGGTTTAGTTATTGTATTTGCAGCATGGGCTATAGTTAAACTTATACAAACTTTCTTCGGAATTAACATTCTTGAACTTGATATCCCCAAAGGTTACTAATCTTCTAAAACATAATTGTCTTTTTGCCTCGATTAAGTTAAACTTTTGTTTGATATGATCGATACAACTTACGGCATTGCAACATTAAAAGGTCTTGAGGGATTATTTGCAAATGTAATTTCAATTGTTTTGGGATTATCAGGAATTGTCCTTTTTTTTATGTTAATTTCTGGGGGTTTTAAATTTTTGACTTCAGGAGGAGATCCAAAAGGAATGGAGGGAGCAAGTAAAACTATTACTTCTGCAATAACCGGAATTGTAGTTTTAATTCTTTCTTTGCTAATTCTTAGAGTTATTGAGAATTTCACTGGCGTAAAATTAACAATCTTTAGAATCTTTTTAAAATAAAACCTGCCATGCTTCAAAAAAAAATTACAATATTTTTTTTGGTTAGCTTATTTGTCTCAACTTTCTTTTTGTTTTTGACACCTGAAAAAATAAATGCAGAAAAATGTACTGCCTCAAATTGGACTGACGATTGTCACTCTTTAAGACCTTTTCCCGGAATGCTTTGGTGGCCAGAAACAAAAGCTCCCCTGGCCCAAATGTGTGGAAATTCTGTATTTGTAACTGATCCAATTACTGTTTATATAAATGCAATTTCAATTCCATCAACCTGTTCATATGGAGGAGGATCTTATAAATGCAACTTTAGTGTTCCAAGAAATTTTTCAGTTGCAGTTAACTTAGAGGAAGCTGAACTTCCGATAATGGGAAATACTGAAGATGTAATAAATAGGATTACAAGTTCTGATACTTTTAATGATTTAGAAAAAGTAAATGAGTATGTAAGCTGGTATCTTAACGGAGTAATCAATCGTGCAGAATATCCATACAATGAGGCAAAAACAGAAGAAGAACAATCAAAAGTAATTAACTTATCAGGTCCAATAAATAAACTTTTACCTTTCGATTTACAACAAGCACAAAGAGTAGAAACCTACGACAGAACTGACAAAAACAATTTTCCCAAAGAAGGAGAAATGCCCAACCAAGTAATTGTCTGTAAAAAAGGATTATTAGATTCAAACATTGTTGAATGTTATCCAAGTAACGGAATAGAAAAGAGAATTGCAGACTGGAAAAATGATCTTCCTCCCGAAAGAACTGACTATAAAAAATACATCGACTATTGGTGGGACTACCAAAACTGGCAAGGAAATTCCTGTATAAAAGTTGGACCTTTGGTATGGTGTTTTGACAATCCTTTTAAATCAAACTTCTGGAGCAAGGGTTTTACTTATATTCCATTTTCAACAACTGAAGATAGAAAGGGAGATGTAAAAATGAGCTATGGAGGAGGCGGTGGAGATGATGTAAAAATCAAAGATCCCAAAATGGACCCCCCAGATCCAACTTCTGACTTATTTTTTGCACACATGATTGAATCAGATGAACTATCACAAATGCTTATGAATACATATGTCCCATCAGGTATTTCTTCAGAAGAAGGTAAGGATATTATCCCCCCTACCCTTGATTATGCTTGCAAATCATTAGAGTCAAGAGATGAGGAAGGAGATAATTTATTTGCAGATCCTCCAAAATTAAAAACTAATTTTTCTTATACTGCAGAATTTGACTGTAATTTTTCTGAAGGATCTGTAAATTCTGCCATTGCAGAAGGAAGAGCACTCGAATGTAAAAAGAGTCCAACAATTACTTTCCCAATTAACACCAAAACTCCTTACGCAGATCAGGTTTGGAGCAAACTTGTTTCTGGAAGTACATCAGTATTTAGGAGAATTTTTCCCAAAACTGGAAGTACAAGTCCTGTTTTTGGAATTCATGATATTCCGGGGTCAACTAGAGTTACATATACATCAACAAATGGAACTTCACTTGCATATTCTGAGGGGGATCTGTACTTTCCCCACATCGGAGGAATTGAAGAATATTTCTTAAAAGCAATTCAAACAGCCCTAAGACCAAAAGGTTTTGGAGAAAAAATTATATCCGGTCAACCAAATAGCGGTTACACTGGACCAATAAACTGTAACCAGTCAGCTCCGGCAGTAAATTTACCAAAAACGATAAACATAAATGTCATGTATGACATTGCACTTCGTTGGGTCAGTGGAGCAACCGGAAATCACGTTAAGGAGTGTTACAACGATGTTGCAGGAAGATCTCTATCAGGAGGAATTAATCCGGCATTCGCATTTACTATATGGCTAAATGAAAGCAATGCCAGTAACTACAATGTTTCTGTTCAGGATTTTGGTATTAATGATTCAACAGTTTATAGAGATTTTAATAAACAAATCACAAGATTTTTATCTCTTTCTTCCAATCCAAAATATATTGAATGTATGAACAACCCAGCATGGAATACTCCAATGGAAGGGTTTTTGTCAGTTTTTAGAACCGGGAAATGTGACCCAAATGATCCTAGGGTAACCTTTTATATTAACGCTATTAAACCAGTATTTAGCTGGGTTGCACCAGGATGCTCATTCCCTACTAGCCCGACTGATATGAGCTGTTATTAGAACAACAACTATTGTTACAATAGAATGCCTATTATATGATTAGAGTGAATAAAATGAGAAAAAATATTTTTAAAAAGATATCTATTGTTTTTCTACTTTTAATAACAATTACAATCAATTTAATCTTTCCCTTGAGTAGGGTAAATGCACAATCAGCCAATTACAATTGGTATGGTCAACCCTTTCATGAGTGGTATTTAAAAGTTTATGATAAATCTAATCCTCAAGAAATTTTCGGAGAAAGATATACAGCAGCACAAGTTCAATGGGTTTTATATAGTATTCCTTCATTCTTTTTGAATCTTATATTAGGACAGAACACGGAGCTTGCATCTTGCATGATGATGGCTTTTACAGAAAAAACTGCAGATGTCGGCACTTGTTTAGATGGAACTAAATCTATGTTTTCGGGTTTGTTTAGTTATATTGGAAATTCAAATTTAGCTGCAAAGGAAGAAAACAAAAATTTTTTTGAAATAATATTCCAAGACAAACAATTGTCTGGAATAACATACTTAAAAAATACTTTTGAAAGATTCCGAATGATCCCCACAGTGAATGCACAGACAGAAGGTTACGGTTTTAGAGCAATAGGACCAGTTTCAGAACTTTGGAAAATTTCAAGAAACTTCGCTTTTGCAATATTTTCCATAGCTATAATCATTTTTTCTTTTATGATTATGTTTAGAGTAAAAATAAATCCTCAAACAGTAATAACAATTCAGTCAGCACTTCCAAAGATAATCATTGCAATGATTCTTGTAACATTTTCATATGCAATTGCTGGTTTCATGATCGATTTAATGTATATTATTACGGGCTTAATATCTTTATTATTTAGTATAAATAGCGGTCCGAATAATCATCTAAATCAGTGGTTTAGGTTTTTGACGGGAGAATTAATCTTAGTAAAAGTTGAAGGTGTATTGACTCTAATAATATATTCTTTAGCATACTTGATCATGTATATAGTTGCTTGCATATATGCACTTTTATCAATCTACTTGATCATGCCTTTACCAATTAATAATGCTGGATCAACAATTATTGCAGTACTATTGTTAGTTTTTACATTAATACTAATATTTATATTGGTTATAAATCTTTTTAGGGTAACTTGGATGCTTTTTCAAAATCTTGCTCAATTTTATATGCAAGTTATCATCGGACCTCTTCAAATTGCATTGGGAACAATCGTTCCCAATGTTGGTTTCGGATCTTGGTTAAAGGGTATAGTTACTAAGCTTTCTGTATTTCCAGCGATCGGCGTTCTATGGTACTTATCTTTTAGATTTTTGTGGGCTTCATTCCAAATGTCAACAAAAATTCTAGTTGAACAAAATTTTATTGCAGGCTTAGCTCAATGGTTTGCTGAGAAGGCTAACGAGGCGGGAATAATGGGCTTTAGCGATATTAACCCTAACTGGGTAGGAGATGGTTTTGCGTGGAATCCACCATTTATTGGATCTGGCTCATTACCAATCGTTTTTATTTTAATGAGTTTATCTTGTATAATGATCATGCCTAAAGTAGCAAAGGCAATAGAATCGCTTATGGCAGGTAGAGAATTTGATTTCGGAACAGCAATAGGAGAAGCAACAGGACCTCTAAAAACTGTCGGTGGTTGGGCTTCAAAGGAAGCAACAGAAACCGCAACTCCTTGGCTTGCAGGGGAAGCTAGACGTTACCTAAGTTCTAAAGGTCTTGAAAACAGAAAACTGGGTAAAATATTAGTTAATGTTTTAACTGCTGTAAGTAGGCAAGAGAAAGACGAAAAAGGTATTAAACAGGCTGCTACTCCACAAGAAGTCAATAAATAAAGTGATTATAGAAATTTTTCTTCAATTTTTAATACTGACGTTTGGACATCTCCCGCCTGTCCATCAGAATGTTTTATTGCCGCCTCTACGATTCTTCTAGTTTGAAGGTATGTACCCAACACAATTTGGCTAATTGATCCATTATAGTTTTTAACTTTTCGTACTGTATAAGGCATATCAATTAATGTATTAATCCAAGCTGCAATCCAAGATTCTCTCCATATATCTAAATTGCCTTTTAATTTCGGGTCAAGTTGGAGACCCATTACTTTCGAATATTGCACTGAAGCTAAGACTTTTGCTTGAGCCAAAATGGTTGCTCGAATTACACCCTCGTTCCACTTTGATCCTCTGCCTCCTAATCTACCTCTCTTGCCGCCTTCTTTTTCAGTTTTTCCACTTGGCATGGCATTGTGCTTTACAAATTCATCGGCTGTAAGCTTATTGTAATCATGCAATGTAATCCAAGGACCTAGCCACCTGGACATTTGATCTGTATTTACTCTAAACCAGTTGTAGCCATAACGGTTTAAGTTTTCCCACTTTAATTCAGATAAATTATTACCATTAATCCTTTTATGCCAAATGCTTTTCCCTGACTTATTTTCTTTTATATTTCCATCACTTCCATAAGTATCTTTAATCTTTGCCGATGGTTCTTCGAGCGAAAAATTTCTCCATCCGTTAATTTCTGGTATCCAAGTGGGAAGTAAAACAACTTGTGTCAATAAATACTCATCTGAACCCTTACCTGGCTCAGATAACCAAGGAGTAACAAATGGCCACGCATTTTCTCTAATAAAGGCTTTTATCTGGGGGTCAATTTCTCCATAAAATTGTTGCTGCCAACCTTTCTTTCCTTTTTCATACTGTTTTCTAACAACAACATTTTTCCATTTATCATTCTGCCAAATATCAAGTATCTCTTTTAATTTATTATCTGTCGGGGCAAATTCTTCAAATGTTGGTTTCCAATAAGGTGGCTCGCTGTTCCACCTGTCTCTATACGAACCTATTGACGGCTGAATAATACTACCCCTTGTATCAGCAAAATTATCGTAGTCTATTAAATGCCTTGCCGTAAAAACAACAGTAGTAATATCGTGGTTATCGTATATGCTACCCAACTCTGAAGTCCTAACTACAACAAACTTTCTGTTTGGACCACCTTCTGGGTTGGGTTCTTCTTGTACTTTATCAGAATTTTTTTTCTCTGCATTTTGACCAACATATTTGAATCTTTCCGCATCCGACATATCATAAAGGTATTTTTTTGAATATTCATAACTCCATCCCATTTCACCACAAGCAAACATTCCTCTATCAATGTTAATTAATCCTCCAATGGCTGTATCTGCAACCCGATCATAGATATTGTTTTCATCCAGTGCGTCCCAATTTTTTGTCCTGCCATTAACCTTAGTGATGTATTTGTCAGCCAAATCATTTACGGCTGTTTCAACATCAACATCATTAATTACGTTTCTTGATCTGTCTTGCAAAATTTTATTTAATGCAGCTCTTATGGTTTTACTATCAACTACCAATTCGTGCATCGTAGCATAATATCTTCTCATTTTTGTTTCTGCACTTTTTGGCATATTATTTATATTTAAAACGGATTCTTTTACCACTATTTTTTCACCTTTATCATTAATGAATTTAAGATCTTCTCCTACATCACCCGAATCAGACAATTCCGTATCTAGTAGCTTTGACAAAAACCTGTATGTAACCGGATCAATATCCATATAATGTTCTCCCGCTTCCGTATCTTGTCCATTGAAACCTGTCTCAAGGTTCTTTTGTGCCATAGCAGTACTGGCAAATCCCCAATAATTAGATTCGTCAAAATATTCAACAGCTTTTTCTCTCATACCTTCAGGACTGGCGATATTTTCTGGTTTTATCTTATTTAAAGTTTTGGCTGCCAGTGTCTTTTCGTCACTGTTCAATTCTAAACCGCTTGTTTCTTTTGAAAAAACATTCATAAAATCACTTGCGAGTATTTCTGTTCTGTTTACTGTTCTTAACTGAGCCATTTGGAGTTCTCCATCAAAATATATTTCATAAGAAGGACCAATTGCTTCCGTAATTCTTGCCATAGACAAAGTCCAAAGAACATCTTTTTTAAAAGTCTTAAGTAAGGCCAAACCCTCTGAATTAAACTTGTCTTTCTCTCTTAATGGCTTATTTACCTCTTCCAACAATCTCTCCATCATTTGGATGGTCCATCTTGTATCATATTGGATGTTGCCCTTAAGATTTTCTAGGTATTTGTTGATTGAATTTATTTCAGTGATTTGACTCTGACATAACTCTGAATATGTTTCAGCAAGTTTTTCTCTTATCTGCTCCTGTTTGCCCTCATCTTTTTCATAAGCTTTTAGCCCTTTAACCAGCGTAACAAATGTATCTATTTTTCCCTCTCTCTCATTAGCCCCAAAAAGTTCATTCTCTCTTAAGAGGTGATCTAATCTTGCTTTTTCTTTCGGATCCATATTATCCCTTTTTCCAGCTTGCATTCTTATATCAGGCATTTCAGATTTCCATTCAGGAGCTTGAAATTTTTTAAAATGTTCAGGTGGAGGACCTGGATTAAATGTCAATTTTTCTGAATTTTCTGGCATGATAAACATATTGTACCATTCGGAGTTTAAAATTTTCAAACTTATTGTGAAAAACCCAACTACTTGAAACAGTCACTTCACGATATAACCTGAATATAGGCTATATTACATATGGAAAATCATCCCATACCACAACAAATATCTTCATACCAATTTAGGTTGGTTGGAGACATGACTTTAAAACAATTTTTTCAGGTTGCAGGAGGCGCTTTGGTCTCATTAATATTCTATGGGTCAAAACTCCCAGGTTATGTTAAATGGCCATTTATTTTGTTTTTTTCACTTCTTGGAGTTGCTATGGCTTTTATGCCCCTTGAGGATAGACCACTTGAACAATGGATATTATCTTTTTTCAGGTCTGTCTATTCTCCAACAATCTTTTTTTGGAATAAGATTCAAAAAGCTCCTTCTTTTTACCAAGAAGAAACAGTTACTGTTCAACCAACTACAACACCTGACCCAACTCAACCAAAACCTGTTTCTCCAAATGTTTCTTTTCCTTTGTTGGATAAATTCGAAGAAGCAGAAAGTAAGTTTTTAAATTCAATAGGGACTCTTTTTTCTGCAGGAGCATCAACATCGGGTGAAACAATCATAAAACCAGTAGAAAAACCCAATATAACTCCGGGCCTTACTGTTCCTCCAGTTCAACCAATCACTTTTACCAAAAGGGTTACTCCGGCAGTTGAAAAACCTGTTGAAAAACAAACAGTTAGCTTAGAAAACGTATCTCAAACTTTTCAGGAACAAAAACCAATGGACAGTGTTGCTGCTCAATTTTCATTGGACGCCGCACCACCATCCCCCCCGACTGTTCCTAATACTATCGTGGGGCAAATAATTGATGATAAAGGAAAAATTATCGAAGGAGCCATTGCCGAAATAAGAGATGCTTCAGGAAGACCCGTTAGAGCTCTAAAAAGCAATAAACTTGGTCACTTTTTGGTTGTCACCCCTCTTCAAAACGGAAGTTATCAATTTATTACCGAAAAGGATGGTTATACTTTTGAGCCTGTTCATTTTGATGCTGCCGGTCAATTAATTCCTCCCATTGCCATAAGAGGAAAACAAACAGTTAATCCAATTGTTGCTGAACAAAATTAAATGAAAAAAA
>Ga0172375_10005087_pt1 | contig 19150 bp, 14 predicted proteins | sample LakKiv1m_FD_114537 | JGI IMG/M metagenome (GOLD analysis project Ga0172375, IMG submission 114537) | Freshwater microbial communities from Kabuno Bay, South-Kivu, Congo - kab_092012_11.1m | ecosystem: Environmental > Aquatic > Freshwater > Lake | place: Democratic Republic of the Congo...
GCTGTACATAAGGAAACATATTCAGATATATTAGGAAGAAAATTATGCGAACTGGCGGATAAGAACGATAAGATCGTAGCTGTAAGCGCTGCCATGTGCGACGGGACCGGGCTTTGCGATTTTGCGGTTAAATTTAAAGAAAGATTTTTTGATGTGGGGATAGCGGAAGAGCATGCGGTCACATTTTCCGGCGGATTAGCCAAGGGCGGGAGAAAACCTTTCCTCGCGATATATTCGACTTTTTTGCAGAGAGGATACGACCAGATAATACACGACGTTTCTCTTCAGGAACTGCCCGTAGTATTTTGTATAGACAGGGCAGGCCTAGTAGGAGAGGACGGCCCGACGCACCACGGGGTTTTTGATATAGCGTATATGCGCCATATTCCGAATGTCACGGTCATGGCCCCTCGCGACGGATACGAGTTCGAAAAAATGCTCGAATACGCCGCAGCGGCGAAAGGCCCCGTATCCATAAGGTATCCCAGAGGTTCCGGGGAAAGCCATATTCCGGCATCTACTTTTAAAGAAATAAAAACAGGCGAAGCGGAGGCCATAAGGGAAGGTAAACACATGGCTATTATAGCGGTGGGGAGCATGGTCTCCGTAGCCGTAAAAACTGCGGATATTCTTTCCGAAAAAGGCATAGAGTCCGCTGTAATAAACGCGCGGTTCATTAAACCTTTGGACGCGGTTATGCTGGAAAAGCTGACTGCCGGGATCAAAAAAATTGTTACTTTGGAAGAGGGAGTTCTAGACGGGGGGTTCGGCAGCGCAGTGCTGGAGTTCATAGAAAAGGAAAACATAAAAGGTATTACAGTTAAAAGAATGGGCCTGCCGGACCATTTTATAGAACACGGAAAACGCTCCGAGCTTTTTCACAAATACCATCTGACAGCGGATGAGATCGCAAAAACGATTCAAATGGAGTTATTCGGTAAATGAACAAAATACTTATAACAGGCAATGAAGCGTGCGCCGAGGGCGCGATAAGAGCGGGATGCAGATTCTACGCGGGGTATCCCATAACACCGCAGAATGAGCTTATCGCCTATATGTCAAAAAGAATGGAAGAGGTATCCGGAGTGTTCATTCAGTCAGAGAGCGAACTTGCCGCAATTAATATGGTATACGGCGGCGCTGCAGCGGGCATGAGGGCAATGACAAGTTCGTCGAGCCCCGGCGTAAGCCTTATGCAGGAAGGATTATCATACATAGCAGGGTCCGAATTACCGGCTGTTATAGTCAATGTACAGCGCGGCGGTCCCGGTTTAGGCAATATTGCGCCCGCGCAAAGCGATTATTTCCAGGCGACAAAAGGCGGCGGGCACGGCGATTACCGCATGATAACGCTTGCTCCCATGAACGCGCAGGAGATGTTCGATTTTACTTACGAAGCATTTGATCTTGCGGACAAATACAGGGTCCCCGTAAATATTTTAAGCGACGGACTTATAGGGCAGATGATGGAGCCTATGGAAATGAATAAAAAGATGAAAACCATATCGCCCGACGACAAAAAATGGGCGTTAAGAGGATGCGCGGGCAGAGAGCCTAACGTGGTCAAAAGTTTTTTCATCAAGGACGGTGTGCTTGAAGAATGGAACGAGGCGCTTCAGAAGAAATACGCAAAGATCTCCAAGCGTGAAGTGCGGTATGAAGAATATAAGACAAAAGGCGCGGACATTGTTTTTGCGGCATACGGCAGTATGGCCAGGATCTGTAAAGCTGTCTGCGACAGTTTGAGGGAAGAAGGCATTAAGGCCGGGCTTTTCAGGCCTATATCGCTGTGGCCGTTCCCAACGAAAGAACTGAAAAAATTGGCCAAAGGAAAAACAAATTTCTTAGTGGTAGAAATGAGCGCGGGGCAAATGGTGGAAGATGTGCGCCTGGCCGTACTCGACGATAAAAGAGTGCATTTTTACGGGCGCATGGGCGGAGGGGTTCCTCAGGAAACGGACATAATAAACGTTGTGAAACGATTGTTTAAGTCAAAAGTAAAAAGTAAAAAGTCAAAAGTGTGAGAACAGATATTTAACTATATAGGTTATTTTTCCAGGCTTTTTACTTTTGAGTTTTGACTTTTGATTTAAGTAATTTGATTGGGGAATATTTTTATGAGTATTAAAGCATTTAAAAACGTGAGCATGCACTATTGCCCCGGATGCGGGCATTCGCAGGTGCACAAAATGGTCTGCGATGTCATAGACGAACTGGGGATCCGCGAAAGGACAGTAGGCGTGGCGCCCGTGGGATGTGCGGTCATTGCTTATGACTACTGGAACTTTGACGTATCCGAAGCAGCCCACGGCAGGGCGCCGGCGGTTGCCACGGGATTAAAAAGAGCTATGCCTGACAGGATCGTATTTACATATCAGGGGGACGGCGACCTCGCCGCGATCGGTACGGGTGAGATAATGCACGCGGCAAGCCGCGGCGAGAACCTGACCGTGATATTCGTCAATAACGGTGTTTACGGCATGACGGGCGGACAGATGGCGCCGACAACACTGGCAGGACAAAAAACAGCCACTTCTCTTAAGGGGCGGGATCTTAAAAGGGACGGATATCCGCTTATGGTATCGGAGATAATCGCGACAATGCCGGGCGTAAAATACGTAGAGAGGGTTTCTATACACAACAGGATCGAAATAGAAAAAACAAAGCAGGCGATAAAAAAAGCGTTCCAATGCCAGATCGAAGGGAAAGGATTTTCCCTTGTCGAAGTCGTTACAGTATGCCCGACATACGGAGCGAAAAACGTGAAAGAAGCTTACACGAGGCTTGAGAACGAAGTACTCAAGTTCTATAAAACAGGTGTGATAAAAGATGAAACTGTTTAAGGAAGAAATAATCTGCGCCGGGTTCGGCGGACAGGGTATTATGCTCATGGGAAAACTCCTGACATATACAGGTATGGAGGCAGGCTATGAGGTAAGCTGGATACCGTCTTACGGTGCGGAAGTAAGAGGCGGGACAGCGCACTCTATGGTAAAGCTGCAGAAAAACTGCGCTATAGCTAATCCCGTAGTAGTCAATCCTTCGGTCTGTATCGTCATGAGTAAGCCCTCTCTTGATAAGTTCATGCCGCGGGTGAGAAAAGGCGGAATGCTGCTTTTGGATACTACGACTATCGGTGAAATACCCAAAACAAAAGGTATTATAGTGAAAACAGCGCCTTTCGAAAAAATAGCCGCGGAGTTCGGCAATAAACGGGCGGCCAACATGGTGATCCTGGGTGCGCTAAACAAAATAAAAAATTATTTTCCTCTCGATTTACTGAAAAGTAGTATAAAATATATGTTCCCCGGCAGGGATGATATATATAAAATGAACGTTCAGGCGCTTGATAAAGGATACAGCCTGGATTTATAATAAGAATATTAAGGAGTTGATAATATTATGCCGGAACAGATAAGGGTAAGATTCGCGCCGAGCCCGACCGGGTTTTTACACCTGGGAAGCGCTAGGACAGCGCTTTTTAACTGGCTGTGCGCCAGGAGGACCGGCGGGAAATTTATTCTCAGAATAGAGGATACGGACAGGGAACGGTCGAAGAAAGAGTTCCTTGACGAGATAATCGAGGACATGAAATGGCTCGGGATGGACTGGGACGAGGGCCCGTTCTTTCAATCCGAAAGAATGGAACTCTACAGAAAAGCCGCGGAAAAGCTCGTTGAAAAAGGGCAGGCGTACAGGGAAGGCAACGCGATAATCTATAAAGTAGAAAAAGGCAAGGTCATTAAAATAGATGATCTGATACACGGGCGTATTGAGTTTAACACCGAGGAGATCAAAGACCAGGTGCTTATGAAATCGGACGGGTCGCCTGCATATAATTTCGCATGTGTTATTGATGACGATGCAATGGGCATCACGCATATATTAAGAGGGGACGATCATATTTCAAACACGCCTAAACAGATCTTATTTTATGACGCCCTCGGATTGAAACAGCCTGTTTTCGCGCATATGCCGCTCATGATGGGAAAAGACGGCGCCAAGCTTTCCAAAAGGCACGGCGGAGTCGCGGTATTTGAATATAAGGAAGAAGGGTTCCTGCCCGAGGCCCTTATGAATTATCTTATGTTATTGGGATGGACGCCCAAAGACGGCAAAGAGATAATCTCGATAAAAGACGCGGCGAAAGAGTTCGAAATAAAAGACATTAACTCCGTTCAGGTAAGATTCGACATAGATAAACTCAGGTGGCTGAACGGAGAGTATATCAGGACAAAGAGCGTCGAAGAGCTGTATAAACTGCTTAAAGACAGGCTTGTAAAAGCGGGCCATGTAAAAGCCGAGTCCCTTGACAAAGGCCATATTTTGAAGATAATAGAGCTTTATAAAACACGGTTCAAGACGTTATCGGAGTTTGTGACCGCAACAGAATGCTTTTTTAAAGATGATTATAAAATAGACGAAGCCGACTATAAAAAAGTGCTGGGTTCTGCCGACGCGAAAAAACTGGTCAAAGAATACGCGGCGAAACTTAAGGCGCTTGACGAATTTTCTCACGTAAAAATTGAAGAATCCTGCAGGCAGTTCGCCGAGGAAAAAGGCCTCAAGGCTTCCAAAATAATCCATCCCATAAGGATGGCGATCAGCGGGACGTCCACCGGCGCCGGACTTTTTGAAATGATGGAAGTCCTGGGGAAAGAAAAAGTCCTCGATAGGATGAACAAGGCGGCAGGGTAAAGATAGCTAACGGCAATTTTGGCGGATTGTGTAACGGTAGCACAGCAGACTCTGCCATGAACCAGAACATTTCGTGACGAAATGAAGTAGAAATGTTCGGTTCATGGCAGCCGTAAACCGAATATTTTCTGGTTACTAAATCGGATGAAAATATTCTGGTTTACGGCTGGAACTAAAGGGGTAGATGTATTACGTTTATGTGTTGTGGAGTGAAAAAGACCAAAGATTCTACATTGGGTATACTGCTAATTTAACACGTCGCATATCCGAACACTATAGCGACAAGGTGTATACCACTAAGCGTATGGATATGCCAAAGTTGATATTTTATGAAGGTTTTACTTCAAAGGACGATGCAGTTCGTAGGGAACAATATTTCAAAACTACGAAAGGCAAAAAAGGTTTACGGCTCATATTAAGAGATACTTTGAAAGCAAGTAAAACTAAAGCGATTGGCGGATTGTGTAACGGTAGCACAGCAGACTCTGGATCTGCTTGTCTAGGTTCAAATCCTAGTCCGCCAACCACACATAAATGTACAAAATTCTCGAAGAGAATTTTAGCACATTTATATGTGGTCCTGAGCGACCGAGCGATAGCGAGGGAGTCGAAGGACCAATACCATTTTGTTCAAAACAACCAACCTTGACGCTCAGGCGAAATTGGGTCGGCTGATGCAGTCCCTCGACTTCGCTCGGGACAGGTAACAAGCGCCTTACAGGGCTCCCCTGTAGGGCGTTCTTCGTTTTTAGGGGCCTTTTGGGCATCCGGGGCTGGTAAACTGCACGACAAGCTATCTATGGTGGGCTGTTCTATATACATCTTTATCTCGATATAATCCTGGTGGACGATAATTTCCTTGATAAGGGCTCTTATTAGAGCTTTCTGGGCTTCCGGAGGGGCCTGTTCGATATACTGCATGGCAAACCTAAGGTTTGAGTGCAGGAATTCGCCCGAATTCGCCGACATTTGAGCGACGCTCTTTTTAGCCTCTAGTTTTTCCAGCTCGTCTTCCAGCCTGACCATCTCCTCATCAAGCCCTGCCATTTTATCCTTATAAGTCTTTCCCTGCGATACCTTGTTATCCATAGCTAATTCAAGAAGCCTGTTTGCTTCCTGCTGGACTGCCGCTAGTTTATCCTCGATGGGTTTTATCATCTTTTCGAGGGTTTCGAGTTTTACCTGAGAATCGAGGATTGCGTCGCCGATCGCCTTTATAATGATTTCCTGGTCATTAGACGCTCGCTTGAAGTAATCGATTAATGCGTCATCAAATCCCTTGGCGGATAGCCGGGACGCGTCACAGCCCAGACCTTGTTTGGATCTTCCGCAAACATAGTAAAAGAACTTCTCGGCGGTGTGGCCGTTGCCGCTTTCACAAACATAATGGCTTCCGCATTTGCCGCACTTAAGGAGCCCGGATAATAAATAGATATACTCCGGTGTCCGCTTGACAAAACGGTGCCCGGGTAGTTTCGCTGTCAATATCCTGTTCGCTTTTTCCCAGAGCTCTTCATCCACGATAGCGGGGTGGGTACCCTTATGGATTTCATCACCGTATTTTATATATCCTTTATGGAATGGGTTTTTTATAATCCAGGATATGCTTTGCTTGCGCCATATTTTTTTGTTGGGCGTTTTTATGCCTCTTCGTATCAATTCCTGCGCGATATCATAAAGAGACCTGTTATCAGCGGCCATCTCCCATACAAAACGCAGTTTCGATCCTGTCTCGGGATCGACAATAATCTTATGCGGCTGTCTTCCGTTTGGCAGAGGATCGCCTTCGGGCATTAATTTATAACCGAAGGGGACGTTGCCGCCTACCCACTTGCCGAGCCTCACTCTGGCTATGCAGGAAGCTTTCACGCGCTCGCCGGTAAGTTCTCGTTCAAAGGCCGACAAAATCCCAAGTATACCGATTACTACCCTGCCTATTGCGGTTGAGCTGTCGAGGTTCTCGCGTACCGATACGAAAGCGATCTCTTTGGAGTTGAATAAGTCAATAAGCCAGTAGAGGTCCCGGGTATTGCGGGTCAATCGGTCGAGGCGAAAGAAGATTATCCCGTCAAACTTAGCGGTTTCTTTACGCACGTGGTCGATAATCATTTGAATGCCGGGCCGGTTGAGATCCTTACCGGAATATCCGTCGTCGTTCACTACGCCTTTATTCCCGATATCGGCAAGCTCATGCCCGAAGGTGTCGAGCAAGTTCTTGCAGTGGTAGGCCTGGGCATCGAGGGTCGTGAAGTCGCCCTGGGCTTGATCGTCCGTCGAGCAGCGGGTGTAGATTATGTATCGTTTTTTGCCTTCTTTTTTGTTCGGTTTTATCATGTTCGCCTCTTCCTTTACAACAACCCCTATAACATACGCTCATACAAGTCAAGCTATATCAAGCGGTTCCGCCCTGCCCCGGGAAGCCATAGAATATAGGGGTTCTACTATGTATATCCCGATTATTCGCCCGATTTGTCGCAAAAAATGTTGAGACATTTCGAGAAAAAAATCGGGATATACGAATAGAGGTGGATGATGGGTGAGCGGATTAGGAATAATTTCGAGAAACGGTTCGGGGGCAGGATCCGTATAGTCTATTCGAATAAGTCCTCCGCGTCAGAAAGGAAGATCCGGTGCGAAAGACTCTCGCAGGCGATGATACAGGTGCTATCCGGTATTTTGGGTAGGGAGCCGACGCAAAAAGAGTTATTGGGAATAGATGATATCTCAAAAAAGAAAAAGACGAATAGCTAAAGCGCTCATTTAATCCGTCCGAAAAGGACATCCCGCGTCACCTCAAAATTCGCTCAATTAGTCGCCATCTATTTGAGACACTGATTGAAGGGTGATGGGAGGTCTTTTGCACTACGGCGGCCTTTTCGAGAATTGGGAAATCGCTATCGCAAAATGGGTAATCAACGAGTATAGAGAAAAACATAAATATTTAAGGCAGGAAAGCTTCGATGATCTCGTGCAGGAATGCCTTTTATCCTGGTTAAGCCTCAGGGAAAAATACGATCCGAGCCGTGAAGCGTCAAAGAAAACCTTTATGGCCGGGGTCATCAAGAAAGAGCTCAAAAGGATTGCTGAAAAATTATCGGCGGACAAACGAAAAACCATTTATGAGACCGTTCCTTTAGATAAACCTCCGGATGATGACGAGAACGGCCTTCCTCTAGAAGAAAAGATTCCCGAAGAGAAACCCTTCCCGCCGCAAACCGAACAAGATCTCAAGATAGAACTTTCCAAGGTATACGAAAAGTTAAGCCCTCTACAAAAGAAGCTGTGCCGCTTATTCGGCGAGGAGGGCTTGAGCGTAAACGAGGCCTGCAAACATTTCGACGAGCATAGGAGTAGCATTTATCGCGAAGTGCGAAGAATAAGAGAAATCTTTGAAAAAGAGGGGCTTAAGGATTATCTGAAATAATTTTTAAATATGTTGAGACATTTCCCGAGAAAAATCGGGATATACAAACGGAGGCAAATGAAATGACCGATGTATGCAAATTCAAATTTCAGGATGAGATAGGTAAAGACACAATCGAGGACGAGATGGCGCGCGCCATTAAGACCGCCGAATATACCTTTGGCCAGGCTAAGGTAAGGCTTCACGCGGGGTATCTCGCCACAAACAATAAAGCTGTTATCGACGTTTCAAGCGATGTCGGCGAATACATCGCCCAGATATTCATAGGGCTAATGACGGACAGGCTCGGCGAGGACAAATTCACCATGGAGAGAATAAGAAAGCGAGACGATGAGCCATGAGGGTTACGAAGGGCTTAAAGAAGCTCTATTCTGGGCTTAGCTGGTATAACCAGGATAAGCTTCTCGAGGCAAACTGCAAGAAGAGAAAAAGGAAGGCGCTTAAAGATGAGTTGCGCTAACGAGGGAGACTTTTTCCTATCCAAGGAGAAGCAGCTTTTGGGCTGGTGCAGGCAGAAGAAGCTTTTCTCTAAGGCAGATGTCGTAACTTACGGCACCAAGAATTATTACCTTCGGGCCGATAGAACGATCAGGGACTTCGTCCGGCAAGGCATCGTAAGAAAGATTGATAAAGATGAATGCATAAGGCGGAATTTGAAGGGCAACATGGCCTGGTATGAGCTTGTATCCGCGTAAAAAGATAGTTTTTCCGATGGGAAGCGAAAAGATAGATATCAGGGATTTGCGCGACGGCAAATTCCTTTGGATAGATAAGGCAGCATTACGGCTTATTAGCGAAAGCGCAGGGACAATGGGTGTAGCTGTTTATTCCTGGCTTTGTTATTACGCCAATTTTAAGGCGCAGGACTGCTTTCCGTCAGTTACTACATTGGCATATCACTGCGGAGTATCCCGGCGCACGATCATGCGGGCCGTAAAAGAGCTTGAGCAGCTGAATGCCGTATCAATTGAAAGGAAGAAAGGTAAACCGAATATTTATAAGCTGCTCAACATGCCCGGGCCGAAAAGTTATCCACAACCAAGTAGTGACACTGATGTCACCAGTGACAGCCATGTCACCGGAGTGGTGACACCTGTGTCACCGGTAGTAGTGACGCCCGTGTCACCCGAACAAGAGATATTAAACAAGAGATAACTATCAAAAGATAGTAGTAGAGGCGTGAATTCTGTGGATAACCAAAAATTCTTTCATGGGTCCTTCCGGGGGCGGGATGGGCGAGGGTCGGGCGGAGTGCGTTCTGTCAGTGATTGCGGAATAAAAAAAGCGTGTCAGTGATGTCAGTATGGAAGAATACGCTAAAACCCTGTGTAAATTGCTTATGTTCGTAAGTGATTGAGTTTATTAGAGATAGGAGATAAGTTTATATGAAAAAACGCAAAAATAACGCCTCAAAAATCACTGACACGACTGACATAGTTGATTTCAGTATGTCAGTGATTAAGCCCGCTGAATATAATCCCAGGGAGATATCAGACGAAGCCCTTCAGGGCCTTAAGAGGTCCTTGGAGAAGTTCGGACTTGTCGACCTTATGGTGGTTAATAAGCGCAACATGCGTATCGTATCCGGCCACCAGCGGTATAAGGTCCTTAAGGATGCCGGTGTCGATAAGGTCAAAGTCATCATGGTCGACCTTGATGAGGTCAACGAGATGGCCCTTAACGTCACTTTGAACTCACAAGCTATTCAGGGCGCCTGGACTAAGGCCCTTATTCCTATCCTCGAAAAGCTCCGAAATGACCTTCCGGACGATATGCTTCTTACCGTGATCGACTGCCACGTTTAGCTATTCAAAATTAAGGTATAAAAAAGTAAGTTATTTGCTATTGTCAGTTCTGAAATTGTCAGGTATACTTCTTATATAAATAGGCTAGGTAAGTTACTTGTCTGAAATTAGGCTAGGTTTCGGCCAAGTATATTTTTTCACTCGTTACTTTAAAGATTTAAAAAGAATTATGGAGCCGTAGATATGTCACAGGCTAGATCTATAAGGCGTCCGATGACAAAAAGACCATTAAAAGTGATGGTTGCGATCATCACTTTATGGTCTTTTTTGTTTAATACGGTCTTTTGTGATGTAACCTGGGCTGCCAAAAGTACCATAGGGTCTACTAGCCTGGGCCCTATTGGTACCGGCGGTCCGGGGAGTTTCAAAGAGCTGAATGTAGACACATTCAGTTTACCAGAGTACCTCGGGCACATAAAAGATTCGTGTAAAGGCAATGCTTCGAAAAAGGTAGTTATTCATATCCAGGACGCCCACTGCAACTATGCCGCCCAGCACAAAATTTCCGATATCATCGAGTATCTTAATAAGGAATACGGTATAGATATCGTTAATCTCGAAGGCGGCGCCAAGAATTACGATCTATCCACTTTTACCAGAATCTACGATAGGCCAATCCGCGAAAAGACGGCAGATTATTTCGTTAAAGAGGGCCTGGTCAACGGTGCCGAGTACTTTGCCATAAATAATCCTGAAAAAGCGACCCTCTGGGGCATAGAAGATACGAAGTTATACCTCGATAACCTCAACGTATATCGCGATTCCCTGAAATATAAGGAAGAAGTCGATAAGCATCTCAATGTCCTAACCCATATCTTAACCAACCTCAAGATAAAAATCTATTCGTCGGAACTCCTCGAGCTCGACAATAAGTATTCGCAGTATAAAGCCAATACTTTGGAATTTAAAGATTATCTGACTTATCTAATTCAGGGTGCAAAGAATAAGGCTTTGGATATCAAAGGATTTACCAATATCTATCTTTTAAGCCAGACACTTATAGAAGAGGAAAATATCGACTTTAAGAAAGCGAATAATCAAAGAGACGATCTCATAGATAAACTGCAGAAACAACTTTCAAAAAATTCATTGGAAGAACTCGTATTAAAGACCGTGGAATTCAGGTCCGAGAGGATCTCGCAAAAAGACTTCTATGCCTATCTTACAAAAAAAGCGGACGTTGTGGGTGTTGAATTGGCCGAATTCCCGGACCTACAGAAATATATCGTCTATATCGCCATGTATAACGCCATCGATAAGATGAAAGTAATGGAGGAGATGGATAGATTAGAGAATGAGATAAAAGGCGCCCTTTATCAAAACGACAAGCAAAAAGAGCTAAACAAGCTTTCCAAAAACCTATCATTACTCAAAAACATATTCGGTATTTCGCTTACAAAAGAGGACTATAAATACTACACCGACAATGAGCAGTCGTTTAACATGGCGAATTTTGTATCATTTATAAGTAAAGAGGCCCCTCTGTACAAGATCAGTGCCCGGCTGGAGAGCAATATCGCAGATATAGATCATTACCGTGGGGCGATATCAAAGTTCTACGAATACTCATTCAAGAGAGACAAGATATTCATAAAGAACATAAAATTCGGTGCCCGGCAGAACATCGCCGTTGTTGTTACCGGCGGATTTCATACAGAGAATCTCTGCGAGGCTCTCAGAAAAGAAAATATCGCTTACATATCAATCATGCCAGCCTTCAGGAGTTATGATGGGTATGCGTGTCCGTATTTCGGATTGCTGGCCGGTAACGAGGCTCCTTTACTGCAAAAACTGCAACCTATCTTTGCTTCTGTGTCATCAATCCAAATAGCCAGTATGCTATCGAGCGCTATTGCTCCCGATGTATGGGGCAGAGCTAATATAGACGCATTCAGAGCGGCCGTGCTTGTGCAAGAACAGATAGCGAAAGGAAGGAATGTTGTAAATATAACGAGAGACGGAGAAGATGTAGTTTTTCAATTTGAAAATGGCAGTACTGAAAGAATGACTATAAGAGCATTACTCGACGCCGTGCATCAAAAAGATATCGATGGCCAGATGGAAAGATTGTCAGAGGACGCGTTTGAGGATGTCGAGAATATTGATAAAATCATAGATGAGGTAAAAGAGTTTTTGAAGTCTATCGGGGCAAGCCAAGAAATATTAGATCACGTTGATTCGCTCAAAGGTCAAAATGCTGATGGCAGAGCGTTTGTAAGATTAGTCAGAGGTGTAACATTCAGAGGCCATGCCGGTGGCCAAGGTATACGGCTTAACGCGACTCTTAAAGGAAATGAGCAGGACGTTAAGGCAGTTATCTTTCACGAAATAGTAGCGGGTCTATTCGGCGACCATTTTCTTGCGGAACGAGCGGAACAGGCATTTCGCGCAAGTCATGCTGACTCGAAGCTACTAACGCAGGCCTCGCCTCTTGCCATGCCAATATGGAACATGACGCCAGGCCAGCGTCTCGGTGTTGACAGGGATTTTGCCGCGATTAATATTGTACCAACAACCTTTGAAAAATATTTAAGCACCCCGCTTTTGGAGCATGATAAATTGATTGGCGATGAACTTAGATTTATTTTTCAGTTATTTGGACACATAGATCTTCAGTTTGTTTCTCCAGACGCCCTTTTGCAAAAAGATAGCGTTACTCAAAATGTATATGATGAAAGCGGACAGCTAAGAACAATTCTATGCAGCGATAAGTTTACGGCAGAAAATCTAATAGATATGATTAGCATACTACGTAATTTAAGCCCTGAAGGACAATGGAGCTGGGAACCTTTAGCTATTCGGTTATATTCTTATTTTCATGGGTGGAGGGGCGCCCTGAATAAGTATTCAATGAGCAGTGGTACCTCAGAAACAATAAGAAATGAATTAGCAAACTTGGAAGCGTATTTCGGTAAACTTGCTGAAAAGATAAAAACCACACTCCAACTTTCAGACCAAATCGATGCCGAAACTGTCAGCGTAGAAAGTAATATCACTCAGTTTATCGATCGGGCGCTTGTTCGTGGCGAATCGGTCACCGTAGACGTGCAACAAAAACACATCGAGAGACTCGAGCTTTTCTTTAGTAGCCATCTCGCCACCTATCTTACGGATCAAATCGACAGAGTGCTTATAGAAAATGTTTTTGGCCAGTTTAAACGACTTACAGAAAACTGGGATGTTCAATCATCCAGAAACGAAATCCTTATTGGCATGATAGGCGAAAATAGTTCAGAGAAATTTAGCAGTTGGTTAGAACTTGCCAGATCACGGTTTCGAAAACTACAGGATGAAAACAGGGGAAATCCCGAAAAACTTCGCCAGTTACACATACAATTTGCGCAAGAAATAGGAAAAGTAATAAGAACTCAATTTCCAGATTACAGTTCTGACAAATATCAATTAGGCAAAGTCACCGAGGCCAATAAAGCAAATTGTGTCGGATATGCGACGATGTTTTACCTGATTGCAAAAGAGATAGGTTTAAATGTGGCATATACCTCGGTTGAGTATACAGGTGATAAAGAAATTCATCACGCCGCCAATCTTTTACATCTTCCTTCTGTTAACGGGGAAGATAGTTTTGTTGTCGTGGATGTGACGTGGAATAATTATGTTAGCGAACCGATCACCGAGGCATCGATAAGTGTTCAATATAAAGATGGCATGCTACGAAGAATAGCAATTCCTCAAACGATGTCAGAACATAATGTGGTTGTAGAATACCAAGACCCACTTTATGGCATTCAACATGCAATATATTCATGGGCGAGTTCATCAAACGATTATTTGACAAACCCAAATTTAAAAAAACGAGTAGCAGAAAGAATGCTTCGTATTAATCCGAACGATGCAAATGCCCTAAGACTTTTAGGGATATATTATGCCTCTGCAGAAGGAGAAAGCGCCCATAACATAAACAGTGCGATTTCCTATCTCCAGCGCTCTTTGAAGTTGAAAGTAAATTGGTTTGCGCTTCACGAATTAAAGAGGCTTTCTTTAAAGCTCGGGAAAATAGGCGACTTTTACCATTTTTGCGAACAACTTCTCTCAGTACACAATAGTCCTAACACATACATTATTGTGGCACATACCATAAAATTGGACAACGCTCGTGGAAATGAAGTCGATATTCTACAAAAAACTCTAGCGGTCTTAGAAGGCGGCTTAAAAATGTTTCCAGAAAATAGCGATATTATGAAAGAACTGGCTTCGGTGTATATGGATTTATTTACTCATTTATCAGAAACATCAGAAAAAAGGCGGGCATATGATACGGCAATTGACTATATGGAAAGAACACTAAAGAAAACTCCAGCAGATGGAGAATTACTGAATAAGTACTGGCAACTTGTGAGAAAAGAAGAAGCTGGGTCGGAACGATTCGTTCTATTTTGTTCGGAGATGATACAGGCAAATCCGCAATTAGCGCAACCAGTCTGCGCCCTTATGCATCATTACGAAATGCAGAAAAACGAAGACGGATATAATAAGGCAGTGCGTTTGGCAAAAGAATATCTTGAAAAGCCAGAATCAACAGACAGACGACGTGTATTATGGTCTTTACGCGCAATCTATACAAATATGGTATATGAAACAGACAGACAAGGAAATGCTTATTATGGCAAGATAGACGACCTTTTGCAGTATTTACATGAGCTCTTGGGTAAATTTCCAGATTCCTTTGCAACAGTCCAATGCATCGCAGAAACCAACGTGCGGGCAAAAAGATATGGCGAAGCGATTCCATATTTACAACGTTTTTTACAGCGATTTCCGCATAATAAAGAATGTTTAGAAACACTGATAACTTGTCAGGCAGCGGTTAAGGATTGGCAAGGTGTTGTAACGACGGCAGAGGCAACATTTGATGCAGACTCAAACAATATGACAGCATTAAAATTGGCGGGAATAGCTTATGAAGAATCAGGCCGATATGGCGAAGCGATAATAAAATTTGAGAGATTTTTGGCTTTATACGGTGGGTATTCCGATGCTTCAGATATAAAGACTAGGCTCACTTTTTGTCAAGAACGAGCCCGAGGGGCAATGTTGCAATCTGGAGGTTCTTTGAAAGATATCGGAATTCCTGGTAGTGTTGAAGCTGTCAAAATAGACACTATGACGTTGATGCGATGGGAGGATCTTGCTGTTGGAGAAAATGTTGAGACAAAAGTTATTAATGGAATATTGATCACCGCAAAATTTATTTATAGTGAACCTCTTAGCTGGGGTGCCATGCCAAAAGGTATGTCCTCACATCATTTTTACGATAGTAATGGTAACTTAGTAATAGTCGGAGCTTATTACCTTTCAGAAGAAGAATTGAACGAGGCTTTTTATCATGAAGGGAGAGAGGCGCATTGGATCACCGTTCTTTCAGATGAAGCTCAGCAATCTAATAGAGAATTGACAGAAGGTTTATTGAATACAATACGGCGTAATGCCCATATCCTCGCGTCGGCAGAAGAGTCGATCGCCTTTGGCGATTCAGTTTTGACACCTTTCCACAAAAGACAGGTTGCCAGCATGTCTCAGGGGCTATTAGAACAATTACTGCAAGAAAATCGGCAAGCTCATCATGAATTAATCAAGGCCCGTTTATCAGCCGCTGATTACGAAAAATATTTAAGCTATGAGCAAAGATTTGTGAGCAAGCTTGAGCAGAAACTATCTATGCCGGACAGAAGAACGCAGGTGCAGGAGCTTAGACGATTGGGCGAAACGCTCCAGCAACAATTCGGAATTTCATTAGATGATATCTACCTCAACGAGGACAAGGTTTCTCAAAATCAAGGATTGCTACTAGAAAGCGACTATCCCGAAGTCAAAGCATTACTCGAAAGAACTATAGCAAATTTAAGACAATCTCATCCGGCCTGGCTTCGGGTTGTTCGTGGTAAGACATTAAGGATAGCGAAACTCTTAGGTGAAGGCAGAAATATAGGTGGCAGGGCCGATTTGGATAACGGGACATTTACGTTGGTTCTTGATAGTTATGCCTATCGGGAAACCCTTGAGGGGAGGGTTAGTCTGGATAAGGGAATAGCCGCCGCGGATGGAACAAAATATTCCAATGAACAATGGATTTTGTTCCATGAGATAGCGCATCTAATGGATCCCTATTGCGGGCAAGCTGTTAGTGCATTTTTCGATCAGGCGGGAATTGATAAATTCCTTCAATCCGATGAATATGCAGCTCTATTGAAAGAAAATCAGCGGTTAGAAGCTGAATTAAAACAGAGAGGCCTTTTTACATCTCCTGCGCCGTACCTCGTGCGTACACCCGACTTCATTGATAAATTAAACCGCATAAGGGATGAGATCGATAAGAATAAATATTACAAGGCTATTCTTGCTAAGGGATCACGCACTATTACCACGGGTGATACGCAGGGATATACAATAACACCATATGCCGGGGCCTCAAGGTTTGAGCTATGGGCTGAATCATTAACGGCATATTTTCTTTGCCCGGATTTATTAAGACAAAAGGATCCGACAATGTTTTCTCTGCTCAGCATGGTGATTAGTCCTCGATTGATATCAAAAGGCCTACCAGCCGGAGTGACTATGTCGCGTCAGCTTTACCAGGCAAAGGCTTTTGAGACTGCTCTGGGAGAAGGTCAGGAAGTCTGGCTACAAGTGTATAACGATGGGCCTGATAATTTCGATAATTTTAGGGTTTACGTAAATCCGGGACAGGGTATGCTCGATAAAGCGGTGGAAATCGCAAAAGGTGTTTTAGGACGAAGCGATGCGCCTCACGCATCGTTTAAATATCTATCTTCTGAGTCGTTAATTCGCGAACAACATAAAGGCGCAACAAAATTAGTTTTTTATTGTAAAACAGCGGAAGACGCCGTGCGTATAGCTCAAATTTTTAGAAGTCATCCTTCATATGGTGATCTTGGTTCCTCGGGAGCGCTGACAGACACGTTGCCTATAGATAATGTTATGATGGTCTCCGGTGGTACCAGAGAAGATACGGACGCCAGAAAACCGCAAGCAATAGAAAAACTTGCCGTACTTGTAGGGGCATTTAATGAGGCGGGCATTCCTTTAGCGAATGGACGATTTAATGATGGCAGAACACGAATCCCTGCCAACCCAGATGAATTGGGGCGTATGGTTGGTCAGCCGGGAATTACTGCGCCTGTCGCGACAGGCTCACGCGGTGCTACAACGGAAATGCCTGCTTTGCATGAAGGCCAAATTCGCTATATTAGTACAGAGAGTGATTACTATCGTAAGGGGGGATGGAAACTACATCTTGCGGTAGCGCCGGAGCATTATCAAAGAGTTCACGAATGGCTATGGTCTAGTACAGATGTTCCGTATAAACATAGAGCCGCGGCTTTGGATGATCCGGGTGACAAGGACTTTACCATATATGTGGGCTCGAAACGAGATGCCGACACTCTTGCTATACGTATATCCCGCGAGATTGGGAATTTTTTACTTGAACCGGGCGATACAACTCAAAGTACAGATATACCGCTTGCCCCAAAGGTATCAGGACGTTTCGATGCTACTAGCAAGAACCGCTCCGAGTATAAGGTGCATCAATATGGTGGATTGGGGATACCCTATCTTTCCAGCGATTACATGCAAAAAACAAGATTATTATATGCATATGGAAAAGAACGGTCACCGGAGGAGGTAGTAGCGGACGCAAAAATAGCTGAAACGCAAGAGCGAGTATGGGCAGATAGAGCATTTACACATTTAGGGGCAGTGTTGGGGGACTATTTTACCGGAGGCGCGAAATCCATTAGAGATTTAGTGCCAATAAGTGCATCTATCGCAAAAGAAACAAGTGATAGCCGTGCCGCAACCACTGTTGAGGTTCTCAGCGCTTCCGAAGGTAGGGGCAACGATGTCAAGGTTGTGGTAGGCATTCCTGTCGGCATGAACAGAGCCAATGTGCAGTCCACAGTAAGCGCGGTTAATAGAGGGTTGGCCAGAAACGGTTTCGGCAGGATAGAAGATAATAAACAGGTTATAACATTCGAGATAGACCCGACTGACGCGGAAAAAACGCGGCAGAATCAGGAAAAAGCGATGCAGAAGGCGCAGGAAGGTTTGGCGCCTGATGGAAGAATTGTCCTATTTGCTCCTCAAATGGAAAAAGGGCCCCAGCTTGCCGGTAAGGCACAGGAGCAGTATAAGGGGCAAGGCCATATTGCTATTGTCCCCGATGCTTATACTGACTCCAGTCCCGAACAGAATATTTATCCGGATGTCATGCTTCGTGTCGCACTGGGAAGGGATATCGCTTTCTATTATAGCGGCAAGGATCCTCAGGGTACCATTGCCAGAATAAATAGCCTCCTTACTAAGGTAATAGACGGATTTGCGCCAATAGTGTCTATCAACGATCTATTGAACATACTAAAGCCCTTAAGAATTCGTCCTATTGACTTCAAGACCATCACAGAATGGCAGAAGGCTCAAGAAGCCGTTGCCACAAGCCTGTAATACAAATCAACGCTCGCCATCCACGTATTGTACCCATTCCCGACACAGCAATGGTTTTTTGTTTATATGTGCGCCCCTTCGTGATATAATCCATAATTATGGAGATAAGCCCATTATATGGTTAAATCATTACGAGGGACGATATGACTGTCAAAAGAAACTATGCCAAAAAGACCACGATAGAACTATCGGACGAACACTACTTTTTTCTGAAAGAAAAAGCCCTCTCCCTTCAGAAACAAAGCAAAACCGCATCCATCGTTTCCATCATCCGGGACCTCATCGAAAAAGACCGGACAAAATGGATGAAAGAGAGGAAGTCTCATGGCGCGTAAACAAAAACCAATCATAAAAAGGAAGTTAGTGCAATACGAACATAAAGGAAGAAAAAGGCTTAATAATCCGCCTACTGGCATCTGTTACAATGTGCCTGCACGCCGCTCTCAGCCTTGGCGCTAAAACGGCGCAGCCTATTTTTGAAGCCGCGCCCCCGAAACTTATCGCTCTTATGGTCCACTACGCGTCGCGATCAAAATATCATGATACGCTGAGGCAATATACGTTCAACGACCCTCCCAAAATGAGCGTGATTTTAAGGGAAATCATAAACGGACAAAATGATGCCCGTAAAGCCGCGATAGAAGCCGAATTAAGCAGTGAAGCAACCGAGTTTTTAACGCCGAAACCCAAGAAAAGATCAAAAGCCGACATCCATAAAGAAAAGCAGGCCGACCGCAAAAAA
>Ga0172375_10005088_pt1 | contig 19147 bp, 19 predicted proteins | sample LakKiv1m_FD_114537 | JGI IMG/M metagenome (GOLD analysis project Ga0172375, IMG submission 114537) | Freshwater microbial communities from Kabuno Bay, South-Kivu, Congo - kab_092012_11.1m | ecosystem: Environmental > Aquatic > Freshwater > Lake | place: Democratic Republic of the Congo...
ATATCTGGCGTTTCATCCAATTAAACCGCAGCATCCACCCCTTGTAGTGCACCCCCGCCAATTCCATTAAGTTTCAGTCTTGCGACCATACTTCCCAGGTGGTGGATTTAATGATTTCTCTTCGGCCCTGAGTTAACTCGTGGTTAACCCAACACCTAATCCACATCGTTTACAGCTGGGACTAACCGGGTATCTAATCCGGGTTGCGCCCCCAGCTTTCGTGTCTCATTGTCAGATTAGTTCTCGTCTGGCGCCTTCGCCACAGGTGGTCCTCCTAGTATCTTAAGATTCTACTCCTACTCTAGGAATACCCCAGACGTCTCCCTATCTCTAGTTCTGTCAGTATCTTTTGCAATTCAACTGATTAAGTCAGCTGCTTTCACAAAAGACTTAACAAACCAACTACACACGCTTTAAACCAAATAATGCTGGATACCACTCGGGGATTACGTATTACCGCGGCGGCTGGCACGCATATTGCCCCCCCCTTATTCGCATTGTTGTCGACACAATACAAAAGCTTACAAATGTAAGCACTTGGAATTCCTTTATCACGGTTTCCCGCATTGTAAAATTTTCGTAACTGCTGCACCCCGTAGGGCTAGGAACATTATCTCAGTTTCCTTCTCCGGGCTCCCTCTCTCAAGGCCCGTACAGATCTTCGGCTTGGTAGGCAATTACCCTGCCAACTACCTAATCTGACGCAGTCCCATCTTTTCGCACTTAAATCAACATGACAACTTAAGCCTTTAAAAAATCAATCATTCCAGATTTGATTTTCTATAGAGCATTATCCTTAGTTTCCCAAGTTTTACTCTTCAAAAAGGTAGGTTGACTACGCGTTACTGAGCCGTTCGCCAAAGTTCATCATGGTCAGAACTTTTAGACTTGCATGTCTTAGTCGAATTCCAATAGCAGTACCCACCAGCAGGATCAGCTGGAATTGGTATTTATTATTATGCACACAAAGATATTTTGTAAATTTGCACAAATTGCTTTTGTTTAGCTATTTGTTTCGTCTTCTCCCAACATCAGACTCAAAAAAATTTGAGACCTCATCATTATACAAGATCCACAGTTTTATCTAAAAAAGATTTAGATAAAAAAGAAACTTGATATTACCTCATTTGAAAAATTCAAACGCGGTAATATAATAATGGAGTAGAAATGTTTATAAAGGTATATGCTGTTTTCTTCAGAAAAAGTAGGTTTTTGAAGATGTTTAACTTTTTTTAATTAATTTTTCAAGAAGTTTGATCTTTTTTAAGTGTTTTGATCTTTTCCATCTCTCGTAATAACAATAACACAATTTAAGAATGTTTTCAATATTTGGCAACACTATTTCTGTTTTGTTTACAATCATCTTGATTTTATTTTCGTTCTCAGATAAAATCGAATATGGAAGTCTTGAGTATCCTATATTCTTAAAACCCATAAGATCAACTTCAGAACCTAAAAGATCAAAAATCATTCTTTTATATTCCTTTGTTGTTGATCTACTCTTAACTTTTATCTTTTCACTCTCTATAAGTAAATTATTAGCTTTCTTAAAATCCTTATAAAATATATGAATATCAATATCGCTTGGGTTTATCTTACATCCATGAAGATACATGCATAATGAACCAGTAAGAAAATAATTTATCTTGTGTTTATTAAGTAGATTTACAATAAAGAGTAACGTTTTTGCTAAATCTTTCTTCATAACTGTCCAACAAATATAACATCAATTTACAACTATAAAAAATTAAAAAATAAAAGTAAAAAAAAGAAAATTGTTTCATTTATTTATGAAGCAGCTCTCTTTCTTAAATATCTTCTTTCTCTCTTCTTCTCTCTCATCTTCTTTTTCTTCCATTTCCATCTTTCTCTGGATTTGGTTTTCTTAAATCTACTTGAATCTTTTTTTCTTGTACCCATTTTTTTCACTTCACATTTTATTTAAAATTATTTATTTTTCAAATCAACCTTAATAATTTTTTTTCTTTTTTTATTCTATCTTTTTAAATGAAATTATTTTTCTTTAATTTCTATTTAAAGAAAGATAATGCTCCGAATGGGATTCGGACCCATGTTTCCGGCTTGAAAGGCCAGAGTGATTACCGGGCTACACTATCGGAGCATACATTAACAGCTCTAAATGTAAGATTATAACAAATTACAAAAAGCCTAATATAATTAAAGAAGCGATTTATTTATATATTATTTGTTTTCTATATTATTAAAGGTAAACTAATTATATTTATTAAAGATATTAATTCTAACCTATAACAGCGGAGTAAAAGTGAAGATTTATGGAAAAATTAGCAAAGGAAAGAAGATTAAAACATATGTGGGTTTGTATGGCATGTAATGGAGTATCACGTGCTAAGCTTAAACCAACCTTTTGTAAAAGATGCGGTTCAATTAGAATGAGAGCAAAGAAGAAAGGAAAGAGAACAAAGTAAATCTTTTACTTTTTTTTTCTATTTAATCACTCTCTTTTTTTGTATCAAAACATATATTAATTTTTTTAGAAATTTTTGTTTTCTATTTTTCGAAAATTAACTTTCCTGTTATAATATAATATTTTTTCAATAATTATTATAATATCTTTTCCTTTCAATTTTGTTTAACTTCACATGCTAAGTTAATTATTTAAAACCATTTATTTATTGTTCTTTGTTTATTTCTTTCTTCTCTTTCTTTTACGTATTCATCTAATTGATTTTTTACTCTATCACTTGAAAAACCTGCTTTGTTAATTAATATATTTTCAATTGAATCTCTTGAAAAATTACCCTTCTTAATCTCTGGAGAATGTGAAATATCTGGATTTCTAAATATATCCTCTATTTCTTTATAGTTGAATGGAACACTTTTTCCTTTTTCTTTAAGATATGCCTCTATTTCTTCAAAAGAATTATATTTTTGAACAAGCTTATATGCTGTCTGAGGTCCTATCCCTTCTATTTTTTCATTAAAATCAGTTCCAATTAAAATAGATAACCATAATAGTTTATCATAATTAAGATTAAGCTTTGAGTATATGCAATCAGCATGAATTATCTCTGGATTAACCTCAACATATACGTTCTTGTGTGGTATCTTCTTTTTACCTGAAACCGCAATGTTTTTTAAAAGATGAGGAGACCCAAACAGGATACAATCATAATCCTGTGATATTGTAAAATCAAGTAAGTTATTTTGAGTTAGATAAGATATTTGTGCTTCTGCTTCTCCTGGTGCATCAATATATGATAGCCCCATAGCTAAAATTAATTCTTTTGCTTCTTCAATTATCTTTGAATCAATTGTTGCTGCTTGTCTTGCAAATTTATTCATATCTTGAAGATTACCTTCATCATATGCTTTTTGATAGTTTTCTTTAGCAACCTCTCTTCTTCCTCTTCTATCTTCTTTAGTTTGTTTCTTTAACTCATGACTTGTTCCATCAAAAACAAAAGTAATATCTGTTGTATATTTAGAGATATTCATAAGCCTATAGAATAGACCAGAATAATGACTTGTTATTTCTCCTTTTTCATTTTTAAGAGGTTCACCATCTATTCCTCTAATGGTTGTAACAAATTGAAAAAGAACATTATAGGCATCAAATCCTAATCTTTTATTTCTAAGATTATTCAAATCAAATTTTATTTTACAAGGATCAATTAATCCAGAAAATGCAATACCCATAGATTATTCTCCTAACATAATTTCATGCAGAAAAGCATTTAAAAACATGTTTATTATATAATATATAACAAATGCATCTATAGTACAGTGGTTAGTATGAGAGCCCTCCAAGCTTTAGACTCGAGTTCGAATCTCGATAGATGCATTTTATTTATTATTTTTTAAAGGATTAAATATTATGATATATAGACTTCCAAAATTTAACAATATTAGAAAAAAAATCAAATCAACTACTCCTCAGGTAAGTCGGATCCCAATAGAAAGAAGAATATCAAATCAAAAAAAACCTAATAAAAGATTAACAATTATTGAAAAGTCAGAAAAAAATCTTTCACCAAGAAAAAAAAGTAACTCACTAGTTAAAGAAAGGGAGATTACGAGTAGACCAGTATCTATTATTGAATCAATTAAAAAACCAAAGATTAATTATATTAATAATTTAGATAATCTTATCTCTCAAAAGAAACAACTAATTTTTAATCATATCCAAGTAATTTGGAACGAATATAATAAAAAAAGAGTTACAAATAAAAGAATAAGCACAACAATTATTAATGAAGCACTTAAAGCAGAAGAATTATTGAAAAAAGTAAATCCAATTGAATTAAGATTAACAAGCAAATACGATATTGAAATTAATAAACTTGAAAAAGAAATAAGTGAATATGAAAAAAAACCTGAATTAATTAAATTTCAAATAATAAAAGAAAAAGCAAAAATAAAAGAGATAGATGAAGATATTAAAAAGGTTAATATACAAAAAGTTATAAATGAAAAAGACGCATTGGAGAGAGAATTGTCAGCACTAAGAAAATTAAATCACGAACAAAATATCATTTATTCTGAATTCATAGATAAACAATTAACATGGACAGAGAAAAAAGAGAAGATAAATAATAAACTTAAAGAAAAATGGATTTCTATTTATAACGAATATCAATTAAATAGCCCTGTATTAAAATCAATAGTAGATTATTTTGATACCAATTACCCAAAATCATTTAATAGGGAAATTATTGAAATAATGAGATATAAACATCAAAGAGTAGATGAACTAAATGATATCAGTCTATATAAAAACAAAGATATTGAATTCTTAATTCAAAAAAAAGAAGATATTGAAAAGAAAATAAAATATTTAGAAGAACATCTTCCTACCTTTCAAACAATCTCAAAGAAACGTGAACTTAAGAAAAGATTAGACGTTCTTGAAGGATTAAGAAGACAAAACATAAATGAGGCAAAGCTTGAAAAAACAAACGAATATATATATACACAAAAACTTAGTCAAGCAAGAAGATTAGCAAAAATAGAAAATAGATTATATAAGCTAGTAAATTATATTAAACAATGATTCTGGTGATTATGTGAAGGATTGTCTATTTTGTAAGATAAAAAAAGGGAAGATTCCTTGCTACAAGGTTTATGAAGATAAAGAGTTTATTGCTTTTCTTGATATTAACCCAATTGCAAAAGGGCATACGCTTGTAATTCCAAAAAAACATTTCACTAATATTCTTGATACTGATGATAAGCTACTTAAGAAGATGCTTCCAGTAATTAAAAAAATTATGTTAAATCACAAAGAAAAATTAAATTGCGATGGCTTCAATATTCTAAATGCAAATGAGAAAGCAGGTCAACAATCAGTTTTCCATCTACATATTCACATTGTTCCAAGATTTGATGATGATGGATTTAATACCTGGCCAACAACAGGATATCAAAAAGAAGACTTAACTGTATTAGCAGAAAAACTTAAGTTGTGAAAAAATATGCGGATGCAAACAAAAATAAATAAAAAAAGTCAATTACTATCTGAGTTTCAGAAAGTAAATGAACACACAAACCCAATTCACAATTTTGATCTAAATAAAAAATACAGATTTGGAGAAGAAAGACCACACAATCTTACTCAAAATAAAGATACATTATCTTTAAATGATCTATCTTCAAAAAAACGAATTTCAAAAATAGAACTTCAGCTTTTAAACTCTGTACATCAGAAACTACATAAAGAACTACGAGAAGCACGGACCATATTTAAAGATGAAGGAATAACTATACATGATACTCCAAAAGACTTTAATGCAGCTATAAGAAAGAGATTAGTAAAAAATGCTGTTGATCACGCAAAAATTGAACAAAAAGAACTTGAGATTAAGATTAAACAAATTTTACAAACAACTAAAAACGCAAAAAAGTTAATTGAGCAATATAATTTGTTAGATGATATCCTAACTTCAAAGATTGAATCAAATTTTAGAATAAATAAAAAATTAATTGATTCAAGAGCAGAAATATTCAAAAGGAACGTATTAAAAGAAATCACAAGCATTCTTGAAAGTACTCCCTCCAAAAACCTACATACCGCTCTTGATCGTATTCATTTGATTATTATAGATTGGTAATAAATGAATAAGACAAAAACAATAATAATTGCAAGCATCTTATTGATATTCACAATGTGTGGATTAACTATGAATAATATAATCAAATCCAAGGCAGATATATTTCAATCTCAAGTAGCAGGGTATTTCTATCCAGAAACAAGCAATAGAATAAATAAAGAATTAGATTTGTTTTTTAATAAAACAATAATTAATTATTCTGGAGAAGAAGTATTTGCACTCATTGTTCCGCATGCAGGGTATGATTATTCTGGACAAACTGCAATGAATGGATACAAAAAACTATATTATTCTCTTCTTTTATCTAATAAAAATAATTATAATGTAATAGTTATTGGTCCTGCTCACAAACAATATTTTAAAGGAATTGCTACCCTATCAGCAAGAGAATATCGAACACCTCTTGGAAAAGTAAAACTTAATAATATAAAACTAAATAAATATATTAGTGATTCAGTATTCAAAGGAGAACATTCTATTGAAGTACAAATTCCTTTCTTACAATACATATTTAATAAAGCAAATAAAGAGTTTACAATAACTCCCGTTTTACTTGGGGATATAAATAAATCTGAAACAATAAAAATAATAGATGAATTAATTAATGAAAACACAATAATTATTGTTTCATCTGATCTCTCCCATTTTAATAATGATAAACTTGCAAGAGAAATAGATAAAACAAGTATTAATAACATCCTTTCTAATAAAGGAAAGATTGATGCATGTGGAGTAGCAGGAATAAACATATTAACTGAAATAGTTGTAGATGATAAAACTATTAGAAAAGAATTAGTAAATTATTCTAACTCTGGAGACGTAACAGGAGATAAAAACTCAGTTGTTGGGTATGCCTCTTTTTCTTACTATTATCCAGCAAGTGAAAGTATATTGATTAAGCTTGCAAGAAAATCAATCTATGATAAGTTAACAAATCAAGAAACAAATATTGATGAAATAAGAAAGATAATTCCAAAAGAATATCTAGAAAAGAAAGGAGTATTTGTTACTCTCACAATAAACAATAGGTTGAGAGGATGTATTGGAAACATCATTGGAGAAAGTCCAGTTTACAAAGGAGTAATTGAGAATGCAAAAAATGCAGCATTATTTGATCCCAGATTTAACAAGTTAACTATGAATGAATTTGATAAAACAGATATTGAGATATCTATCCTTTCTATACCGACCATTTGCTCTCTTAAGGATATTAAAAAAAATGATGGAGTAATTATAGAAAATGGATACCATTCTGCTCTATACTTACCACAAGTATGGGAACAACTTCCTGAAAAGAATGATTTTCTTGGTAGTCTTTGTGAAAAAGCAGATTTAGAATGGGATTGCTACACTAATTCAAAAACAATCTTTAAGAAATTCAATGTGGAGATAATTAAATGAAAGAGGCTCTCTTTTATAAGAAATTAAAAGATAATAATGTTCAATGTATAGCTTGCAATAGGTATTGTATTATTTCTTTAGGAAGCACTGGATTTTGCAAAGTGCGAAAAAACATAGCAGGTGCTCTTTATTCTTTAGTTTATGGTAAACCAATTACAATAAATATAGACCCTATTGAAAAGAAACCAATCTTTGATTATCTTTCTGGAACAAACACATTAAGTTTTGGAACTTTTGGATGTAATTTTGATTGTTCTTTTTGTCAAAATTATAATATTTCAAATTTAAAAGATGAAAAACAAATAAATAGAATAAAAGAAATTACTCCACAAAAGATTGTTTCTCTTGCTATTGAAAACAATTGTCCAAGTATATCATACACTTACACAGAACCAACTACATTTATAGAGTTTGCAATTGACACAATGAAGCTTGCAAAAAAGAATGGAATAAAGAACATATGGGTTACAAATGGATATATGTCAAGAGATGTAGCTAAAGAAATAATAAATTATTTAGATGCAATAAATATAGATATTAAAGGAGATTCTGAATTCTATAAAAAATTAATTAATGGGGCAGATGTTAATCAAGTTATTAAAAATATTAAGTATTTTCATACTCAAAGAATACATGTTGAGGTAACTAATCTTTTAATTGAAGAAGAAAACACTAGACAAGAACAAATAGAATGGATCTGTAAAGAAATTGCAAAGATATCAAAAGATATTCCAATTCATTTCACAAGGAGCTTTCCTTATTATAAAATGCAAAAGATTATTCCCACAAGAATGAATACTCTTAAGATCGCAGAAAAGATTGCAAAAGAAAAAGGAATTAAAAAAGCTTATATTGGGAACATCTAATTTATAAAAAATAGGGTAAGATATTTAATATCAATAATATAACTATTATTGCTCCAAAGAACTTTGCAATCTTTTTCATTCTTTTTCTTTGATCATGCTTCTTATTTAAATAATCAGAAAAGATTATCTGTGACATTCCACCACCATCGAATGGAAATGAAGGAAGATAATTAACAGTTGCAATTATGAAATTTAACAATGCAGACCATAATAAAATACCAAATATTGCTTTATACACATAATATTTAAATGGGATCTTAAGATCTGGATCAAGGGTAACAGCACTAGTAAACCCAAGCTTACCCATTTCATTTGGTTTTAACATAACTGATTTAATTTCTCCTGTTGTTGGATTTTTAAATACAAAATTATTATCTGCAGTCATCTTGACTGCTGAGTTTAATTCGCGTGAACTTGTAATTGGTTTATTATTTACTGTTACAATTATATCATTAACATCTAAAACACCATATGCAGGGGAAGGAAAAACACTACCACAAACCTCTGTGTTTTCATCAACAGAATAAACATACACTGAATCAATCTTATTTGTTCCAATTGAATGAGAATAATTTGTCATTACTGGAGTAAATGCTAAAAATAATAAAAAGAAAATAATTGCTAAGACCACATTACTCATTGGACCAGCAGAATACATTCTTGCAATATCTCTTTTATTCTTTCTTTCAATAGCTTTTTCATCAGGCTCAACAAATGCACCAAGTGGAAGAAGAGCTGCAAACATAAAACCCATTGATTTTAATTTTACTTTCATTTTTCTTAATAATACCCCATGAGATACTTCATGAATGATTGCAGCAATAATTAATATAATCCATCCATACCATGGAATAAATATATCTACCTTTGGCATCTGTACACCAGGAATAACTAACCCTACCCCAGGGCAAGCACTTCCTCCTTGACCAACAGATACCTTTACAAGTATATCAAATGCAGAAAAGATAAGTGAACCAAGAGTGAAACCAGAAAGCCCCATAATTCCAGTTAATATAACAATTCCAATAGCAAACCATTCTGGAATCAAAGCGCTTGAGAATAACATCTTCTGTGAAAGTATATAAGTTAAATAAGATAAAACTAAACCTGATCCAATAAATATCAATAAACGCTGATATTTGTTTTTTACTTTATCACGGATTATATAATCTAAACCAAAAGCACCAAATCCAATAACAATACCAATATCTGTAAATATATTCCAAAATTTAGTTGGTTTTGCAAGTTTATCTAAATACTTGATTAATCTTTTTGTTCTTATCATTATAAGAAAACCGAGATATAAGTCAAGCTTAAATATTTTTTTTGCAATAATTGCAAAAAGACCAATACTGAAAATTATTAATAAAATCCAGATAATTGTAGTCATGCTTTTCTAACTCATTTTTCAGTTTTTTTAACACAAATCTTGTTTATATTAATTACATTATTATTTTTAAATTGATAAGTTCATTTAAATAATCCCAAATAACAATAATATTCCAAGAATAAACAGGATTATTCCTGCTATTAAATGGAAGTATCTAATATTTCTTTGTTTCCATTCTCCAACTTTCTGAACCTCTGTAACTCCAAAGTAGATTATTAAAGTGATTATAATCATTGGAAGAATAAAAATTACGTTATATAGTAATAACACTGGTAATGCGGACAATAAACTACCATAAGACAAAAGATTACCAAGAATCACATATGGTCCAATTGTACAAGGAATCAAGAACACTGATACAAAGATGCCTACAACAAATGCACCAATTGGTGATGTGACCTTTGCTATTAATCTTTGAACCTTTGGTCTAAACTTCATAGGCATCTCAGTCCCAATGGTCCCTGGTCTATAATTAAAATAATCTTTTAATTGTATTACTGCAAGGAATATTGCAAACAAAGCAATTACCTTATATATAACTGTGCGAATAATATCCACACCAGGGATTAATTTAAATAGATTAACTAAAACTAAACCATAAACAAAATAAAGTAAAAAGATTGCAAGAGAAAATGCAAGTCCAGAATATAGCACTCTTCTTTTTTTACCTATATTAGTTGTCATTATAGTTAACAATAATAAGATAAGAACTGCAAACTCGCAAGGATTTACAGCATCAACTAATGCTAGAGAAATAACAGTCCACAGAGAAACCTTTTCTTGTGAATTATCTATTTGTGTGATTCCATCACAATTTGAATCTGTGTTTATGTCTACCACAATATCCTGTGATTCACAAATTTCAGAGAATGTTGTATTCCCATTCCAATAAAAGTTATATCCTTTAAGTTCAACTGCATTATCAAACTCAATTCTACTATAAGAAATTTCTATACCCGTATCAAGCAAAAGTTTGTGGTAATTTTTACGAATAACTGGATCAAGATCAGATGTAGTTAATAACTCATACAAATCTTCATCTGAAACACTTGACAAACCTGTTTTGAATAACACTCTATCTTTGTACCAGATAGTTGGAAGTCCAGCAATATTATTTATTTTCAGATTAGAAAATGAATTAACATCTCCATTCGGATAAATATCAGTTGGAAATGGATAATTCTTAGTTATTGGATTTATTTTTAAATAATTATCAAGACCTGTTGTAATTTTCTCAGAAAAGAAAACATTATCTTTTCCAAGTATTAATTGAGGAACATTATAGTTTGATTTATAACCACCAGTAACATAAGGAATAATGTATTGTCCATTAGCCTGTTTATCTCCCACTTCATATTCAATAATTAGTATGTTCTCTTGCCTAACCATTTCACCTAATAGGATCGGATCTACCTTTGCACAATGTGGGCATCCAATTTTAGTAAAATAGACTAGCGGAGTTGGTTCTGTTGAACTATTATCTGCAAAAACAAAACCACTGAAAATACATATAAATAAAAGAAAGGAAACAAAAATAATTGTTTTATCTCTTTTAATCATATTCATCAATCCAATAAGCATTTGGCATATATTCTAAAATAAGAATTAATCCAATATATTATATATCTAAAGCTTTAAATAGATTATTGTTTTATTCGGTTTCTTCAAATGGGATACGTAATTGACTTCTTACTTTTTTTTCAGCCCAGTATTCAACAGTTTTCTCTAAAACCGGATTTAAATTTTTTAACCAAACAATTAATTCTCTTAATTTTGTGAAATTAGGATTTGAAATAAATCTAGAACATTTAACTGAATACTCATGTGTAAATTGATGAAATAGTTTTCTTAGAAATTCATCATAACCAATAGTATTAAAGTCTGATATTCTACGGACTACAGTTAATAATTCTTTTTCTAAATCTTCTTTATATATTTTATAATCTGGGTGTTTAAAGATATCTGCCTCTTTCAATACTTTAAACAATGCAGTTGTATACAATTCCACTTTCTTCTTATTGTTTTGAAGTTGAGAAGCATACTTATGCATAGTTTTAAACTTAGCAATAACTTCTTTTTGATAACGTAAGTCTGTATTCATTGATTTTATTATTTTTTGATTTTCAGTTAAGTTTTCTATTGTTAATGTTTTTCCTTTCTTATTTACTGGATCAATAAATATTGGTTTATAGTGACTATCATATGCCTTAAGATGGTATTTCAAAGTTCTGTCAGTTGCATAAACTTTTTGATTATATTTTTCTAAAAGAGTAATCAAATCAAATCTTGGTTGATATCTTGTTATTTTCTTATTTGATTTAATTGGATTAGATTATCGTGGGATATCTAATTCAAACTCAGGATATCTCATTTCACGTGGTATTCTTGGTTTCTTTATTGGTGGCATAAAGTATTCCTTGCTTATTTTAAATAATATTTATATCCAACAAGTTTATAAACTAACTTTGCTAATGTATATGCTTCTGGAAAGTAATAATTTTCATCTTTTCCAACTGGTGTGAACTCAACAATATCTGCACCAATTACATTCTTTTCTTTAAAGATAACTCTAAGAAGAGAAAGGAGCTGATTATAATTCATTCCGCCTGGTTCAAGAGCAGCTGTGTTTCTAATAACAGAGGGATCAAAAACATCCACATCAATTGAAATAAAAATGGTATTTGGAAGTGATTTTAATAACTTATTAAATTTTTTGTTTTTGGAGAGGTCATAAAAGGTAGATGAACTGTCCAACAAATCCCGCATTTTTAATATGGTTGTATTTTTATTTTCTTTTGAATTTAAAAATTCATTTTCATAAAAATCCATGGTTCTTACTCCAACAACAAGAGTTTTATGTTTTTTTCCTATCTCTCTTGTGGTTGTTGCTTGATGCCAGGTTTCTTTACCCCAAGGTTCATAGCAATCAGGATGAGTATCAAAAATAATAATTCCAAATTCATTTGGTTTATAAATTTTATCAAGAGCAGAAATTACTGGTATAGTTGTTGAATGATCAGAACCCAAAATAATTGGAAACCTATCTTTGGTTAATTTAAGGCTAGAAAGATAATTAAGAACTTTTGGAGAAATTTTTGTAAAGTCTTTGTCTTTAAGAAAAAAAATATCTTTAGTATATATTCCATTGAGATAGGATTCTTTTTCAAGCTCAATATCAAAGTAATCAACATTAGTAGATGCTCTAAGGATTGCTTTTGGGGCCATATACGCTCCACAACCATGCGCAAGTGGGATATCATAAGAGATTGGAATAATGATTACTTTTGATCTCTCTCTATCACTATATTCTTTTGGAACATCCATAAAATTTAATTTCTTTTTCATAATTATTCCTCAAACTCAATTCTTGGTTTTTCAAGATTAAATAAATCTGTGTAATATATATAGGCACCTGCATTAAGGAAGACAAGTTTATCTCCAACCTTTGGTTCATGTCCACTCTTGAAATATACTCTATATCTAAATATATCCTCTGATGCTGGTGTAAGCCCCTTTATTGTATATGCAATTCCATTCTCTTCCTCACTTTCTCCATCTACAAGCAATTTAATATGTGTCACAAGAGTATCCATTGAAGAATTAAAAAGAGAGGCATCAATAAAGATAGTGTTATCAACTATGTTTTCTATGGTTGTAATCAGTCTTCCTGATGGAGCTGCAATCGCCCTTCCTGGTTCAATAATTAATTTTATATTATTCTTGTTCACAAAATCTTTAAGTTGCCTAATTTCTTTGTAAACGTTTTCAATAACAGAAATACTTATATTTTTGTAATTTACAGGAATTCCTCCACCTATATCTAAATATTTAATTGTATTTATTGTTTCTTTATTTAATGAATCAGATAATTCATTAATAAGAGCCCATTCAGAAAGGTTTTGTGTCTTTCTGTGAACATGAACACCAAGCTCACTTATATGCTTGTTGTTCTTTAGTTTTTCTATAAGTTCATTAATTTCTGATGAATAGAATCCATAAACAAAATATCTTCCTGTTTGTATTGTGTATTCTTTTAACCGCATTCTTAAAAGAAGAGTAATAGATTGGTTTTTTGGAGCAGAAGTGTCCAAGAAATATAACAACTTTTCAAGGTCGTTTTTATTATCAACAATAAATTTATTTATTTTTTCTTGAAATAAAATATCAAGTTCCTCTTTTTCTGGAGAATGCAACATAAACCATATTTTTTGGTTATCAGTTACATTTTTAATCTCATTTATATGATGCAAAAGAAAGTGTGAATTTGTTGATTTCTCTAAAACTAGAGTAATAGAAGGATTTGATTTAACACTATATGCTATCATATCAGACAAACTAGATAATTTATTATACTCATCTACAATTTTCTTTTTTGAAAAAATAAACTTTGCTTTTGATAACATAATTATAATCACTTTATTTTACAAACATATTCTGGAAAACCAGACAATGCATCAACAGATATCTCTTTTGTTTCTTGCAAACCAGTTTTCTTATTTCTCATAATACAATGTGCTACTTTTTTTTTAAAATCCAGAAAAGCAATTTTTTTAATTCCAAGAGATAGCAAATTTGCTTTATATAACAAAACCTCACTATCACTTGTTGGTTCAAACCCTAGATGTTCTGCAAAACCAGGAAAGGTTTCAAACATCCAGGTATCTATAATCAACTCTTTAATTTTATTTTTTTTGCAATATGCTTTAAGATAATCTATTGATGTTTTAATTTGGTGAAGATTAGTTATTGCTTTTGGACCTTTTAATTCTATTTTTTCTATATATAATTTGGATCTTTCTCTTTTTGATTCAATAAAATAACTTTTTGAGAAAATAGCAACAATATCTTTCCAAATGAGCGTATAATAATTATTGTTTTTAATGACTTCATTCCCATTTTCATGTAATTTTCTGAAAAGTTCCATATGTGTTTTTCGAACTTTTTTATTCCCAATTACATTTTCATTAATAACTACTTTTTTATTATACTTATCGCCTAAATAAGCAAATACTTCTTTAACTCTCTGTTGTTTCTTGATTGTTTTAGGAGAGAACATAATTTTCATATATTTATCACAATTATTTAATTATTTCTTCACTAATTAAATCATCCAATGCTTTTATCATTATTATTGGAAAAGTAATTGTAACATCTCCAATTACTGTAACTGCATCAGCATCATCCTTTATCTTACCCCATGACTTTGCTTCATCTGTTGTTGCTCCAGAAAGAGATCCTGATTTAGGGGATGCAGTTGTCATATATAGTGCATAATCTGCTCCTCCATTAATCAAAGTAGTCAATATCACATGATGCTTAGAAATACCTCCTCCAAGAGCAATTATTCCCTTTTTTTCATCATGGCTTGTTGAAAAAATAATATCTTTAAAATCATTTATAATATCAACATTAAAATCAGGATGATCTTGTTTAAACAAATAAAGATGGAAACCAAATGAACCATCTGTTATTGCAGGACAAAATATAGGAATATTATTCTTTGCTGCTTGATAAAGAATTGAATTTCCATCATTTAATCTTAATCCAATCTCTCTAATCAGCTCAGATATCTTCCATACCTTTTTTATATTATATAAATCCAAAAATAATTTTTGCATCTTTCCTTCAAAATTAGAATAACTTTCACTTGTTATATAAATATTACCAACCCTATTATGCCCTTTTTCATATAATTCTTCATCATTTGAAGAAAAGGAACCTAAAATAAACTTTTCTCCATCTGCTTTCATAATATCTTCTTCAATTGATCCAACTGTTGTTACAATAACATCACACATTTTTAGTTTTATTAGTTGAGCAAAGAAACCTCTAAGCCCACTAGTGACCATATTTGAAGTAAATGAAAAATAAATCTTTGCTCCATTTTTCTTCATGTTTTTAATTAGTTCTGAACCTCTATATAACTCATAGGATTGAAATCCAACTCCTGAGTATAAATTAACTAACTCAGAAACTGTTAATCCTTTTTTCCAAAGAAGATCTTTAGTATATTCCATAATCTTATCACATCTAACTACAATATATATATTTAATAAGAAAGAGCAAATATAAATATATTTATTATCAAAAAACCAATTCTTTTAAATAGTTATATAACTTATTATAGATATGCCAAGAATACAGAAACCAAAAATACATAAGTATCCAAGTATTGGTAGAGATAAGCTTGGGTTTGATATTTATCTCACTCCAATGCCAGGATATAAACTTAATAAGGATTTTAATTATATGAAAGAAAAATAAAAGGAGAAAAAAAATGGTAAAGAGATTATATAGATCTAGAAAGGACAGAATAATTGGTGGAGTATGTGGTGGATTCGCAAACTACTTTGATCTAGACCCTGTTCTTGTTAGAGTTATTTGGTTTATATTATGTTTCGTTGGAGGAATAGGAATACTTGCGTATATTTTATTTTGGATATTTACACCACTTAATTAAAAAATTAAATTGGAGGGAACTATGCTGAAACATTGTGTAGGTGCTGTTATATACAACTCAGAAGGGAAGATATTTTTAATGACTTCTCAGAAATGGGTTGGGTACATTGTTCCTGGCGGAAGAATAGAGGAAGGAGAAGACGAGATTAGTGCTCTACGAAGAGACATAAGAGAAGAACTAGGAATAGAATTAGAAGATATTAAAAAAGTTGGAGAGAAAGTTAAATCCCCAAGCAAAGATTTTAAGAAGGACAACACAATCACAATTCATTTTATAGATTTCTTTGCAAGAGCAGAGAGTACAAATATTAAACCTAATGATGAGGTTGGGCAATGGGGTTGGTTTACAATAGATGATGCACTTAAACTTGAATTACTTGACACAACAAGAGAGTTTGTTGAAAAGTTCAAGAAATATGTAAATAGTGGACTTATTAGATTTGAGTAGATTGAGACACACAAAAATTAGAATTCATTTGTTGAAAATAATCAATCTTTGGTATCTTTGATTTTTGAAATCTTAAAATATCATCTTTCTCTATTATTCCTTGATTATGAAGCATACCATTCATCTTAGCAAAGATTTTATTTGTTGCAATACAATCTCCCATCGCTCTATGCTGATGTGGGTTTGTAATCTCAAAATAATCACAAAGAGAAGCAAGTTTTCTTGATGCAAGATCAGGAAGCAACCTTCTTGATAATTTGATTGTACACAAACGATTATTTAGAAGAGTTTTTTCTAAATATTTTTCAGAATTATAATTAATAAACCCATAATCGAAACCAACATTATGCCCAACCATTATATCTTCTCCAAGAAAATCAAGGAATCCAGGAAGTACTTCTTTAATTGGTCTCTCACAATTAACCATTTCATTATTAATTCCAGTTAATTCTGTTATAAATTCAGGGATTATGCATTCTGGATTAATTAAAGATTGAAATCTATCTACAACTCTATTGTTTTTTATTTTAAGAGCAGCAAGCTCAGTAATCCTACAGAAGTATTTTGATAAACCAGTTGTTTCAACATCAAGAACAACATAATCTGCAAGCATATTTATTCTCTTTTTTTATTTAATCTCAGAAAATAGGTTTCTCTTCAACAAGATAATAAATCAAAATATTTATAAAAAGATTTAAAATTAAATAAAACGAAAAATAGAAAAAAAAGGCAAAAAAAGAAAAAGGAATGAATGAGATTATTTAAATCTCATCTAAACCGAAATCATTGTCAAATGATCTTCTAGAACCGCCCTTTGATGCCATTTGTGGACCGTTCTTTCCTGTAAACATTCTACTTCCTTTAATGAATGGAGATTTTACTCCTGTAAAGATTGCAATTACTTCAATCTTGTTTTCAAAAGTAGGATCTATTCTAGCACCCCAGATAACAACTGCGTTTGGATCTATTTCATCTGTTAACATTTCACCAACAGCATTTGCTTCTCCAAGTGTTAATTCAGTTCCACCTGTAATGTGTAATAAACATCCAGAAGCTCCTGTTATATCAACATCAAGAAGTGCGTTCTTTAATGTGTCTTCAACAACTTCTTCAACCTTGTTTACAGATTGTGATTCTCCAACAGCAATAACTGATAATCCTTTACCACCCATTACTGTTCTAATATCTGCGTAATCTAAGTTGATTAATGAAGGTTGTGTAATTGTTTCTGTAATTCCTCTAACTGTTCTTGCAATTACTTCATCTGCAACTTTGAATGCATCTTGCATTGGTAAGTTTGGAACTAATTCAACAAGTCTATTGTTATCAATTATAATTACTGTATCACATACATCTTTTAATAACATGATTCCTTCTTCAGCTTTAACAAGTCTTGCTCTTTCAAGTGCGAATGGATATGTTACAATAGCAACAACAATAGCTCCTTGACCTTTAGCAATTTGAGCAACAACTGGAGATGCTCCTGTTCCTGTTCCTCCACCCATACCTGTTGTGATGAAAAGCATATCAACACCATCAAGTATTTCTTCAAGTGCACCTTTTGATACTTCAGCAGCTTTTGCTCCTATTTCTGGATAAGCTCCTGCACCAAGTCCATTTGTAACTGATTTTCCAATTAATAATTTTGTAATATCATCAGAAATTATTCCTAAATGTTGTCTATCTGTGTTTACAGCAACAAGTTCTGCTCCAGCAACACCCATTGCAGAGATTCTATTTACAGAGTTATTTCCTGCTCCACCAACACCAATTACCATAATCTTTGGAGCTGCAAATTCTTCATTCTTATTAAATGTTGCAGATCCTCCACTTCCTTTAGTGTCTACTGCACTTGATACAATTGATTTCATTTACAATACACCTCATTTCTTTTTTATATATTTTTTAATTAAATAATTAGAAAAGGCAGAAAAACGCTTCTTTTCCAATATAACTGAAATAATACAGTTATTCTACTGATATTATATATACATGAAAGGTTTTATAAACCTATTGGTGCCTTACCTTTAATTGAGCAGGTTGGGGGGTTTGTGGTCCCTTGTAACCGGAAATCCACATTACGCCGGAACCATACCTATTAGAAGGGGAACAAGCAATATGCTACCCTTTATAAGATTGCTGACAATTCGTCCACAAAGATCGAATTTATTAGCTAACCCTGCCAGGTCCGGAAGGAAGCAGCAGTATTCTAATAGTTTGGTGCTTTATGGGTAACGGATTCGAGATTTTGTAAAGTCAAGTAGTATATTAAACTGGTCTTCGACTAATGGGTGCTCATAATATTTAACCACCTTTTTCTTAGACAACACATGTAAACAATTAACTTTTTTGTATCATTTACACTTAACGATTAAATGAACCAAATCGCTTCGCGATTTAATAGTTATCGGGAGCCCTTATCTGCACATAAATGTGCAGTATTATGAGCGGGCTCCCTCGTTTGTATTAATTTACATGTAACAATTTGTATTTA
>Ga0172375_10005091_pt1 | contig 19143 bp, 18 predicted proteins | sample LakKiv1m_FD_114537 | JGI IMG/M metagenome (GOLD analysis project Ga0172375, IMG submission 114537) | Freshwater microbial communities from Kabuno Bay, South-Kivu, Congo - kab_092012_11.1m | ecosystem: Environmental > Aquatic > Freshwater > Lake | place: Democratic Republic of the Congo...
TGGGGGTTCTTTGCCCACTTCATTTAAAATTTGCTCTGCTTCTAATTTTGTTATGGCGGACTTTGGCGTGGCGAGGCCCAACTCCGTTAAAAATAGTGATGGTTTTTTGCTGGTTTTTCCTCCGTAATTTGAGGCAGAGGTTAAAAACAGGCCTTGTTTGGCTCTAGTTATTGCAACGTAAAAAAGCCGCCTTTCCTCTTGGAGGTGAAGGTCTCCTTCTCCGGCTTGTTCTTTGGCTAACGGCTCTGGGATTTCAATTGCGTCTTTTCTTTCAATTGAAGGGAAACGTTTGTCCACCAAACATACCACAAACACATATTTAAACTCCAGGCCCTTAGCTGAATGAATTGTCATTATTTTTATTGTGTCGGGGCCCTGGTTAATGTCAAATTCCATTTTGCCCTGTTCTCCGCTTTCAATTTCCAAAGTTAATTGGGCTAAAAAGTTTTTTAATGACGGGTCAATTACCGAGTCCTTAAAGGCCTGCATTTTCTTGTAAAACTGGCTCAAGAAATCAATTTCCAAAAGTTTGTCTTTTTCAACCAAATGCTTTAAAAAGCCAGAATCATTTAAAAAAGCCACAAAAACTTCGCTAATTGATTTTGTTTTAGCCATTTCGGTTTGTCTATCAATTAAAGAAAGCAGGAAAGCGATTTTATTCAACGTTTCTTGTTTTATGCCTTTTACAAACGAAATTTTGGACAGGGTTTCATAAACGGACTGGGAGTTTTTATGGCTTTCTTGGGTGATGAGCATTATGTCTTGATTGTCTATGTTCAAAAATGGAAAAGATAAAACTCTATACAACGCCAAGCTTTCGTGATAATTATCCAAAAGTTTTAAGTATGATATAACATCTAAAATAACCGGCTTTTGGAAAAGCCCTCTTGAAGCCAAAAATTGATATTGCAAGCCAGCTTTTTCTAATGCTGAGGTAAAATACGCGGCCGAATCGTTTGCTCTCACCAAAATGGCAAAGTCGCTTAATTTTGTATCTGGCTCTTTCTCTAAAATTGAGACAATGGTGTTGGCAACTTCTTTGGCTTCTTCGCTTAGCGACTTTAAATGCAGATATTTAATAAGGCCTGGTTGTAATTTTTGGGCCTGGAGTTTTTTGTTTATTTTAGAAATAAACTCAAGCCGGTTTGGATTATTGGCTTGGATAAATTTATATGATAAATCAAGAATTTCTTGGCCAGACCTGTAATTTTTAACCAAACAAATTTCTTTAGTATTGGGAAAATCTTCTTTGAATTGTTTAATGTTATTTATAGAAGCGCCCCTCCAGTGATAAATTGCCTGGTCATCGTCAAAGCAAACTAAAATATTTTTCTGGTTATTCACCAATATCCCAATAAGCTCATATTGAGCTTTGTTTGTGTCTTGAAACTCGTCAAGCAAAATATACTTAAACTTTTCTCTGTATTTTTGCAAGATATTTATACGGCTCTGGAATAATTGCAAACAATAATTTATTAAGTCCCCAAAATCCAAAAAATTGTTTTCCAAAAGCAGTTGTTGGTAGGCGTGATAGGCCGCAGAAACCTCTTGAATGCGGAATTCTTCTGATTCTTCTGGCAAATCTGTTAAATTAGTTTTTAATGAATCAGCATATTCTAAATACTCTTTTGGATAAATCATTTGGTCTTTGCATTTTGAAAAATGGTCAAGCAAGGCCTTGATAAATTTATTGGGATTGCCCAAGGGCTTGTAATATTTTAAGTTAAGGTTTTCTATGTTTTGTCGCATTAAAAGCCAAGCTCCCGTTTGGTCAAGCAGTTTAAAATCGGGCAGGCCAATATCAATGCCATTTTCTTTTAAAACTCGCTCAGCAAAGCTGTGGAAAGTGGAAACCCAAATATCGGAATAGCCAAAGTCCATTTCCCTGTCCACTCGCTCCTCCATTTCCAAGGCGGCTTTTTCAGTAAAAGTAACAGCCAAAATTTCTTCGGGCTTTGCTAACTTTTGTTCTATTAAATAAGCAATGCGGTCGGTTATAACCCGGGTTTTGCCTGTGCCCGCTCCCGCCACAATTAAAAGCGGGCCGTTTTGATGCATAACCGCCTGTTTTTGCTCTGGGTTTAGTTTTTGTAAATCAACCGCCATATCTTTATGGCAATTATGCCATTAAGCAGGTTTTGTTGCAATAAAAATCCCCTCTGTAATAGATGAGAGGGGTTTTATATAATCTGTTGCGATGAATTAATTCAGCGCAACAGGAAAAAACTGGGCTCCGCAAGAGAGCGCAACTCCAATACCAAGCCACAAACGCATTTCAAAAACACGATTGAAAAAGACCTGCTTTCTTGCGGAGCGCTTTAGGGGGAATTATTTCTCTCCAAAGCGCCCAGCAAGAATTTAATGCTAGTTTAAACATAAAAATTTTGTCAAATTTTGCGCGGAAACGTAGAATTTTTTATAAATAAAAGGCCTCTTCCTTAAGAGGCCAAAAATTTTTTTGGTTGATTGTTTTGATAAAAAACAAATAACCATAGAAACATCAAACTTTCTTGCCTTTTTTATGATAAATATGATCTTTTTCCGGGCAAAGAAGCCGGGAGAGGAGAATCACTTTTAAGGCAAGAGTTCTTTGCTTCTATATGGATTGCTCTATTTTTCCCATAGAGCGCTTTGAAGAAAATCGTTTCCCCCCAAAGCGCTTCATAAGATTTGGAGCTATATGGATAAAGAACAAATATACACAAATCCTATCAAAAAGTATTTTTTTGTCAATAGTTTTTAAGCAATCATTTCTTTTATTTTCATCCTAATAATCTTTTCGCTTCGTTCTTGCTCGTCAAGTTTTGAGGTGATAAATTTTACTTTGCGTTTTATTTCAGGAATAATAACATACTCCAAAGCGTTAACGCGCCTTCTGGTTTTTTCAATTTCGTAAGACAATAGCCGAGAGGAATGTTCATTGCCAGCCAAATCTATTATTAAATTTAAAACGTCCCAAAAGCTATTTAAACTTTTTCCCATACCCAGCGGAGAAGAAAAATCTGAATAACATTTAACATCTCCTTCAATGGAATGTTGAAATTTTGGTATCCAAACGCTCATTATATTTTGCGTTTGAACGTCTATTTTTATTTTTGACGAAGGCAAAGAAAACATTTCTTCCACCTCCCCAGAAAACATATTTGAAGTTGACAAAACAAACTGCTTTGAAGCAAACGAAAGCTTTTCTTCTAAAAGATTTCTTTGGGATTTTGTTTCCCTGATGATTTCCATAAACTTTTTCATTAAACCGTCTCTTTTTTCTTTTAAAAGTTTGTAGCCCCTTTGAGCGGTTTTTGCCTGGCGCTTTAATTTTAAAAGCTCCATTCTTGTTGCTTTAATATTGGTCATATATCTATCTATTCAACCCTCTACTTGCGAGGAGAGCGAAGCGAACTGCGCTAATTCTTTAGATATTTCTCAATGTGTTCGTCTTTGAGCCGTTTCATCTCTTCTTTTGGCAATATGCTTATGAGCTCCCACCCCAAATCCAAAGTTTGTTGGATTGTTCTGTCCTCTACGTAGTCCTGATTAACAAATTTCTGCTCAAAATCATCAGCAAATTTTAAATACTTTTTGTCCACATCTGTTAGGGCGGATTCTCCCAAAATTAAAGCCAATTCTCTTACCTCTCTGCCCCGAGCGTAAAAAGCAAACAATTGGTTTAAAACTCCAGAATGGTCTTCTCTGGTTTTTTTGTCTCCAATGCCCTTGTCTTTCAAACGAGACAAAGAAGGCAAAACATCAATTGGAGGATAGATATTTTTTTTGTGCAAGTCCCGAGAAAGCAAAATTTGCCCCTCGGTAATGTATCCAGACAAATCGGGAATTGGGTGGGTTATATCATCTTCTGGCATTGTTAAAATGGGAATTTGAGTAATTGAGCCCTTTTTGTTTTTTATTCTGCCCGCTCTTTCATAAATAGTGGCCAAGTCCGTGTATAAATACCCCGGATAACCCCTTCTTCCCGGCACTTCTTTTCTGGCGGCTGATACTTCTCTTAATGCCTCGCAGTAATTTGTCATATCGGTTAAAACAACCAAAACCTGCATATCTTTTTGAAAAGCCAAAAACTCGGCGGCTGTTAAAGCAATTCTTGGCAAAGTAATTCTTTCCACCACTGGGTCGCTGGCTAAATTGATAAACACCACCGCTTTTTCCAACGCTCCGGTTTTTTTAAACTCATCAATAAAAAACTGGGCCTCTTCAAATGTAATGCCCATAGCGCCAAAAACCACGGAAAATTTTTCAATTTCTCCTTTTTCGTTTTCAGTTAAAACCTTGGCTTGTCTGGCAATTTGAGAAGCCACCATAGCGTGAGGAAGCCCGGCGGCTGAAAATATTGGTAGCTTTTGCCCCCTCACCAAAGTGTTTAAGCCATCAATTGTGGAAATGCCTGTTTGGATAAAATCGTTGGGATATTCTCTTGAGTAGGGATTTATTGGAGAGCCGTTTACGTCTAAATATTTTTCAGCCATAATTTCTGGGCCCCCGTCCTTTGGCTTTCCAGCGCCATCAAAAACGCGCCCAACCATATCCCCCGACACCCCAAGCTTCATTGTTTTAGCTAAAAATTTGGCTTTTGAGCCCTTTAAATTTAACCCCCTAATATCCTCAAATACTTGAATAATGGCTGTGTTTTCTGATGCTTCCAAAACCCGGCCTCTTTTTTTCTGGCCATCTTGCATTTCAATTTCCACCATTTCCTCGTATTTTACATTCTCCACCCCGTCAACCACAACCAATGGCCCCGCCGCTTCTGTAATTGTTTTGTAAGTTTTTAACATACTTTTTAATTATGAAATTTGCTCTGTTTCTTTATTAAGCAAAACAAATTGTTCTATTTCTTCTTCTTTAATAAACTTCATTTTTGAAACCTTTTCTTTTAAGCTGGCTGTTAAAATGTCTTTGGCCAGCTTTCCTCTGTCTATTGATTGTTCTCCTTTTGTGAAAATATCAATAATTGTTTTTACCATTAGATATTGTTTCTTTAATGAGGTGAAAGAATCAACATCAATAAAAGCGTTTTGATGCAAAAAGTCCTCCCTGATAATGCGGGCAATTTCAAGCAGAAACTGGTCTTTTTGCGACAAGGCATCAATGCCAACTAACCGCACAATTTCTTGAAGCTCGGCTTCTTTTTGCAAAATAGCCATTGCTTTTTTTCTTAGTTCAGTAAAGTTTTCCCCGCCCTGCCTGTCAAAAAATTCTTTCAAATTATCTTCATACAAAGAATAACTGTTAAGCCAATTAATAGCTGGAAAGTGGCGTTTGTAGGCCAAAGAGGCATCTAATGCCCAAAATACCTTTGTAACCCTTAAGGTGTTTTGGGTTACTGGCTCTGATAAATCCCCGCCCGGAGGAGAAACAGCCCCAACAACCGTTAAAAATCCTTCTCTTTTATCTTGGCCCAAGCATTGCGCGTATCCAGCTCTTTCATAAAACGCGGCGGTTCGAGAGCCAAGATAGGCCGGATAACCCTCGTCTCCCGGCATTTCTTCAAGCCGTCCGGAAATTTCTCTTAAGGCCTCCGCCCACCTTGAAGTGGAATCAGCCAGTAAAACCACAGAGTATCCCATATCTCTAAAATATTCAGCAATAGTTATGCCCGTATAAACCGAGGCCTCTCGAGCGGCCACAGGCATATTGGAAGTATTGGCCACCAAAACCGTTCTTTCCATTAAAGGCCGACCGGTTTTGGGATCGCTTAATTCGGGAAACTCCATTAACAAATCAGTCATTTCATTGCCTCTTTCCCCACAGCCCACAAAAATAATCACATCAGCATCAGACCATTTTGCCAATTGATGTTGAACAACTGTTTTTCCAGAACCAAACGGCCCAGGCACACAGCCCGCTCCCCCTTTGGCAATTGGAAAAAACATATCAATTACTCTTTGCCCAGTCACTAAACTCAAAGCAGGAGTAAGTTTTTTGTTTATTGGCCTGGCGTTTCTAATTGGCCATTTATGGCTTAAACATACTTCTAATTTTTGGCCATTTTCATCTTTTATCTCAGTAATCACATCAGAAACAACATAATCCCCTTTTTTAGCAATTGAAGTTATTGTCCCTTTTTTAAAAAAAGGAGGAGCCATTATTTTATGATTTAAAAGTTCTGTTTCTTTTACCTCTCCCAAAATATCCCCAACCAAAACTTCGTCTCCTTCTTTTTTTTGAGGAGTAAATGTCCATTTTTTGTCTCCATCCAAAGCCAAACATTCAATTCCTCTGGCAATAAACTCGCCTGATTTTTTTGCCAAATCCTTTAATGGCCTTTGAATGCCATCATAAATGTTGGAAATTAATCCAGGGCCCAATTCAACGGTTAGGGGATTTCCCGTTAAATAAACTGGTTCTCCCGGGCCAATACCCGATGTTTCTTCGTATACTTGAATATAAACATCGTTGTCTTTTATTCTAATTACCTCTCCAATAATTTTTTCATTGCCCACCTTTACCACCTCATACATTTGAGCTTCTACAAGGCCGTTGGCCACCACCAAGGGACCTGCCACTTTAATAATTTTTCCTATTTTTTCTTCTGTCATATTTTTTATTCCGCCCCACCCCTTCGCTTGAAGGCGAAGGGGTGGGGCGGAAAGAAATTAGTTTATAAAATTTTCACTTCCCAAAGCTCTTTCCAAAATTTTCTTTAACCCTTCTTTGGCTTTTCCAGAGCCCCTATTAATCCCTGGAACAACCAAACAAGCTGGCAAAGTTTCTTGGAAAAGACCTTTTATTTCATTGTCAAAATTTTGGGCAGTGTCTTCGTTGATTAACAAAATAGCTAAATCTTTTTCTTTGATAGTTTTTATCTGTGAAAGCAACTCTTCTTTATTTGAAACGCCAAACGTCTCAACGCCCAAAGCGCCAAAAGCCAAAACCGATTTATTGTCTCCCAATATTCCAATTTTCATAAGTTTAAAAAATTGGCAATAAGGCCTCCTCTATTTCCTCCACCCCCAAGCCATTTTCTTTAGCAAATAAAATCAATCTTATGTTGGCATAGCTATTCATCTTCTTTTGGAAAAACGCCAACACTTTTTCAATGCCGCTCCCCCTTTCCTTTTCTTTCTGAAAAATCTTTTTGGCAATAAAGCCGTCAAGCTTCCTTTCAATCACAATATCCAAAGTGTCCTCCTTTATTCTTTCAAGCAAAAAACCAAGCTCTAACGTTTCCAAAAATCTCTTCAAGTTAGCGCTTGATTCCTCTTCTTTTCCCAAAACCAGCCCCCTAACCTGCGAGACAGACAAGTTTCCTCCCTCCAAAAATATTTGATTGCTTTTAGCTAAAAAATTCCTTAAATTGGCCAAATCTATTTCCAAACGAACCATTTCCAGCAAGGCCTTTTCTTTTTTTGCCAAAACTATTTTTACTCTAAAATACGCTGTATCAACGGCTCTTTCAATGATTTGGGACTCTAAAATCTGGCTTTCTTCCTTTTCTTTCTCTATGATTTTTATGGCCTCTAAAATTAACTCTTCAACATAAACATTAGAAAATTTTTCTGCAATGCCATTTTTGTTTTGGCTGTTTTTTAACGCGTTTTTTAAGAAAATCTCCTCTTTGGCATACGATTCAAGAGAAAACTGAAATGGTTTAAACTCCTTTGTCTCTTGCTCAAAAAAAACTCTTTTAAAGATATCCTTTATATTCAAAACGTCAAACCTTAAAAATAAAAAACTCTCCAAAAATCCGTTGTCATCTAAAACTTTTGTTAGCTTGGTTTTTAGGGCGATTAGGTCTTGCGTAAAAACATCTTCAATGTTTTTTTGAGAGTTCCCGGCAATAATCTCGCTAAAGTCAGTGTCAAACAAAACCATAAAAGCGCTCTTTTTGTCTGGAGCTTTAAGCATTCTCTCTTGGTCAAGGCCGCTTAAAATTTTCTTTTCCCAAACATTTATAACTCCTGTGGCGAATTCATACATATTTTAGGTAAAAAGTATTTTAATTAACTGGGGATTGGCTGTTTCTTGCATTTGGAAAACAATTTGGGAAATCCTTAAATCTATTTCAATATCGTGGGACACGAAAACAAAGCCCTCCTCTTTCAAAACATTTTCCACCTTTATTTCATCGTTTTCTATTAAGCCCTGCAAAAATTTTGCTGTCCTTTCTCCTGCTTTAATGCGGCCCTTTTTATTCTTTGGCAAATATAAAGTTAATTGCTTTATCAATTTTTTAAATTCAAAATCATCAAGGCAAGAAATCTTTTCTTGGGCTTTATTATACACCTCGTTTATAAGTTTGTTTTTTTCCTCTTGCGCTTTGAAATTAAATTTTAGCCGCAAAAGTTTTTCAAACTCTTCAATTTCTTTGGCTGCTTTTTTTAAGGCCTCTTCTCTTTGTTCTTCTTGTTTTTTCTTTGCCTTTAAATTGCTTTCTTTTTCCAAAGCCAAAATAGCTTTCTTGTTTTCGCAAAGAATTTCTTCAATTTGGCTTTCGGCCTTTTTGTCTATTGCTTTTAAAATATCGTTAACCATATTAAACGTTTATACCCTGTATTAACAAAATAGTGGCCAACAAGCCCAAAACAGCGTAAGTTTCAACCATAGCGGCCATAATAACGCCCTTGCCTGCGTCTTGCGGCTGTTTAACCAATATGTTCATTCCAGAAACCGAAACTTTGGCCTGGAAAATTGCAGAAACCAACCCGTTAATAGCAACTGGTAAACAAGCAGCTAAAATCATTAATCCTGTCTGCCAAGAGATATCTGGCGCGTTGCCGCTTAAAAGCCCGAGTTTAATAATAACCCAAAAAGTGCCAATAAACCCGTAAATGCCCTGGGTTGAAGGCAATGCTTGAAGCAACAAGACCTTTCCAAATTTTTCTGGCTCCTCAGAAACCACGCCCGACCCGGCTTGACCAGCTTTGCCAACGCCAATAATTGAGCCGATTCCGGCCAACGCAACGCACATGGCCGCTCCCGCTATCGCAAAAAATAAACCGATCATAACGCTAACAAACCCTAAACCAGAAACCAGAATGTCGAAAAAATACCCAATACCTAATTCTTAAAATTTAAGATTTAAAATTTAGGATTTACGAATTTAAGTATTTATTCGGATTTCAGATTCCGTATTTCGGATTTTAATTAATTATTTTTATTGTATTCGACTATATTTTAACTCTGGTTTAATGGGATTGAATCTTCTGCCCCCTCCCTCCAAAAATTTCGGGAAAAATTCCACGAATTGCAATCTCCCCGAATGGATAAAAGAGCCCAAAGCGTTAATCCCCAAATTAAATATGTGCCCGCCTATCAAAACTAAAATCGTTAAAACCCATCCCACGTAAGGCACCATTCCCCCCAACAAAAAGGCAATTTGATTTACAATTAAAGCAATAACCGCTGTGGACAAGCCCAAAGCCACCAACCGAGAGTAAGACAAAACGTCAGACATTGTTCCAATAATCCCCTGCAAAATTTTGATAGCTCCAACCAATGGCTTTAAAAATATTTTCTGGCCAAACGATTCCCCTATCAACAAAAAACCAACAGACAAAATTAAAAATCCTGTTGCCATGGTTTGTATTTGGGGGATTTTTATTTTAGCCAAAGCAAAAACAACCAAAGCAACGTAAAATATCAGCCAAGCCAGTCCATTTACAAATATCTCTCTGTTTTTTCCCTTTTTTCCTGTAATCATTTTAATTATCTGAGCAAAGGCCACTTGCAAATATCCAATGCCAAAAGACAAACCCATAAACAAAATTGTATCCTCTATTGGGTCAATCATTTTTAATTTATATAAAAATGGAAACTTTTGCAGAGTTTGCGTTGTTGAACCAAAATAACTCCCAAACAAAATCCCCATTATCAAAGTGGAAATCCCCCCATAAAACAACAACTGCATAAGTTTTGTGTCCCCGAGTTTATTTTTTAAAAACATCAAAGGCAACAGAGTGAAAACAATCAGTAAAATTCCATAGCCAGCGTCTGTTAAACAAACTCCAAAAAATATTATAAAAAATAAAGCCAAATAAGGAGTGGGATCAACTTCCCCGGGCTTTGGCATTCCAAATATTTCAGTAACATATTGAAAGGGCCTAATCAACTTATGATTTTCTAAAATAACTCTTGGCTCTTCTCCCTTTTCCATCGCAACTTCAATTAAATCCCATTCTTTAAGAGACGGGGAAATTTGTTCTTTTAGCTTTTTAACTTCCTTTTCATAACCCCAAAAAATAACATAATCCAATACCCCTTCAAATAATGTTTTATTTTTTATTTCCCAATTTATTCTATTAATTTCCAAGATATCTCTGTATAGCTTAAATTTTTCTATACTTTCCCCCATCAAGAAAAGCTCTTGTTTTAAGGCCTCTGCGGTTTTAATGTTTTCTTGCTCTTTTTCTTTTAAAATAGCTGTTTCTTGCGCGGGGCTTTGCTTAAAATTGTAGGAAAGAACTTCGCTTTTTATGGCTTTTAGCCCGCTTATTGCTTTGTCTTTATTTTCAATTAATCCAGCTATTAAATAAATTTCTTTGGCTCCAAAGCCCCCCACTGATTTTTTAAACAATTTACTTTCTTTAATAAATGAGTCAAACCTTTCTTTTTGCGCCCTCAAAGTAGCAACAGTTAAAAAAAATACCAGCTCTGTGTCCTGGGGCAAAAATGACAACCCATTAAACTTTTCAAGCTCTAAAAGATTATTTTGAATATCCTTGGCTTCTTTGGCAAAAGTATCTAATTTTTTTTCTATTTTCTCTATTCTTTTAGCTTGTTGGAAAATTTTTTCTTGTTCATTGAACCCCAAAGAAGAACTGCTGACTAAAGTTTTGGAGTTTTTAAATTTTGAAATAAAAGAGTTTTTTTTGACAAAAGGCGCTAAAAAATTAATAGCAAAATCCATTGTGGCCAACCTATAATCGGCTGTCTGCAAACTTTTCAAAACATCTTCTTCTTTTGCCTCTTTTCCGGCCTCAACTATTTCAAAAGACCCGGAATTTGCAATAATAGCGGATATTTTGTCTCGGCTTTCTTTGGAAAAAGCCAAAATATATTTTTTAGCTACTTTAAGCATAAAATTCTTTCCACTACGTATTGGCTTGCCTTGTTGAAGTTTTCTTTTTTGGTTTTTTCTAACTCGCCAACAAGTTCTTGGGTTTTTTCCTGAAATTTTTTTTCTATGGCTTGAAGTTTTTTTTGCTTGGTAGAATTAATTTGGGCTTCTTGTTGGGGATCTAAAAAAACTCCTCCCAATTTTTTTTCTAATTGGGTCTTTTTTTCTTGCAAAATTAATTCCGCGTTTTTTTTCGCTGTTTCAATTTTTTCTTTTACTTCTTGTTCTTTTTGCAAAACCAATGAAAGTTCATTCATAAATTTAATTATAACTTCAAAAATTTAAAAACCGCAGTTAAATAGCTGCGGATTTGCTTTTTTAAAAAGCGCAAATAAACCGCTCGCCTTAATAGTTTTTTTATATTATTTTTTTATAAACAATAAGTCAAGGGTTAAGGTATTGACTTTTTTAAAAAACTTATCCTAAACACGTTTAAAATCGGCAAAAAGTCGGTTAAAAAATTATATAAAGCCGCTGTCATTGGATTTAAAACGCCAGCAAAAACCAAAAATAATCCAATGGCATTTACCGCTCCCCAAAGCCAAAAATTATGTTTTATAATTTTAACCGCTTGCTGACTAAAATCAATAATTTGAGGCACCTTTTTTAAATCATCTTTCATTAAGGCAACGTCTGAGGCCTCAATTGAAGCGTCGCTCCCGCCTTTTCCCATGGCAATGCTCACATCAGACAAGGCCAAAGCGGCAGCATCGTTAACCCCATCTCCCATCATTGCCATAACTCCCTTGTTTTGTTTTTTAAAATTTTCAATAAACGCCACTTTATCTTGGGGCTTTAATCCGGCCTTAAAGTTGTCAAAGCCCACCTCTTTTACCACTCTTAAAGCCGCTTTTTCATTGTCTCCCGTAAGCATTTGCCAAGATGTTACTCCCAAACGCCTTGTTCTCTCTAAAATTTCTTTGGCATTTGGCCTTATTGCGTCCTCAAAAGCCAAAAAGCCAATTATGTTTCCGTTTTGCCCGTAAGCTGTAATGCCCAATCCAGCTTGCTTGGCTTGGTTAAGCTTTGCTGACTGTTCTTTTGTGGCAGCAAATCCGCTTTGGCGCAAAAAATCCCAATTTCCAGCAACTATATTGTCTCCGTTTTTTTTAACCACAATCCCCTCTCCCGGTTTTTCTAAAAATTCTTCCGGGGTTTCAATGCTAACGCTTCTTTCTTGCAAATAATTTATGGCAGCTTGGCTTACGGGATGGTGGGAGTTAACACTGGCTATTCCGACAACTTTCAAAAAATCTTTTTCGTTTGTGTTGTCAAAAAAATTCATTTGGCTTATTCTTGGCTTGCCAAAAGTTAAAGTGCCTGTTTTATCGGTCATAAAATATTTTATTTTAGCCAAATTTTCTATCACTCCCCCGCCCTTAACCAAAACCCCCATTTTAGCCGCTTTTGCAATGGCTAACGTGAATCCCAAAGGCACAGCCACCGCAATATCATCAGCGCAAGTAACCAACAAAACCGACAAAACCAAATTGATGTTTTTAAAAAACAAAAACAGCAAAATCCCCCCAGCCATAGTGGCAATTATATACCATGTGGTGAACCTATCAGACATTCTTTCGCTTTGGCTTTTCTTGCCTGTTGCTTCGGTAATTAAAGCGATTATTTTTTCCACCGTGCTGTCTTTGCCAATTTTTTCAGCTTTTACCAATAAAGAACCGCTTTCATTTATTGCTGAACTTAAAACTTGCTCTCCCGGTCTTTTTACAATCAATTCGCTTTCACCAGTAATTGTTGCTTCGTTAATAGAGGCCTGTCCAGAAACTACCAGCCCATCAATAGGGATAACATCCCCTGACTCAATAACCACTAAATCCCCCACCACTAATTGCTCGGCTTTTATTTCAATTGTTTGATTGTTTCTTTGAACCTTAACTTTCTGGGGCCGATATTTTAATAAATGCTCCAAAATATGCTGGGCTTTTCTGTCTGTCCATAAAGCAAATATGCGAGCAAATGCCAACATCAGACAAATAAAAGCGGCTGAATGCCACTCCTTGGCAATAAAGGCGAAAACTAAAGCAATGCTGGCCAACAAATCAATGGTGAGCTTCTTTTTAATTAAAGCCATAATCGCGCTTTTTAAAACCGGCAAAAGACCAATTACTGAAAAAACAATAAAAATTTTCTGGCTAAACTCCCAGCCCAAAAAATGCAAAATCAAGGCCAAGCCAATAATGCCAGCTAATGCAATATTGAAAATCAACCTAAACGAGAACCCATTAATTTTTTCCCAAACTTTTTTCATATTTTTTCACAGAAATCCACGGCAACCCGGTTGCCGTTATTTTAGGTATTTTCTGTTTTTTAGTTTTTCGGGCATGTACTCTTGGTTTTCTTTGTAGTCAAAATCCGGGCTGTATTTGTAATCAGCGCCATAGCCCAAATCCTTCATCAGCTTTGTGGGGGCATTGCGAATATGCAGGGGCACAGGCAAGTTGCCAAACTCCTCCACGTCTTTTTTGATTTTTCCATAAGCTATATAAAGTTCGTTGGATTTTTTGCACTTGGCCATATAAACCACTACTTGAGCCAATATAACATTGCACTCTGGCAAACCAATAAAGTGGCAGGCCTGATAAGCGGCCACTGCCTGTTCCAGGGCCCTGGAGTTGGCCAGGCCAATATCTTCGCTGGCAAACCTCACCAACCTTCTGGCAACATAAAGCGGGTCCTCTCCCGCCTCAAGCATTCTGGCCAACCAATATAAAGCCGCGTTTGCATCGCTTCCTCGCATTGATTTATGCAAGGCCGAAATTATATTGTAATGTTCATCTCCGTTTTTATCATAAAGCAAATACGATTTTTGGAAGGCCTCTTTAATAATATCAAATGTAATGTTGCTGGATAAACTAGCCGCGTATTCCAAAACATTCAAAGCGGTCCGGGCATCTCCGTTGGCCATTTGGGCTATTTTATTTAAAACGCCTTTTTCAATTTTTAACTTTAAATTTCCCAATCCCCTTTCCTTATCAATAACAGCTTTTTCTAAAATGTTTTCAATTTGACTTTCGGTTAATTGCTTTAAAACAAAAACCCTGCACCTTGAAAGCAAAGCTCCTCGCACTTCAAAGCTTGGGTTTTCGGTTGTGGCGCCAATTAAAATAACCAACCCCTTTTCCACGTGGGGCAACAAAGCGTCTTGCTGGATTTTGTTCCACCTGTGAATTTCATCAATAAACAAAATAATTTTTCTGCCTTGCCATTCATCACTTTGAGCTCTTTTGATAACTTCACGCAGTTCTTTAAGCCCGCTTGTAACAGCGCTAAATTTAACAAAATCCGCTTTTGTTTGAAGGGCAATAATATTGGCTAATGTTGTTTTGCCGCTGCCCGGCGGCCCCCAAAAAATCATTGAAGGAATTTTGTCCTGAGCAATTGACTGGCGCAATATTTTACCCTCCCCCAAAATTTCTTCTTGACCCAAAAACTCTTCCAATGTTCTTGGCCTCATTTTATCTGCTAAGGGAGATTGCGCATTGTTTTTTTCTTGAGTCATGCTTGTCTTTTATATCCACTTTACTCTCATAACAAAAACAGGGCAAGAAGCCCTGTTTTTGATTTATTTAACAATAAAAGAAATGGCTGTGGCAATGGCTATTAGCAAAATTACCACAGACATTGCTTTGTAAATATCCATCTCCATAGAAGAATTTGGCAAACGTTTAAATGCTTTTTTGAAAAATTAAATAAACGAAACCAATTTCTTTTTTTATATTATTTTTATAATCATAAAAAGCATTTGCAATAAAATCCAAAACCCTCTAAGGGATAAAAACAATTTCTTTTAACAACTCGTTAATAAATTCCACTGAACCGTCGTTTAAAATAATAATGTCAAAATATTTTTTGTAATTTTCTAAACTTTCTTCTATATTTTCGTTTAAAAATCCGATTTTTATTAAATTTTCATACTCAAATCCCTCAATCATACCAATGTCTTCTGGGTTGTCTCCCAATAAAATAACATTTTTGCGGTTTTCCACTGCCCTAAAAATCTCTGGAAAACTTTTAATTAGCGCTTCGTCTTTGTTTAAGCTGTGAATAATTGGCTGCTTTGGCTTTATGGCCAAGCCATTGGCATTCCATTCAAATTCATTGGTAATTATAAAAATGTTATCAAATAAAACCTTTGCTTTTTCAAACACCAACCCAATCGCCTCCCCCGCTCCGCTTGCTGACATAATTACCAATGGAATATTATTTTTATTTAGAGCATTAAAAAAATCTAAAGCCCCGCCTCTAAATTGAACGAGTTCAGTGTTCACAATTTCTTGCAAATGGCTTTTATTAAAGCCAAACTCAATCATTAATTTAAACGCTTTTATCCACCAATCCTGCATTAAACTTTTCTTTTTTTCTTCGTTAATTGAGAGATCTATCTCTAGTGGATGATAGTAGTTAAACAATTCTTGAGCTTTTTGTTTATACTCGTTTGGTAAAATATCGATTTCTCTCAAAACACCCATAAGCGATACTGCTTTTTTCCCATTAAAAAATACTTTTGTTAAAGTGCGGTCAAAATCAGCCAAAATATGCAGGCTACTTGCCCCGCCCTTTTTCATTTCTGCTTTATTTCTTGCAAACTTTTCTTGGTTTGTAATGATTATATCTTCCATATACTAATTAACTTTGAATTACGAAGCAGGATAAACAACAGAAAGTTTTGACAGGGTCAGCTCCCCAGGAAACTGGGAGCCCATATCTTAAGGGGGTTTTACCCCGTCAAAACTTCAAAATAATCCTATTTCGTAATTCAAAGTAATTTTAGCAAAAAACCTCCCGAAAAAGGAAGTCTTGCAAACTTTTTTCTAATACTCTAACTTTAAACCTAATTTATCCGCAAAAATTTGAAACCATCTTTCATGACGGTCAACTTTATGGCTTAACATTACCATTTCTTGAAAATATGTGTCTGATCTTTTTGCGTAACTATCAATGGCCATCATTAAATGGTAGCTATCGTTTTTCGTCGCCATTTCGTTTTTAATTCCTCGCAAATCCTCCTTGACACCATAAAAACGTTTATATAATTTTTCAAATCTTTCATCTACCATATTAAAGATGTTATAATTATCTTGTGTTGGGGGTAGCTTGGCGCAAGCCCAGGATTGTCAATTGGGGGTTCGATTCCCCCTACCTCCAGCATATTAATTTATCCACATATTGACAAATGCCTAATATTTGCTATACTAAAAATGTTGACAATCCTGGGTTTATTGTGTCAGGCTAAGTCCTGCAAAACCCGCCGTAAGGCGGTGTTTTTGTTTAAATTTTAGAACGGTTTTAATGGTATATTCTTTACTAAAGACAATTTTTTGGGCAGGAGAGACGCTTCAATTATGCTTAACTGTCATAAAGCTTGCTTAATCTTTATTATTTGAATGCATAAGCCATTAAAACAATGGTTAAAGCATTAAGAACAACTAACACTAATGCCGTTTGCCATTTAGCTGGAAACGGATGGATTAAAATATAAATTGTGTAAATTGTTGCAACAATCGTTGCGCCGATAAAGTTTCCTTGTGTCATATTTGTGAAGTTAATATTGATAAACTTATCGACCTTTATATTTTAATTTTAAACTATCTCAACTTAATTTTTTATCAATTCTAATTTTTGAGAGCGAGAAAGGCGCTTCAATTCTGCTTCGCGGGAACGGGCTTCTGCTAATGTTGGAAGTTCTTGTGAATATTTTAAGATAACTGGTCTGCGGATTTTTGTGTAATGAGCGCCTTGTTTTGAGTTATTGTGTTCTTTCAGTCGTTTTTCAAGGTTATTAGTGCAACCGATATAAAGGGTTTTGTCTGCGCATTCTAAAATATAAACAAAGTGCTTCATATTTAATTTAATGTACTTCTTTTTTTAATTTTTTTTCAATACAAAACCCATACACAAAATATCTAATCTATCCACTTCTTAGCGCGTTTTACTGAACGCATCCGCGAAGCGAATTTGAGCTTTTTAAAAGATTACTCTTAACAAAAGGTAGCGCTTCGCACTGCTGTGCTCAGCGTCTTCTTCGCCTTCGCTCATCGAGCTGCCGGGCTAGGGCTCGAACCTAGACTAACCTGCTTCAAAGGCAGGTGTGTTGCCAATTACACCACCCGGCAATAATAACTTATATTCTACGCATTTTTAAAGCAAACGTCAACCACGGCCAGCTCCAATGGAAGCTGGATAATTGAGGCGTATTTCATCTTATTTTCCGCCTCCATAAACTTTTCAATAATAAACTTCAGTTCTTGTTCGGTGTAATTTTTAGCCAAAGCTAAAAGCCTTTCTTTTTCTTCTTTTGTCAGACCCAAAAGAAAATCGCTTTCCAATGTTGGCTCAATTTTTAAAAACAAGGCCTCTTGCAAATATTCCAGCAAATCCTTTGCAAATTCTTTTAAGTCCACCCCAGAAAACCGCATTTCGCTCATGAGATTAAAAGCCAGGTTGGCCTTTTGAGTTTGCAAAAATTCCAAAAAATTAAAAATAGCTGTTTTATCGGCTGTTCCCAAAATAACTTGTAAGGTTTCGGTTTTTAGCGCTCCCCCGCTTTCTGTAAAACTCACGGCTTGGTCAAGCAGTTTTTCAGCATCTCGCACCGAACCGCTGGCTTTTGTGGCAATTAGTTCTAATGCCTTTTTTTCAAATTTAATTTTTTCTTGCTTTAAAATATATTCCAAACGGCTAACCAATTCAGGCAATTTTAATTTTTTAAAAGTAAATTGCTGGCATCGAGAAACTATAGTGGCAATCATTTTGTGAAGTTCTGTGGTGGCTAAAATAAAAACAGCATGGCTTGGGGGCTCCTCTAATGTTTTTAATAAAGCGTTGGCCGCTTCTTTTGTTAATTGATGTGCCTCGTCAACTATAAAAACCTTGTATTTTGATTTTGTGGGGCTAAATCTAATCCCCTCTTTTAATTCCCTTATTTCGTCAATTCCCCTGTTACTGGCTGCGTCAATTTCAATTAAGTCAATGGAATTTCCATGGTTTATTTCCAAACACGAGTCGCATTGGTTGCAGGGCTCAAATTCGTTGTTTTTGCGGTTTTGGCAGTTTATGGCTTTAGCAAACAACCGAGCAACAGTTGTTTTGCCACAGCCATGCGCCCCAGAAAATAAATAACCATGCCCAATTAAGTTTCGGCTAATTGAGTTGGTTAAGGTTTGAATAACCGCCTCCTGACCTGCCACTTCGTTAAAGGTTTTTGGCCTGTATTTGCGATAAAAAACAAGATTCATGATTTAAAATTTAAGATTTATGATTCGTTATTTATGCTATCAAAATTTTAAGTGAAAAACAAATACGCCCAAAAACTTTTTGCAAAAAGTTTTTGGGCGTATTAAAAATTTAAGAACCGCCAAAACCAGACAATAAAATACCTCTCTCCACCCCTCCTCCTTCTGCGTAGTTTTCATTGCGCCAAAGCCGTTCTTGCAACTCCGCGTCTGGTAATCTTGCAAGATTATTAGGGATGTCTTTTATTTCAACTTTAACGCAAGGAAAAACAGCTATCCCCTTAAAAAAATTAGTTTCTAAAAAAACAGTTTTTTTGCCGTCTTCTTGATGGGTTATAACAACATATTTCATGGCTGTCTCCTTTCTAAAAATTTTTTAATTTTTAATTCTGGCTTTATTTCTACTCCTTTTCTCCAAAAAAATCAAATTTCTCTGTCTTTTTGTAATTAAAAAGGGCTTTGGAATGTGCAGTTCCATTGCCCATTTTCATCACCTCCTTTTTTAGCCACTCTTTCAAGAGCGACTTTTGGGGGCATTTTTTATTAGGTAGCAAATAATGCCCACAAAAACTGCTATCCCGGTTCCTATAATATAGGGAACCGCTTGACTGTTTATTAGTTTGCCTCCAAAGAGGCAAACTAACAAACCTAAAACAATTAAAATAATAAACCCTTTCATAATTTACCTCCTTTATAAAAGGGTTAAAACTTTAAACAACATACATATTATAGCATATTGTATAGATTTGTCAAGATTGGCAGGCATTTTTAAAAAAGCTACAATACAACAATAAATATCCCTTAAAATGCTTCAAATTTACA
>Ga0172375_10005092_pt1 | contig 19140 bp, 15 predicted proteins | sample LakKiv1m_FD_114537 | JGI IMG/M metagenome (GOLD analysis project Ga0172375, IMG submission 114537) | Freshwater microbial communities from Kabuno Bay, South-Kivu, Congo - kab_092012_11.1m | ecosystem: Environmental > Aquatic > Freshwater > Lake | place: Democratic Republic of the Congo...
CGGAAGCGCTGCGAGGTCGTGCAGCTGCCCGGCGAGAAGGTCGACGCCGAGCAGGTCGTGCAGCAGCTGCACCACCGCGGGCTGGGCCGGATCGTCTGCGAGGGCGGGCCGGGCCTGCTGCACCAGGTCACCGAGTCCGGGCTGCTCGACGAGGCCGACATCACGATCGCGCCGATGCTGGTCGGCACCGACAAGACGCCCAGCACGCCGATGGTGAGCGACCCCGACACGATGACGCTCCAGCACGTGCTGACCGCCGAGGAGTTCCTGATGCTGCGCTACACCCGCACCGCCTCCGGCACCGGCGACGCCGAGCCGACGGCGGACGACGTGGCCGCGGCCGAGCGCGAGGAGTCGGGCTCGTGATCGACCTGCGCCGCCTCGCCGCCCTGGTCGCCGAGCACGGCGACCTCCTCGACGCCCCGGTCGCGCCGTTCCGCCTGACCGTCGGCGACACCTCCCGCGAGGTCGACACCGACACCGACCCGGCGATCATGGGCGTGCTCAACCTGTCCAAGGACAGCTGGTACCGCGAGTCGGTCGCTATCGGCACCGACAACGCCATCCGCCTCGGGCGGCTCCGGGTCGCCCAAGGCGCGCACTTCATCGACGTGGGCGCGGAGTCGATCCAGGAGTACGCCGACGACGTCGCCGCCGAGCAGCAGATCGAGCAGCTCGTGCCGGTGATCTCCGCGCTCACCGAGCACGGCATCGTCACCTCGGTCGAGGCCTACCACCCCAGCGTCGTGAAGGCCTCCTTCGAGGCCGGCGCCCGCGTGCTCAACCTGACCGGCTCGGCGCACGACGAGGAGATGTTCGCGCTGTCGGCGGAGTACGGCGCCAGCGTGATCCTCTGCCACGTCGGCGGCACCCACCCGCGCGACCTGGACCCCGACGCCGACCCCGGCTCGGATCCGATCGCCCACATGACCCCGCAGTTCGAGGCTCGGATGAAGGCCGCTCGCGACGCCGGCGTCCCCTCGCTGGCGCTCGACCCGGGCATCGGCTTCGGCTTCCGCTGGGCCCCGACGATGGACCAGCGCCTGGCCTACCAGTCGCAGGTCCTGCTCGAGACCTTCCGCCTCCGCGAGCTGGGCCTCCCCCTTTGCCACGCGCTCCCCAGCGCCCGCCACGTCTTCGGCGAGGAGGTCCGCTCCGCGGAGCACTTCTTCGCCACCTTCGCCCACCTCGGCCGCACCGGCATCTACCGCGTCCACGAGGTCGCCCGCACCCGCGCCGCCCTCCAGACCCTCCACACCGTCTGAACCCCCGCCGGTCGAGGTGCGAGCACTCGCCGCCGGTTGAGGAAATTGCCCTACCCGGCACCGCCGCCGGTTGAGGAGGTTGCGCTAGCAACCGTCTCAAAACCAAGGCCCCCGGTGGTCGGGTCGTACGAGCGGTCACACGGCCGGCCCGGAGAGCGGGCTCAGTCCTCCCACACCGTGAGGTAGCCGTCGCTCGGCCCTTGCCTGCCGCCGAAGGCCCGCTTGTCGAAGGTCTCTCCGGCGACCGCGATGCGGCCCTGGCCGACGGCGAGACGGTAGGCCTCGGAGTCACCGCCGAACTGCACCGTCCACCGGGGGGCTTTCCGGGGCCCCACAGCCCTGAGGAAGCTGGAGCCGCGCGCCCGGCCGACCGTGGCGATGTCATTGCGAGTCCGCCCGGAGGTGTAGACGGTCCCGCCCGCCGCCTCCGCGTCCCCGACGTACGACGTCGGGGAGGGCAGCTGGTCGAGCCACTGCTGCTTCCCGCCGAGCGAGAAGCGCACCGCGACCCCGGGCTGCTCGGCCGAGGACCCGGCGAAGGAGCCGAAGGTCATGCCCGTGATGGTGACGCCTTGGGCGTCGACGGCACGCACGTTGAGGTTGTCGTTGCGGGCCGTGCCGATCTGCTTGACCCAAACGGCTGAACCGTCGTCGGGGTCGATCCTGGTGACGACGGCGTCCGTGCCCCCGACGTGTCCTCCGCCCCCGCGCCAGGCCCCGCTCGTGGTGCCCCCGGCGTAGAGGTCACCGTCCGGACCCATCACGAGCGACTCGAACCCGTCACGCTTGGGCGACCCGGCCTGGTGGACCCACTCGACCTCGCCGGAGTCCAGGTCGAAGCGGGTGAGAACGGCGTCGAACCCACCGAACGCCGGCGCCCCGTGTCGGGAACCCTTCCAGGTCGAGGCTTCGAAGACGGCCTCGTCGGTCACCACCACCGGACCGAAGATCGGAGCGGCCGCGAGCTCGCGCTGCCACGCCTCGCTGCCGTCCGCGCCGGAGAGGTGCCGCACCACGCGGGCGGCATGTGACTGATAGCCCTCCCCGACGGTGCCGGGAGCGGTGATCAGGGTGACGTCGCCGTCCGTGGCGACCGACATCTGGCTGACCGAGCTGATGGCGTCCGGCTCGCCGATCCGGTGGGTCCACAGCAGGTCACCGGTCAACGACCACCGCTGGACGAACACCTCGTTCTCGCTGTAGCCCTCCTTGAAGGAGGGGATGTCGATCGACGTCCCGTGGATGTACACGCCCTGCTGACTGACGAGGACCCCGAAGACGGCATCGGCACCCGAGGTGCCGATGCGCCGCGACCACAGCAGCCGAGGCCCGGAGCCTTGACGCGCCTGCGCGTCCGCGCGCGGAGCCGACTCCGAGCGGACGTCGACAGTCGCGGCGGTAGCACCCGCGGGCGCCCCTGCGGGGGCGGCGTGGGCCGGGGCGGCCAGCGCCGCGACGGCGGCGAGGGCCACGGGCGTCGCCCAACGCTTCCATCCGTGGTCGAAGGTGGGTCGTGAGGTCACTGGCACCGTCGGAGCGTAATGGCGGGGCGGTGCCCAGGTAGTCCGAACGGCGACAGAAACAGCGGCGGCGACGGCGACGAAGGCAGAGACGCAGGCAGAGCAAGCGCCCGCGTCGCGGGCGCCAGCCGGGACCGACCGTCAGTCCTCCGCGAAGTTCCCCGCCTGGCACACCCGGCACCACACGTCGTCGCAGGCGACGACGGGCGCGGCGACAGCGATCGACTCGGCTCCGGCGGTGGTCATGGGCGCGACTCTGCCCCACCCACGACCGTTTCAACCAGAGGGTCCCGGTGAGTCGCGCCACGCGCGCACGCGCGAGCACCACGGAGCGAATGCGCCTCACGTCCGCCGGGTGAAGACGACGCGGTTGTCCCCGGTGAGCCGATGCTCGTACGCCGGGTCATGCACCCGCCGGTGGTGGCTGGGGCACAGCAGCCGGCCCTGTGCCAGGTCGGTCCGACCGCCGGTCGACCAGGGGTCGTCGTGGTGGGCGTGGCAGAACCACGCCGCCGTACGGCAGCCCTCGGCCGTGCACCCGCCGTCCCGCACGCCCAAAGCGATGACCTGTGCTCTGGTGAAGAACCGCTGGGCCCGCCCCTGGTCGAGCACCTGCCCCTTGCCTCCGAGCACGACCGGCACGATCCCGGCCTCGCACGCGAGCCGACGGGCGGTGTGGGCTGCGACCCGGTCGCCGGTGTCGAGGACCGCGGAGGCCAGCCCGCCCTGCAGCGTCTCGAGGCTCATCGTGACCACGACCGTCGCGCCGGTGCCGCCGACCTTCGGCGCCTCGCGCCCGTCGAGCCGCTCCAGGAGCTCGCAGAACGCCCGTCCGAGCTCGTCGGCCGTCGTACGCCGCTGCGGGCCGCCACCCAGCACGGCTCCGTCGGCGGCGTCGGCCCCGTCCGCACAGGCAACCTCCGCCTCGCCCGCAGTCGGCGCGGGCCGGTCGTGGACCACCAGCGCGATCAGCATCTTGCGCAGCATCGCGGCATGCAGCTCGGGGACGACGAACCGCCCGTGCACCCGCCCCGACCCGTCGGGGGTCAGCGTCAGCTTCGTCGCCCGCTCGGCGTCCTTCTCGGCCTCCGCCAGCTGCTTGGCCTCGTGCGCCTCGCCGACCTCTGGCGCGACCACGGCGAGCACCCGGTCGCCCAGGACCCGCAGGTCGTCGGCGTCGTGGGACGCGGCGAGCTGGACCAGGGTCCGCTCGGCCTCGGCGACGACCCAGGCCGGTACGTCGTCGGGCAGCGCCTCCAGCGCCCGCACGACGACCTGAGCCTGCTCGAGGTTGACCCCGCCCGCGACCATCGCACCGCGCAGCACCGTGAACCGCTCCAACGACTCGGCAAGGTGCACCGCCCGGCGCGCGGACCGCACGGTCGTCCGTGTCGCGCGCGCCAGCCAGGTGGCGGTGGTCGTGGCACCCGAGGGCTCCTCGACCCGCACCTCGACGGCGTGCGCGACGACCCGGTGTCGCAGCTCGGCGACCTGCGCCTCGAGCACCGCCAGCGCCTGCAGCGAGTCGGCGACAGCCGCCTGGTCCAGCCCCAGCAGCGACGCCTCACCGAGCTCGGCCAGGGCAGCACCCGCGACCGCGACACCGCGGTCCACGACGTGCTGCCCGAGAGCTTCCATGTGGTCCAGACAACCAGCGAGCACCGACAGTCCTGGTCCCGAGAACGGGTCCTCCACAGGCCCCGGAATGGCCGTTACCCAACCGTGACCTGGAGGGCGGTTGGTCCACAGGGCAGCCAGGTCGGATCTGCGCTCTCTACCTCGAAAGACCGGCTCTGCGCTCGTCCAGTACCGGGGCCGGGCCTGGCCTTTCGGGCGGGATCGACCACCCCGCGCCTCAGTCCCGCCGCCACCCGGACGCCAGCGCCCCGACCCCGATCGCCCAGACCCCGAGCACCGGCACGTCCCCCTGGTGCAGCCCGTGCCCCCGGAAGTCGACGAGCACCCGCCCCATCGCCGCGGACGGCATGACGAGCAGCATCAGGGTCAGCACGGTGAGGCACGCCCCGGCGACGAGCAGCGCGAGGCGATGGGCGGTCACGCGCCCACCCTAGGGAGCACCACGGGCCACCTGCCGGGCAGCCGTTGCTTCGGCCCGGGGTAAAGCCTCCGTGCTTCACTCGACCCCGTGCACGCGCGGGTCATGGGGATGCGGCGGCTGCACGCCGCCGTACGCACCACAGCGACGGCCGCGGCGGCCGCCCTGCTGCTGACCCTGGCGCCACCCACCGAGCCCGACCCGATCGAGCCGCCCGGCATCCAGCCAGCAGCCACCACCCAGGCCCGCGCGGCGACCAACCCCGGCGACCGGCCGACGGTCAGAGGCCTGCCCCGGGCGGAAGGTGCCTACCGCTTCGTCTCCCACCCCGACTTCCTCAACCAGGACGTCGGCGACGTGCGGAGCAGCCCGTTCTGGCGCCGTGGGATGCCCAGCAGCACCAACGACAGCTACGAGGCCTCGCTCGACCACGTCATCGGACAGATGCTCCGCCACGACCCGCAGTCGCTCCTGGTCGCCGGCGACATGGTCGAGGGCGCCTGGGGCCAGGACGTGACCGGAGCCGGCGTCTTCGGCCCGACCAGCACGCTCGAGCAGCGACGCAGAGCCGTCCGCGAGGCCGCCAAGGTCTACCTCAGGCAGTGGCACGCCCGCTTCGCCACCCGCGACCTCACGGTCCTCCCCGCGATCGGCGACCACGAGATCGGCGACGACCCGTGGCGCCCGACCGGCAACCCCGACCAGGACGCCTGGCTGCGCTTCAAGTCCAAGCACCTGTGGCTGTGGAAGGACGTCGCGGACCGCTGGCTCTACCCCGACGTCCGCGCCGCCGAGGCCCGAGCGGGCAGCGACCTCCGCACCACGGGCGCGGTCAGCCACCCGCCCCGCGGCCAGGCGCGGCACACGGCGTACGCCACCCGCCTCAGCCCCGACCTCCTGCTCGTCACCGTCGACGTCTTCCGCCCGCGCTCCGGTGGCGGGGTGGAGATCCGCCTCGACGAGGACCAGCGCCGCTGGCTGTCCACGACCCTGCGACGGGCGAAGAAGCAGCGCGTCCCGTGGGTGGTCGTCCAGGGCCACACGCCGGTGATGGGACCGGTGCGCACCCGCTTCTCCTCGGCCCTGACCTACGGCGGAAGCGACCTGCTCGGCCTGATGCGCCGCCACGACGTCGACGTCTACCTCACCGGCGAGGTGCACGACCACACCGTCACCCGCCGCCGCGGGCTGGTGCAGGTCGCGCACGGCGGGCTGTTCTACCGCGGGGAGTCGTCGTACGTCGTGGGGCAGGCGACCCGCGACCGGCTGCTCCTGGAGACCCGCTACCTCGACGGCCGTCCCCGCTTCGGTGGCGGCAAGCTGTGGTCGACCGAGGGCGGCAACGGCCCGATGCGCGTCACCTACGACCGACCTTCACGGGTGGTCGGCGCCTACGTCCTCGAGCGCCGTGGCACCCCGGACCAGGGCAACCGGGTCGCGGCCAAGCGCGGCATCTCGGGCATCCCGTTCCGTCCCTGACCCGGAAGCCCGCTCCCAGGCGCTCGACGGCGCCACCGCTCGGAAGGCCGCCCGTGTCCGACGACCCACGGCTAGGATCGGTCGGGAGCGCGCCGTGACTGCTCAGCGGTCCACCGCTGACGGCACGCAGCGCCGGCGAGTCGCCGCTCGACGCCCCCACCAGCACCCCCGGAGGACCACGTGACGCCCTGGGGAGTCGTGATCGTCCTGGCGCTGCTGGCGACGTTGGCCACCAACCCCGCGCGCTGGATGCCGTGGCTCCTCTCGCTCACCCTCGCCCTGCCCAAGACCTCGGCGATCATCGCGGGCCCCTTCCCCTTGGGTGGCTTCCAGCTGGTGTCGCTGGCGTGCGCCCCGCTGCTGGTCCACCACCTGGCGACCCGGGGCATCCCCGAGTCGCTCCGACGCGCGCCGGTCGGGCTGATGGCGACCCTCTTCGTCTGGGCGGCCGCGGTGACGGCGCTCGCGCCGAACCTCTTCTTCGGGACCGCCATCCTCACCTCGCAGGTGGAGAACTCCGAGGGCTTCGTGGTCGAGGCCCCCCTGACCTACACCAGCTCCAACCTCGCCCAGGTCGCCTACCTCGGTCTGCTCGTCGTCGTGGTGCTCTACCTCTTCACCCTCCCGCGGATCGATCCCCGCGTGCTGCTGCTGGGCCTCGGCGTCGGCCAGGTCCTGTCGACCTGGAGGCTCGGCGCAGACCGGCTCGGCGTTCCGTTCCCGACGGCGCTCGTGGACCGCTCGACCTACCTGTACGTCGACCTCACCGGCGACGGCACCTACCGCCTGCGCGGTGTCTTCACCGAGCCGTCGGTCCTGGCGCTGTACGCCCTCACCACCCTCGCCCTGTGCCTGGTCCTCATGCTCGGCGGCCGCGGCGCTCCCTCCCGCACGCGCTGGATCGCCGGAGGCCTGGCCGTGCTGGCACTGGTGAACCTGCTCTTCTCCCGCTCCGGCACCGGTGTCGTCGCGGGCGGCATCCTGCTCGTCGCGCTGCTCCCGCTGCTGCTGGGCACCGGAGCCCGCCGCGGCCGCGTCCTGGGCCCCCTTGCAATCCTGTTGTGCGGTGCCGGGGTGGTGGCGCTCCTGCTGCACGAGCGGGTCGTCGAGTACGCCGGCGGCATCGTCACCTCCAAGGTCGACTCCACCAGCTACGGCGCTCGCACCCAGAGCGACCTCGAGGCGTTGAACGTCATCGCCGAGACCTTCGGGCTCGGTGTGGGCCTGGGCAGCACCCGCACGTCGAGCCTGTGGCCCTACCTCGTCGCCTCGATCGGCCCGGTCGGCACCGCCCTCTTCGCCGCACTGGTCGTCCTGGCCATCCGACGTGCCTGGACCGACCAGGCGTGGCACGCCGCTGCGGCGGCACTCGTCGCCGCTGTCGTGACCAAGTCGGTGGCGGGCTCGGCGCCCCTGGAGCCGGTCCTGGCGCTGACCATCGCCCTGTGCCTCGCGGGCCCCCGCGGTGAGCGCACGGACGACGAGCCCGAGGCCCCAGCCAGCGGGACGGACCACTACCTGGAGGGACGCCAGCCCCACCTGGCCACCGGGGGCGAACAGCACCCCCAGTGGGCCGAAGCCGGCGTACGAGCGCCCGGCGGGCGCCTCAGCTGACCTGACTGACCTCGGGTCGGGCAGAGCGCCGCGCCGCGGCCCGGGCGTCGCGGCGCTTGCGCAGCTCCAGCACCCGGGTCTCGAGCACCGCGTAGAGCAGGTAGCCGGTCACCAGCGAGATCAGCACCCGCAGCAGCACCAGCAGGCCGGCCGGCCACGCGGGCATCACCGGGTCCAGCGCGAGGAGCACGGGCCCGTGCAGCAGGTAGATGCTGTAGCTGGCCAGTCCCACCGCCTGGACCGGCCGCCACGACACGAGGCGCGCGATGGCACCGGTCGCCGATCCACCCGCTTGGAAGTGCAGGATCGTGACCACGGTGGCGAGCGCCTGGAACGTGGCGCGGAACGCCTGCTCCCCCCACCACCCGCGGAAGACCAGGGAGGCGGCCACGAAGAGCAGGCCGGCGAGCACGATCATCCCCGGGTGTGCCCAGAGCCGCTGGACGCGCGCCGAACCGACACCGCGCGCGCAGTAGGCCGCCACGGCGACCCCCAGCGCGATCGCCTCGAGCCTGGTGTCGGTGCCGCGGAGGACGTGCTGGAGCCGGTCCTGCTCCCACAACGCCGGGTCGGAGGGCTGCCCGACGGACAAGAGGAACCGGGTGGCCAGTGAGGCGGCGGCAACCACGAGGGCGCCCACCAGCAGGGTCGCGCGCCCACGCCTGGCCTTCAGCATGAGCAGCCAGACCAGGGCGAAGCCGATGTAGAACTGCTCCTCGATCGCCAGGCTCCAAACGACCTCCGAGCCGGGGAGCACCTCCAGCGAGGCGTCGTAGTCGTGGAGCTTGGTCCAGTTGTAGACGAACCCGATCTGCGCGGCCACGGCGCCCCAGTCCACGGGCCGGAACCAGGCGTAGATGAACGTCGGGAGCACCACGACGACCAGCAGGGGTGGCGCGAGCTTGTAGAGCCGGCGCCGGTAGAAGCCGTAGAGATCGAAGCTGCCGGTGCGCTCGCGCTCGACGAGCAGCAGGCGGGTGATGATGAAGCCGCTGATGACGAAGAAGACGACGACCCCGCCGTCACCGGGGGTGATGGTCACTCCGGAGTGCATGACGACCACGAGGGAGACGGCGGCGGCTCGGAGCGCGTCGAGGTACTCGAACCGGCCGGACCGTCGGTCGGTCGCGGGCGCAGGGGGGGCCGCCCGGTGGTCGTCGGAACCCATCGGAGCCTCCCTCTCCTCGTGTGACCGCAGGCAGCAACCTCCGCCGACGTGCGGTCAGGGGCTCAACGAGTGCCACCTGAGGCGGTTACTGCGACCGGAGGCGCCGGTCTAGACGACGGGCAGCACGCTACGGCTGCGTCACCCGGATCCCGATGGCGCACAGCGGCAGCGCCGCCAGCACCACCGACGCCTGCGAGACCCAGTCGGGCGCGGCGCTGGCGCCGATCGAGACCGCAACGTGCGCGACCAGCACCGCCGGCACCCATCGCCCAATGACCTCCGGCCCGGCACGGAAGAGCGCGAGTGCGAGCAGCACCTCACCGATGTAGAACGCCCCGATCCAGATCGCGATGAAGGCGAGCAGCCCGGCCTCGTCGGAGACGTCGGCGAGCGCCGCGGCGTCCACGGAATCGGTGACCACGAGCGAGCGGAGGAAGACCAGCATCGCGGCGTACGTCGCCGTCCCGATGTACCCGATCGCCAGCACCGAGCACGCCGCCATCGTGGTGCGCCGCCCGGCGCCGCGGACGAGCACGATGATCGAGGGGAGCCCGAGCACCAGGCCGACGGAGGCCAGGAAGTACATCAACGCCCCGCCCAGCCAGCGCCCGCTGGCCTCCTCCACGATCAGCAGCGTGTCGGCGGCGGTCTCGCCGTTCTGGGTCAGCACGCTCGCCAGCAGCAGCGCCATCGCCCCGGTCACCAGGGCGGCGGCGCTCACGGGCAGCCAGTCGTGGACCCTCACAAGCCGCACACTCTGCCAGTCGGGCTGCACCTGTCCACTCATCCCCCGGATGCTCCAGCCACACAGCTGGTCGAGCAGGCGAGCGCCACCTGCCCCACCCCCGCCGGTCGAGCAGGCGAGCGCCAGCGAGCCGTCGTCGAGACCCGGTGACCAGACCTGTCACCGCCGCCACAGCCCGAGTGACGCCGCGCCCCTACACTCGCGCCCGTGCGCCGTGCTCCCGGTTCCTCAGCCCCTGCTGGCTTCTCGCTGGCCGGGCTCCTCGTCGTCCTCCTGGCAGTCGCGGTGATCGGCGGCACCGTCTTCGGGTACGCGCGGTGGCAGGACGACATCGCCACCGCGACCGACGCCCTGGTCGACCCCGCCGGGCGCGACACGGGCGGTCAAGGCGACGAGGAAGAGACGCAGGACCGCGAGGACCTGCCTGCCGCGCCCGACAGCCCGGAGGAGGTCACCGCCGAGCCCGAGGAGCCCGCCTACGAGGACCCGACCTTCGAGGTCCTCGAGCCCACGGAGAACCGCCCCCAGCCGGTGGTCCTCCTCGTCGGTGACGGGTACGCCGACGGCCGCGACGCCTCGAGCGCCGGCACCTCCTACCCGAGCCTGCTGGCGCGCGACCTGGGCTGGGACGTGCGCCTGGCCACGGCGCCTACCGCCGGCTACGTCTCGGCCGCACCCACGCTGCTCGACCTGCTGGTCGAGTCCCCGCCGTCCCTGGCACCGGACCTGGTGGTCGTCCAGGGCGCCTACGGCGCCGACGCTCCCAACGACGACGCGAAGGTCGCCGTCGAGGAGCTCCGCACGGCGATCGAGGCCCAGTACGACGACGTCCCGGTCGTCGTGGTCACCGCCTTCGCCCCCGACGGCATCACCGGCCAGCTGGAAACCCGCGAGCGCACCGTCGCCCGCGCCTGGCGCGAGGACCCCGACGTCCTGGTGCTCCGCCCCCAGCTCGACGGCTGGTCTGCCCCCTCCCCCGACGACGCCGGCCACGAGCTCATCGCCGAGCGCCTGGTCGAGGCCTTCCGCGCAGCAGGCCTCGCCCCCTGACGGTCGGCGGCCTCGCCGGCGGTCGAGCAGGCGAGCCCCAGCCAGCCTGGCGACCCACCGGCGGTCGAGCAGGCGAGCGCCAGCGAGCCGTCGTCGAGACCCGGCGACCTACCGCACGTGCCACCGCGACCGGCAGTGGCACGGCCACCCCTCGGCCCCGGGGGCGGCGCACTGCTGCCGCGCCGGCTTCATCCCCGGCACCGCCTTCTTGACCCGGTCCGCGACGGGCACGGGGTGCCGCACGTCGTGGCCGCATCGAGGGCACTGCTGGGAGGTCGTCACCCGGCCAGCATCGAGCCACCAGGTAAAGAACGATGACTCCCCGGTGTGAACGTCCGGGAACATCCCCACATGAGGGGATCAGCCGACCTCGCGCAGGTCAGCCGCGTGCTCGCGATACCAGGCCACCGTCGACTCCAGCCCCTCCCGCAGCCCGATGCGCGCCTCCCAGCCGGCGTCGCGCAGCTTGGAGACGTCCAGCAGCTTCTGCGGCGTGCCATCCGGCTTGGAGGTGTCCCAGCGCGTCTCGCCGGAGAACCCGACAACCGCGGCGATCGTCTCGGCGATCTCCTTGATCGTGGTGTCGCGCCCGGTGCCCACGTTGACCTGCTGCGGCCCGTCGAAGTGCTCGAGCAGGTGCAGGCAGGCGTCGGCCATGTCGTCGACGTGCAGGAACTCCCGCCGCGGTGTGCCGGTCCCCCAGTTGGTCACCGAGTTCGCACCGGAGGCGACCGCCTCGTCGTAGCGCCGGATAAGCGCCGGCAGCACGTGGGAGCCGGTGGGCGAGAAGTTGTCACCGGGCCCGTAGAGGTTGGTCGGCATCGCAGAGATCCACGGCAGCCCGTACTGCCGCCGCACCGCCTGCACCCCGAGGATGCCGGCGATCTTCGCGATCGCGTAGGCGTCGTTGGTCGGCTCGAGGTGACCGGTGAGTAGCGAGTCCTCGGTGATCGGCTGCGGGGCGAGCTTGGGGTAGATGCACGAGGAGCCGAGGAAGAGCAGCCGCTCGGTGCGCACCTCCAGCGCCGCGTCCATCACGTTGGTCTGGATCCGCAGGTTGTCGGAGAGGAAGTCGACGGGGTAGGTGCTGTTGGCCAGGATGCCGCCGACCTTGGCCGCGGCCAGCACGACGTAGCGCGGCCGGGTCTCGTGGAAGAAGGCGAAGACCGCGTCCCGGTCCTTGAGGTCCAGCTCGGCCGACGAGCGGCCGACCAGGGCCGAGTGCCCCCGGGCCTCCAGCGCACGCCAGATCGCCGACCCCACGAGCCCCCGATGACCCGCGATGTACGTCGTCGCGTCCCGGTCCAGCGGTCCGGGCACGAACCCGGTGGACCCGTCCGCAGCCGACTCAGACACCCGTGACCCCGGGGGTCCCGACCTGGGGCCACCCCTCGAGGCCGACCCGGTCGAACCACGGCCGCCCCTCGTGCTCCAGCGCCGCGATGTCGGCGTCGACCATGATCCGGGCGAGCTGGTCGGTCTGGACCGTCGCCTTCCAGGCCAGCTTCGCCTCTGCCTTCGAGGCGTCACCGACGAGGGCGTCGACCTCGGTGGGCCGCAGGTAGCGCTCGTCGAAGCGGACGTGCTTCTCCCAGTCCAGGCCGGCGTGCTCGAACGCGGTGACCACGAAGTCGCGGACGGTGAAGTTGCCGCCGGTGGCGAGGACGAAGTCGTCCGGCTCGTCGGCCTGCAGCATCCGCCACATGCCCTCGACGTACTCCGGCGCGTAGCCCCAGTCGCGGACGGCGTCGAGGTTGCCGAGGTAGACGTGGTCCTCCAGGCCGGCCTTGATCCGGGCGACCGCTCGGGTGATCTTGCGGGTCACGAAGGTCTCGCCACGGCGCGGGGACTCGTGGTTGAAGAGGATGCCGTTGACCGCATACGTGCCGTAGCCCTCGCGGTAGTTCTTCGTCACCCAGTACGCGTAGACCTTCGCCGCACCGTAGGGCGAGCGCGGGTAGAAGGGCGTCTCCTCGTTCTGCGGCGGCGGGGTGGCGCCGAACATCTCCGAGCTCGACGCCTGGTAGTAGCGGCAGTCCACGCCCGCGAGCCGCACCGCCTCGAGCAGGCGCATGGCGCCGACGCCGGTGGTGTCCCCGGTGTGCTCGGGCTCGTCGAAGCTGACCCGCACGTGCGACTGGGCGGCGAGGTTGTAGACCTCGTCCGGCTGGATCTGATGCATCAGCGTGACGAGCCGAGCCCCGTCGGACAGGTCGCCGTAGTGCAGGAAGAGCTTCGCGCCCTCCGCGTGCGGGTCCTGGTAGAGGTGGTCGATCCGGTTGGTGTTAAAGGTCGAGGCACGACGAATCAGCCCGTGGACCTCGTAGCCCTTGCCGAGGAGCAGCTCGGCGAGGTAGCTGCCGTCCTGACCGGTGATGCCGGTGATGAGTGCACGCTTCACGGGGCGGACGCTATCGGAGGTCTTTGCCATCTCCCACCGCACGTGTGACATCGACGTCAACGCTTGACTGGTCGAGGTGCGAGCCCAGCGAGCCATGAGACCCCTCAGCGAACAGCAAACGCCTCGTCGCTGACGTCGTAGAAGTAGTTCCCCCGCGCCTCGACCATGACCCACGCCGCCTCGGCGGTGGTCCCGCTCGGGATGCTGACCTTCTTCTTCCCGTCGTTGCGCGTGTTGTTCGCCAGCACGGTGTCCCAGGTCGCCCCGTCGTCTGTGGAAAGCAGGATCCGCACCTTCGTGGCAAGGTCCCGCGTCCCGTTGACGGCCCAGCGCACGCCCACGACGTCACCCGCACTCACCGCGCGACCGGTCCGCTGCGACCGCACCAGGAACGGCCCGGCCGAGCGCCGCACCCGCAGCGCCACGTCGGCATGGCCGGTCCCGCCGCCGCCGGCCGCGGCATCCCGCGCCGTGAGCCGGAAGTGCATGGTCCGGCGCCCGACGCCCGCGCCACCGCGGTAGACCTCGGTGGGCAGGAACTCCGAGTAGCAGTCGAGCACCCGGTCCCGGGCCCGCGACCCGCGGACCGCTGGGCACCGACCCGTGTCCGCGTTGGTGCGCCCGCGCAGCACCTGCTCGAGGTCGGGGAACCACCGGGTCGGCTCCGAGGACGCGCTGTTCTGTCCCGGTGACGGGCTCTCCAGGGCACCGGACCGCGTCACTCGCGCGTTGTCACCGAACTGGCGGAAGAGCGGCCCGAAAACCTTGCGGTTGTCGAAGAGCGCCGTTCCGACGCCCGGGTCGTCCTGCTCCCAGGAGAAGGTCAGGGCGTCTCCGTCGGGGTCGGTCGCGGACCCGGTGAGCCGGAACGGCGTCCGCACCGGGATGGTCTTGCGCTTCGGCGCGGTCACGACCGGCGACTGGTTGCCCGCGGACTCCTCCGCGCCACCGGCGCGCGGATCGCCACCGCGGGCGATCTCGACGACCCGGCCCTCGACCCCGGCGCCACCGATGACCACCGGCTCGGGCCGGTCCGTCCGGTTGCCGCCACGGTCGGGGTCGAGCGAGGAGCCGTAGACGATCTGGAAACCGGCGTCCGAGGGCTGTCCCACGGCGGCTGCGCGCGCCGACTGCTGCCCGAGGTAGGGGTCGTAGTCCCACCGCGCGATCCGCACGGGGCCACCGACCAGCGCCGTGATGGCGTCCTGCACACCGCGCCGGTCGTACGCCGGTCCGCGGGTCAGCGTGGTCGAGCGACCGTCCAGAGTGAGCGTCACGGTGTCGCCGTCGGTGTTGAATCCGCTCAGGGAGACCTGCTGCACCTCGGTCACGTCGGGCACGTCACCGGCCTCGCCGCCGACGAACCCGCCGATCTCGCCGATGGTGTGCTGGGAGAAGTAGGGGTCGGTGTGCGGCTGCAGGTCGTCCGCGCCGCAGATGCCGGCGTAGGCCATGATCGAAGACCCCGAGCCAGGCTCGACGGAGGCGTCGGAGCCGTTGGCCCCGCAGAAGCTACCGGCGCCATTGAAGGTGTGCTGCGCGGCGAACTGGTGCCCCAGCTCGTGCGCCACGTAGTCGACGTAGAAGAAGTCCCCCTGCGGCTCGGCCAGTCCGGTGCACCCGCCCGCGGCGTAGTCGCGCCCGGCGACACCGAGCCAAGCGACTCCCCCGCCGTTGACGCCCAGCATCACGTGGCCGACGTCGTAGGCCGAGGCGCCGATCAGGTTGCCCAGCACCAGCCGCGCGCGCCCGAGGGTGTCGATGCCGCAGCGGTCGAGCATCCCCGGCTGGTTCCCGACTCCGGCCTCAAAGCAGGGATTGGCACCGCACGGCCCGTCCGCACCGGTCGCTTCGGCCTCGGTGTCGAGGTTGAGCTGCTCGGTGTCGTCGACCAGCAGGAAGCGGACGCCGAGGTCGTCGTTGTAGATCTGGTTGAGCCGCGTCACCAGCGCCACCTTGGCCGCCAGCACGTTCTCGCTCCCAAAGTACGCCGCGTACGACGGGTCGTTCAGCAGCGCCAGCCGATAGGTCCGCCGCAGCACCTCGCCGCTGGTGGCAGCCCCTCGGGCAGCAGGCCCCGATGTCACTGCACGCTGCTCGAAGCCATGAGAGGCCAGCGGCTCCTGCAGGCCCAGGGCCCCCGGAACCTGGGATACGTCGCCACCGTCGAGGGTCACGACGTGCCGAGCACCACCGGCACGGCCGGCAGGCTCCACCACCCACGACTCGTCCCCACGCACCGAGGCCGACACCCCGAGCGGCGTGACCGAAAGCGCCACCGTGGTGCTGGGGTCCTCGACCGAGCGTCCGACGTAGGACCTCAGCTCCGGCTGCTCGGCAGTCAGGCCAGGCTCCATCACCTCGAGCGGCTCGACGTCGAACTCCGTGACCCCGCCGTCGAGGTCCGGCAGCTGCAGCACGTCGGCGCGCACCTGCTGCCGGACCTCCCGCAGCGAGAGCCGCACGACCTCTCGATCAACCGATGGTCGAGCAGCCCGAGCGCCAGCGAGGGCGTCGTCGAGACCCCGTGAGGAAGGAGCGGCCTGCACCACGGCGGGCGACACCACCGCAGCAGCAACGACCGCGGCCAGGCCAGCCCGCAGAAGATTCACTGCCCCAGCGCCCAGCGCCCGAACAGCGTCCCCTCGTCCTCGAGCAGCATGGTGAGCCGCAGCGGCACGTCGATCGGCGCACCCTCGGTGATCCGGGGGTAGGCCCCGGCCACCAGCCGCGGCACGGTCGTCTCGGTCAGCTCGTCGACACACCCCTGGAAGACCAGGTCACGCAGCAGGTGCGGCCCACCCTCGCAGAGCTGCGAGGTCCAACCCCGCTCGGCCAGCGTCTGCTTGAGCAACGGCAGGTCCACGCGGTGCGACCCGAGCTCGAGGATGTGGTCGGAGCCGAGGATGTCCCGCGCCGAGTCGAGCCCGTCGGACTTGGAGCACGTCGCAAGGTACACCGAGCCCGCCGGCGCGCCCTGCAGCGACTCAGGCACCTGCGCCTTGCGGGAGACCAACACGATCGGTGTCCCCTCGATCGGCGAGTAGTGCTCAGCCTTGGCCGTCCCTGCTCCCACGATGACGACGTCGGCGAGCGTCCGCAGCATGGCGAAGACCCGCTGGTCGGCGGCGTTGTTCATGGACCCGGTCCTGGCGTCATCCCCGGTCGACGAGCCGTCGACGGTGCTCACCATGTTGACCCGGAGGAACGGCTGTCCCGCGGCGACCGCGTAAAGCGCGGCCAGGTCCTCGTCGCTGATGTTCTCGTTCGGCTCGGCGCCGGTCAGGACTCGCATCTCCACCTCATCACCGGAAGTCGTGGGCCCCAGCGTCTCAGGCGCTCACACGTCGTCGACCGAGACCCCCGGATGCAGGTGTCTGGACCAGCCCCCGGCGGCGCAAAGCCGTGGTGCAATAGCGAAGAGTCTCACCCGACCGGGTATTCACGAGGGTGTAACGCCGAAGAGATGCGGACCCGGTCAACGCAACGTAAAGTTCCTCCGGCGGTCGGATCGGGCGCGACTGCCTCAGGCCCCTCGGCGCTGAGGGGCAACGGCAGCACCCGCCAGGCGGCGGAGACATGGGATACCCACGATGACGCTTCTTCCCGAGACCATCGGTCGCCGGTGGTCACTGTCGCACCCCCATCGGTCTCTCAAAGCTCTGCCGATCACGGCGTTGATCATCGACGTTGGCGTGATGGTTGCCGTCGGCATGGTCGCCATCGTCGGACGCCGCGAGCTGGCAATCTTCCGGGAGTCCGCTGACGTCGAGAGCTCTGTCAGCATCGCAGGCCCGCTGATCATCCTCGGCTGGATCGCGACCATCGCCATCGCAGGAGGCTACAAGACTGACCTCTTCGGAGCTGGCACCGACGAGTACAGGCGCGTGCTCAACGCCAGCCTTATCGCGGCAGCGTTGACGGGTGTCGGCTGCTACCTCGCCAAGTTCCAGCTCTCTCGTGGCTTCTTCGTCCTGGCCTTCTTCATCGGTGTTCCCACCCTTCTGCTGGGTCGCCTCCTCCTCCGACGCGCGATCCACAGCGCGCGCCGCCATGGTTCGCTGCGCCAGCGCGTCCTCATCGCCGGCTCCCGATCTCACGTGGACGAGATTGCGGCTGTGCTCAGCCGCGAGTCCTGGCTGGGCTACGAGGTGATCGGTGCGCTAACGCCTGAGTACGACTTGAGCGAGGAGACGACTTCGGGCATACCGGTCTTCGGTAATTGCGACGAGGCTAGTTCGCTTGCCAAGGCCGTTCATCCTGACGTGATCTTCTTCGCTGGCGGTTCCGTCAGCGCGGCCGGCGCCCTCCGCCGGACCCTATGGGAGCTCGAGCGACACAGCGTGCAGGTTGTCGTGGCCCCCAGCGTCACGGACATCTCTGCCGAGCGGATCAAGATCCGCCCTGTGGGCGGCTTGCCACTCATCCACATCGAACCTCCCACCTGGAGCGACGCTTCCCGCTGGGGCAAGCGAACGTTCGACCTGCTCGGATCCTCGCTGCTCATCTTGGCCTTCGCTCCACTGCTGCTGTTCACCGCGACGCATGTCAAGCTGCACGACCGTGGTCCGGTGTTCTTCCGACAGACGAGGACGGGCAAGGACGGGGAAGAATTCGCCTGCCTCAAGTTCCGCAGCATGGTCGTGGACGCCGAGCAGCGTCTGCCTGAGTTGCACGCGCAGACGAACTTCAGCGCTGGTCTGTTCAAGATGGCCGACGATCCCCGCATCACCAGGCCGGGTCGGTGGTTGCGTCGCTACTCAATCGACGAGTTGCCTCAGTTGTTCAACGTGTGGCGTGGACACATGAGTCTCGTGGGCCCACGGCCGCCTCTTCCAAGCGAGGTCGCCTCTTACGATGCCGACGCTGTCCGCCGCCTTCACGTGCGTCCCGGCATGACTGGCCTCTGGCAAGTCTCCGGGCGCTCAGATCTTTCCTGGCACGAAGCTATCCGCCTCGATCTCTACTACGTGGACAACTGGTCGATGCTCCGAGACCTCGCAATTCTCTTTCGAACCTTGGGAGCGGTCTTCAGCTCTCGCGGTGCCTACTAACCACTGATAGGGAAAACAATCAGATGTGCGGGATCGTCGGGTACGTCGGGCACCGCTCCGCGCAGGACGTGGTCGTGGAGGGGCTGCGCCGCTTGGAGTACCGCGGGTACGACTCGGCGGGCGTGGCGCTGGTCGCCGGCGACGCCGGCGGCGGCGCTCGTGAGGGCCGGGTGGAGTGGCGCAAGCGCGCGGGCAAGCTGGTGGGGCTGGAGAAGGCGATCGCTGAGGAGCCGCTGCCGGGGTCGACGATCGGGATCGGGCACACACGGTGGGCCACGCACGGGGCGCCGAACGACGTGAACGCCCATCCGCACCTGGGCGCCTCGCGACGGGTGGCGGTGGTGCACAACGGGATCATCGAGAACGCGGATGCTCTTCGCCTCGACCTGCTGGCCTATTCGATCGAATGCGTCTCGGAGACCGACACCGAGGTGGCCGCGCACCTGCTGGAGCTGCAGGTGGTCTCCGGTGTGGACCTGACGGTGGCGATGCAGCGGGTGTGCCAGGTGTTGGAGGGTGCGTTCACGCTGGTCGCGGTCGATGCCCAGGACCCGGACCGGGTCGTGGCGGCGCGGCGGAACTCGCCGCTGGTGGTGGGTGTCGGTGAGGGGGAGAACTTCGTGGGCTCGGACGTGGCTGCGTTCATCGAGCACACGCGTGAGGCGTTGGAGCTGGGTCAGGACCAGGTCGTGACGATCACCCGCGACGGCGTGGAGGTGACCGACTTCCACGGTGCGCCGGTGGAGCCGAAGGCCTACCACGTGGACTGGGACCTGTCGGCTGCAGAG
>Ga0172375_10005093_pt1 | contig 19137 bp, 14 predicted proteins | sample LakKiv1m_FD_114537 | JGI IMG/M metagenome (GOLD analysis project Ga0172375, IMG submission 114537) | Freshwater microbial communities from Kabuno Bay, South-Kivu, Congo - kab_092012_11.1m | ecosystem: Environmental > Aquatic > Freshwater > Lake | place: Democratic Republic of the Congo...
GTGTTGTTCAGCATTGTCGTCGACCAGGGCACGGGAGCATACACACTGACCATGTTGGACAACGTCCTGCACGAGTCACTTGATGGACTGCCCGGCGACGACACCGAGAACGATGCCTCCGTAGCGCTGACCTACACGGTGACGGACGGCAACGGCGACTCGGTCAACGGCACCATTAACATGACAATCGACGACGACATCCCGGAGATGACAGACACAACAGTTTCCGCGACGGTCGACGAAGACGACATCCTGACAGGATTATCGCTAGGCACATCGCCGAATGACGGCGACGGGAAGGATGGTTCCTTTACCGGGGATCCCTTATTTGGAGCTCCTGGGCCGGCCAATGTCACCGGCTCCATCGCATCGCTGGTGGCGTTCGGCGCGGACGGTCCGGCGGACAACAGCTTCAGTCTGGCTGAAGACCTGACCGGTCTTGAGGCACAAGGCCTGACCTCCAATGCTGAAAGCCTCAGCTACACCGTGGTCGGCAATACCCTCTACGCGTATGTCCCCTCGGATGGCGGTTATCCCCAGGGTGGTGAAGTTACAGAAGCCAGTTTTACGTTTGACCAGTCTTCTCCGGTAGAAGGGCGCCTGATATTCACCCTGGATCTGGACAGCGACGGCGGCTACAAATTCAGCCTGTATGACCAGCTGGATCATGATGCAGAGGCCGACCAGGGAGAAACTCTGCCGATCGATCTCTCCTCCGCCATTGTGGCGACGGATTTCGACGGCGATTCGATCACCCTGAGCGGCGACTTCACGATCAACATTACGGACGACGTGCCGCAAGAAGCGGGCTGTATCCCCGAGTACGGCATCGTTGAGGAAGAAGCGCTGCCCGACGGGAATCAGGAGTATTCTGATTGGACACCCGACACGACCGTTGCCACAGGTTCTTTGGCTGCGCAGGTGCAAGCCGGCGCCGACGAACACGTGACATTCAGCCTGTCCGAAATCACCAGCGGACTTCCCACGCTGACCTCGAATGGCGAAGATGTCACCTACCGGGTGGAAGGCAATACATTGTATGCGGAAGTTGCGGGAGAACCGACGGACGGGGACGGGCCAACGCAGGCGCGGCCCATATTCACACTGACAGTGGATTCCGACGGCGATTACAGTTTCGAACTGCTCGGCCAGCTGGATCATTCTGACTCATGCTGGGATCCGGCAGAAAACCTGCTGTCTCTGGATTTTTCCTCGGTCATCGCCGCGACCGATGCGGATAACGACTCCATCACACTCAACCAAGACTTCTACATCAAGGTCGTGGATGACAGTCCGGAATCGTCCGTCTCCGGTCCGGAGTCTGTATACGAAGATGCACCGGAGGGAGCGGGAGCAAATGGCACATGGAACGTTTCCATGGGCGCCGACCAGATGGGCAGCATCAAGGTCGTGGTTCACGGCCATGAGTACGATCTCGACACGCCAATTACCATCATCGAAAGCGACATGGCGGGTAGTCAGACCATCGGCACGCTGACCGTCAATAGCGGTGGTACCTGGACCTTCGATCCCAACCCGAATCTCGACAATTTCGACACATTCATGTTCTGGCAATGGGCGAGGGATACAGAGTTCGAGTTCTCGATCAAGGCCACGGACGCCGACGGCGATACGGTAGGCGACAGCCAGACCATCGAAGTTTGGGATGGTGCGGTTCCCACTGGTGAAGCGATCACGCTGGCGCTTGACGAAGACGGTTTGACGGGCCACGCGGAAGATGGCACTCCTCTCCACACAGGCGAGGTTGCGGGGAGTGGCGACAGTATAGTCTCAGACCCGCTGACGTTCCATGCGGGTTCCGATGACCTCGAGGTGTTCAAGTTCTCCACCGATTTGAGTCATTTGGTGAAGAATACCGACAGTGCCGGTAGCCCGACAAACGAACTTAAATGGGTCTATGATTCAGATACGCAGATTACAGGCCATTTCGGCTCAAGTAGCGGTCCGGTCGCCATCACCCTGAACCTTACCGCGCCGGACAGCATCGCATACGGCACGGAAGGCACCGTCACCGTCGAGGCCATCCTGTCCGACAATCTCAAACACGCCCTGGCAGACGGCGAGCAGACGCTCAACCTCGGTTACATCAAGGTCAACGCCTACGATCACGACGGCGACAGCACGTTTGGCACGGTGAACCTGTCCGTGACCGACGACACGCCGGTCTCGACCAGCGCGGCCGAGGCCTTCTTTGTCTCCGAGTATGCCGGCAATGACAACTTGATCGGAACCTATGAATTGGACAGTGAGGGGAACCCGATCAACATGACGCCTGTCATCTTAAACGCAAACGATGCCATACCGGGTACTTTGGGTTTTGACGCCATTGCCCCCGGAGCGAAGCTATACATCATCTCCAACGGTCAGACATTTTTCATGGACGCCCATTTGAACGCGAACAATGAGGAACACTTCAAGGACGGGAACGGTGATTTCATCTCTGAGGTTTCGTCTAACGGTGGTGAGATCCACATTGAAGATTTGCCACTGTCGTCCAGTGATATGGATTATGACGACGTTGTGTTACGGGTTGAAGCAGGGCAGACCGTCAGCGAAGCGAACCTGTCCGATGGAACAGCCCCAGCCGATGCTGCTTTGACTGTCACGGGCAACCTATTTACCGACGGCAACTACGGCTTGGTCTCCCTGGGGGCCGACAACTTCGGACCCTCGAACCCCGCCATGCCCAGTGTGACGATTGGCACAACGACCTTTATTCTGAATGGAAACTACGGCACTTCTCAAACCTTTTCCAGTGCTACAGGCGAGTTGACCATTCACGGTGACGGAGCCTGGAGCTACACCCTGGTCGATAACACACTGGCGCATCCGGATAATGATCCGGGCGGCGAAGACCATACCGATGGCGACAGCGACCACGGCACCGGCGATCAGGTCCAGGATGTGTTCAATCTGACCGTAACCGACGCCGACGGCGACTCGGTTACATCGAATCTGGTCATCAACATCAACGACGATGCGCCGGTCTCGACCGGCGCGGAAAATGTGGTTATAGCCAACGCTTCCGGTGAACCTATGCCCCAAGTTACCAACTTGATTCTGACGCTCGATGTTTCCGGAAGCATGTCCGGCGCCAAGCTCGCCGCATCGATCGATGCCATGCAGGCCTTGATTGATCAGTACGAGGCGAACGGCGGCGTGCACGTGCAGTTCACCACCTTCGCAACAGATGCGGGCCACAGCTCGGATTGGCTGGATGCTGGTGACGCGAAAGCTGCACTGGATACGTTGAATGCAGACGGTTGGACGAACTACGAAGCCGCTATTTTCCGCACCATACAGGGTGACGGTAATGATCCGGGTAGCGAGACCGATCTGCGACCTGTTGCCGACCAGACCGTTGCGTATTTCGTCACCGACGGCGAACCGAACCACGAATACGACGACGTCGGTTCTAACCCTCATGATGTCATATCCGTCAATGGGTCTGCTGTCGACGCAGGGTATGTCGCTGCCTGGCAGACGTTCATCGGCGATACGGTGGATAGCCTCTATGTTGTTGCAGTGGATACCAATGTGACTGATCCGGATCTGGTCAATCTTTCTGTTGCGGGGAAGACCACGATAATAGAAGTCACGGATGTTCAAAATCTGGTTGATCAACTCGCTGAAACGGTCGTTGTGGGGCCGCCAGAAACCGTCTCCGCCACGGCCAGCCTGGGCGTCGACATCGGCGCCGACGGTTGGGACAATGCGCAGATCAGTGATGTTTCCACGATGGACGATGGCAGCGCTTCTGTGCACTACGTCACCGGTGTGGCGGCCAACGGCGACACCCTGATCGTCACCTCGGACGGCGCCAAGCTGGTTTATCAAGATGACGGTAAGGGCGGGCTGATAGCCGTAAAGGAAGGAACTGATGACGTGGTGTTCACGCTCACGCTGGACACAGCCACGTCCAGTTACACGGTCACGATGCTCGGCGCCATAGATGCGTATACGGTTGTTGAGGAGCCCACCACCGACATAGACACGAAGAACAGCTCCAGCAGCGTGGCCGGTGAGGATGTCGTCGTCCACGGGACCGACAGCCTGACCTTTGTCGGCAGCGACAACATCGGCGGCGGCAAAGATGATGTTTTGAACATAGCGAAGACCGATAGCGATACGGGAATCACGTTCAATATCAAGGCGACGGGTGACGATCATCTTGGCGGTACTACCGGTGCTGATGACGTCAACTGGTCCAGCTCAGGGATTGGCGTTGGCAATAACTCCATCGACAACCCCACAGGTGGGTATTGGTCAGGAGGACATTATTATTCGACGCCGTCCGAAACCGTGAAACTGGAGATCTCCGCGACGGCCCCGGCGGGGGGGGATGTGACCAACATCCATGTGACGGGCATCTCCGCCACCCTGGATAGCCTCGGCACGGAAGAAACGGCGAGTTGGGATGTCGCAGGCAAAACCGGCGCGCCTTACGACGGTTCGATAGTCGGTGTGCACACTGTTGACGGAGATGCTGCCCATGATGTCCCGATCACGATAGGCGACGTGACGCCGCACACCGGCGATCCGGCCATCAGTACGGTGACATTCTCCGCGGCGGAGGGCGATGATTACCGCATCGACATCGATCAGGGCATGACCGTCCATTACACCTACGACGAGAGCTTCGATACAACCGTCACCACAGAAACGACGGTCACGACCGAAACCACCACCACGTCGGAAACGGCCTACGACGTGACCTTGGCGTATCAATTCACCGCCACGGACGGCGACGGCGACCAGGTGCAGACCGTGTTCCATGTCACCGTGGACGCGAACAACGATGGCGTGCTCAATGCCGTGAGTTCGGATGAAACGGTTGGGGTGACCACCTCCACCGAGGATATCGTCACCACAACCACGACCACGACCACGACCTCCTATGTTGATGGCAGTGAAACCATAATCATTGACACAGACACCACCGGACCCGTTGTCGTTGAAAGCGACAGCACAAGCACCGGTGAGAAGGTGATCGACACGGACGATCTGCAAGCGGCGTTGAATGACGCGGTAGGTTCAGATGACGCATTTACCGACAACGACGTCATCGTTGGCGGCGCAGGCGACGAAACACTTTCCGGTGGCGCCGGCGACGACACAATCTCGGGCGGCGCGGGCGACGATATTATCACCGGCGGTTCCGGTTCGGATGACCTGTTCGGCGATGCCGGTGCGGATACCATCAACGCCGCCGGCGACGGATCAGCGGATACGATCGGCGCAGGCTCGCTTGATGTAATATCTGCCGATTTTGGTACTGATGTGATCAATACATTGGTGCCCGATCCGGATGATATTTAACCTTGATTTCAGATTAGTATTCTGAAACCGGCGCTGTCCGCCTTCTCTCAGGCGGGCAGCGCTTTTTTATATTTCGGGGGACAGACTTGAAGGCCATCCCCCGGAATCGTAACACAAAGGGGGACAGATTTGAAATCTGTCCCCCTTTGTGTTCGATGGTAGCGGGAAGGCGAGGGTACCCCGGTTGATCAGCAGGGCCAAGTTCAGCCGGTTGCCGGTTTCTATTTAAAAGTTGAAATACTTCCGCGGCGGTCCTGTTTTATGGAAAACTAGGGATACCGTATCCCATAAACATCTTGACAACATTTAGAAATCGTTATTATAATGACCCTCAAAAAACAATAGGGAACGAAAAGAAGGATCAGCTACCCCCTTTGGGGATAGCAAAGCCCCCGGAGGTGGAAACATGAGATCATTTAAATATGTTGTTTATCTGGAAGACAAATATTATGTTTCTCAATGCCTCAATGTAGATGTTTCAAGCTTTGGCGAGACTTCTCAAGAAGCAATTGACAACCTGAAAGAGGCGGTAGAACTCTACCTCGAAGATGAAAATGTCGATCAGTATTATCAACCCGTAGGTGAAATGTTCACTGGTGAAGCGCAGCTCAATGCCTGAACTCTATTCATCTGATCATATTATTTCTGTGTTGATTGGCGAAGGCTTTCAAGAAGTTTCTCAGAAGGGCAGCCATAAGAAATTCCGCAAGGGAAATCGTAGGGTCGTTGTGCCCAGTCCCCGGAAAGAAATACCCATCGGAACATTTTATTCTATTCTTAGACAATCTGGTCTCAGCAAGAGTGACTTTAAGAAATAATTGGGGACCCCATTCTTTTCAACCTCGTCTCGCGCCACTTGATTTCATTCCCCCGCAACACGCCGTTGAGCTCTTCGAGTAGCGCGAAAAAGAATTGCCGCAAGGAGGCCGAGGATTCCGGGGGACAGATTTCAAATCTGTCCCCCAGAATCCTGAAAAAGCAGTTGCCACGAGGAAGAAGAGAAATAGATAAATCGTTAAATAAACTGTGTATTGAAGCGCACCTGGAGGTTTCGTATGTCTGATTGGACTGCCGGTTATGTGGCCGATGTTGGTTATACCTTTGGCTATTGTACTGAATTGAACCCCCTGCGCCTGCGTCTGGCATTTCTGAACGCCGGCCTGGCCTGTCCGGAGGTAAGCACGGCATGCGAGTTAGGGTTCGGCCAGGGGATGAGCATCAATATCCATGCAGCAGCTTTGGCGTCGCAGTGGTTCGGCACCGATTTTAACCCGTCTCAGGCCGGTTTTGCACAAGAGTTGGCTGCCGCATCCGGCGCCGGCGCCCAACTGTTTGACCAGGCTTTTGCCGAGTTCTGCAATCGACCTGACCTGCCGGACTTTGACTATATGGGTCTGCATGGCCTCTGGAGCTGGATTTCGGATGAAAACCATGCCGTCATTGTTGACTTCATCCGTCGCAAGCTGAAGGTAGGCGGGGCGCTCTACATCAGCTACAACGCCCAGCCGGGGTGGGCTGCGATGGCGCCGATGCGCGACCTGCTGGTCGAGCACAGCGAGGTAATGGGGGCGCCGGGGCAGGGGATTGTCGCGCGAATCGACGCCTCCCTCGTGTTTGCCGAAAAGCTGCTGGCTACGAACCCCAAATACGCCCGTGTCAATCCGCATGTGTCTGAACGGATCAAGAAGATCAAGGAACAAAACCGCAACTATCTGGCCCACGAGTATTTCAATCGTGACTGGTTGCCGATATCATTTGCGCGCATGGCCGAATGGCTTGCCCCCGCGAAGCTCTCGTTCGCCTGCTCTGCGCATTACCTTGACCACATTGATGCAATCAACCTCAGCGCAGAACAGCAGGCGTTGTTGAAGGAACTCCCCGATTCCATGTTTCGTGAGACGGTGCGGGATTTTTGCGTGAATCAGCAGTTCCGGCGGGATTACTGGGTGAAGGGTCTCCGCAGGCTCTCTGTCCTGGAGCAGGGCGAAGCGGTCCGCGCCCAGCGGGTGGCTCTGGCGCAGCCACGGGCCGATGTCTCCCTTAAAGTAACGGGCTCACTGGGTGAGGCTCAGGTGCAGGAGTCCATCTATCATCCCATTCTGGACACCCTGGCCAATCACCAGCCCAAGACCCTGGGGCAGATTGAGCAGGCGGTAAAGGCGAAGGGGGTCAAATTTGCCCAACTGCTGCAGGCGGTTATGGTCCTTACCGGTAACGGGGTATTGCTGGCTGTCCAAGATGAAGCAACAACACAAAAAGTCAGAAAGCATACCGACAAGCTGAATGCCTTCCTGATGAACAAGGCGCGCGGCAGCGGCGATATCAGCTGTCTGGCGAGTCCGGTCACGGGTGGAGGCATTACGGTTAGACGCTTCCAGCAACTCTTCCTGCTGGCCGGGAGCCAGGGTAAAAAGCAGCCTGCCGAGTGGACCCAGTTCGTCTGGCAGCTCCTGAACCGGCAGGGACAACGCATCGTGAAGGAGGGAAAGAGGCTGGAGACTGCCGAGGAGAACCTGGCGGAACTGACCGCCCAGGCCAACACCTTCGCCGAGAAGCAACTGCCGATCTTGAAGGTTCTGGGGATTGCGTGATGGAAAAGGGGAAAAGGGTGGGTCTGTGAGGTCCCGGAATTCCCCCGTAATTCCGGGGATTCAGAGGATACGTTCACCCGTTTCGATGATATCCCTGATATAAGGGTCATTTTCATCAAAGTCCGATCTGGCAAAGGAATGAGGCTCAATCCGGTAATCGATATCCCAGCACAATTTTCTCAACAGAACATCCTCATCAAACCCGTCAATGTCATCCCGGTCCCAAAAAACGGCCAGATCGATGTCACTTTCCGCGTGATAGATATTTTTCGCATAGGATCCGTAAAGGTACAAACGCCAGACGGGGATGTTGCTCCGCTCAAGTGTCTGAACGTAATCCTTTATCTTCTGGTAGATTAACTGTTTATCTTTTCCAGGAGCCATTGCCTGAATTCCTTTGCCTTAGAGATCTGGCTTTCCGCAAATTGACGGGTGGCCTTCTTTTGAAACCGATTTTTATAATCGGGATACCTTGCTCTGAGATTTACCGTGCTCAACTCCGCCAGAAATCCCTTTTGTTCTGTTGACAGCTCAAGCGTTGCCTTTGCAGCTATTTCAACGAGATTATGGATTTGGGGATAATGGGCGTCAACATTTTTCACATGGCTTGCCTTCAGCAGTTTTTCAATCACCAGATGACTCAAGAATAAAGCCCATACGTAATGCCCATTGTCGAAGAGGCTCTGCATGACCAGGTAATCGTCATCCGATGATTCAATCCAGTACCTGACAATTTCATCTCTTTTCATGTTTATAATTTACAGGAGAAGCCAATAATAATCAAACAATTAATAATGAGTTTCGGGGACCTATTATCTCTGCTGAGTAATCTGGGGGCACGATCCCGATTTCTTCGAAATCAGGTCATGTCTCCAGATTATCCCAGGTCTTTGAGACGGCAGATCATTACACCTTGAATTCTTTGGCCGAAGAAAGGACCGAAATGAAGCAGATCACCGGTCACCAGGCAATCGGCGCGGGCAATCACGGCCGCCATGAGAACGGGACGATCCTTTTCCGGCAGAGGGATTGGGCAGGACATGCCCGGATCAGCCTCCGGAATTAGTTTCACCTGTGAAAGGTACTTTTCCAAAGCAATCCGATGGCTCGCCTTGTCCAGATTCCGTCTGGCTTCCTCCACAACATAATTGGAAGCGATCATGAGATAACGGCCTTGCGCCGCTTCATCCCAAAGTCTCTCGAGGGCCGGACTGCCGTATGCGGCGGAAAAGAGGATGTTGGCGTCCAGAAAAATTGCACGGGGTCTCTGTTGTGTCATGGCGTGGTTTGGGACGGCCGGTCGGCGAACGCCTCAGGATCGAGTCCCATTCGGCGGACTTCCGCATCTGCCCAGGCATGATCCTCTTCCGTCACTGTGTTGGCGAGCAAAAAACGCGCCTTGTCTTCCGGTGAATATTTTTCCACTGGCAGGGCCACAACAGGCCGCAATAAAATGCCTTCCTGCCGACCTTCGACGGAGATAAAATCCCCGTCCTCCAAGCCATACGATTGCCGGATCTGGGAAGGAATGACCAACGTGCCTCTCTTCCCGATTTTGATCATTGCTGATTCCATAGCATAGCCTCCTTAGCTGCTTATCTGTTAATCATGCTATCAGATATTCAGATCATCAGCAAGAAAATTTATAGGCCGAGGCGGTTGCGGGTTCTGGACGTTCCTTATATAACCCCGGCTGTATGTGTTTTCCTCCTGCTGAAACAGGGAAAAATCAACCTGCCGGACGCTTTGGAAAAACTTGAGTTGTTACGCCCTTTCATCAGCAGTGACGAATATCATACCGTGAAGTGGGCGCTGGATACATGGAGGTCGCCATGAAGACGCTGTCAATCAGAATACCCGATGACATGATGTCTGCGTTGCAGCTTGTGGGAAAAGAGGGGGACAGCTCCAAATTACCCATTTTTCATAGATGGAGGTCAGGTGGGCCTTCACTGTTGGCTGGCAACGGCAAAGGGCGTCCGGATTTAATTTTTACCCCGCCAGCATGAGGAATGAAGCGCAGGAGTTCCGGGGACATCCATGATAAGTAATGTCAAGGGGAAAATGGTATGTCTGTGAGGCCCCGGAATTCATGTGGGCTTATCCTGAAATGGGTTTTTCCCCTTGACCCCGGAAGAGACTTCCTGTATATATCTGCGGAAAGGGGGCTGTCTTATGAAGAATATCTTGAAAGTCGATGATTCGTTTAAGGAAATCGGAACGAGGACCATCGATGAACGGAACCGCCTGACCGTTGGCGAAATCCTCAAAGGTTGCAAAAGGATCCGTCTCTATCGGAACGAAAGCGGCGAGGTCCTGCTGCAACCGATCGCCGAGATCCCCGCTTCGGAACTCTGGCTTTTCCAAAACCCGGAGGCAATCAACGACGTCCGGGAGGGTTTGCGGGACGCCTCGCAGGGGAAGGTCTCCCGATTGGATCCCGAGGAACTGAAGGAGTCCTGATTGTTTGAGATTATCCTGACGGAGCGGGCAAGGAAGCACTGGGATCGCCTGAAGGCAGACACGGGGCTTGAAAAGCGGCTTTGGGCTGTGCGCAAGACTCTTCGCTTCCTGTCGGAAAACCCGCGACATCCAAGCCTGCGGACACACGAGTTCACCAGCCTCAAAGGACCGCAGGGAGAAAAGGTCTTTGAGGCCTACGCCGAGCAGTCCACACCGGCGGCCTACCGGGTTTTCTGGTATTACGGACCGGAGGAGAACCGGATCACGGTCATCGCCATCACACCGCATCCGTGATTGTTGGTCGATCAGCCAACCGGGGAAGTTTCGGAGAAGTTCCGGGGCAGTTCCGGGGACAGTGGGTAATTGGGGACAGACCCCAATTACCCTTTTTTTTTCGGTCCCGGTTTTTAGCGTTGCAGAACGCGATTCTCCATTCTCTCCAGGAATCGGCCATCAAGGCAATATATTCTCGTAATCATCGTCGCTGAAAAAAGTCTGCATGCGGTGGTTTCCCAGCTGCGTGAGATGATAAGGTATGCCCGGTATGACGACCCTCGCTATCCGCGCCATGAGCGAAGCGTTGCCGACATCTTCAGAAAATGTCAAGAATTAAGTATCCCCGGAATTCGAATTCCGGAATTCGGCGGAATTATCAAAACTTGACCGGACAGAGAACGGTGTCATCACCCCCGGTTGATCAGCAGCGCCAGGCTCAACCGGCTGCCGGTTTTCGTCTTTTCATAGATGGAGGTGAGGTGGGCCTTGACCGTTCGTTCGGTGATCTTGAGATTGAACGCAATTTCAAGGTTAGACTGGCCCTGGGCCACCAGTTCGGCAACCTTATGCTCCGCGGGGGTCAAACCGGTCAATCTTTGCCCGGATCCCGGCGCGACCTGTTCCTTTGCTTTGGAATGGGATTCCAGAATCAACTGCTGTATGACCTTCTGCCCCAGCCAGACGGCGCCGCCTGAAATGACGCGCACCGCCTCGACGAGCCGCGCCTGAGAGATATAGGTATTCCCGTATCCCACAATCCCCAGTTTCAAGAAAGCGAGCCCCTCTTCCTCGTTCGGCTGATCGGAGAGGAGAAAAAATTTGCTCAGGGGGGCCGCCCGGCGGAGCTCAGAGAACGCGGCCATATCCACAAGGGGGCGATGCAGGAGGATCAGGTCAAACCTCTTTTCCGTACACAGGCTCTTCAATTCCCGGAGCAATGTCGCCTGTTCCAGCGGGTATTGACCGCCAAGCAGACTTTCCCACCTCGTGATAACGGACTTGTTTGCGCTGCTTAACAGGATAGCCATGAAATCACCTCTCTCTTAATGCCATATACTTTGCTCTGAGGACAGGTTTCAAAAGGTAGGACAGTACCGTTTTCTTGCCCGTCAGGATGTCGACGGATGCGATCATGCCCGGAATAATGGGCAAAGGATTGGTTTTGGGGCCGAGATAGTTCTTGTCGGTCCGCAGTCTGACGAGATAAAAGCTGTTGCCCTTTTCATCCGTAATGCTATCCGCGTTAATCTGTTCCAGTTTCGCCTCCATACCGCCAAAAATCGTGAAATCATAGGCGGTGTACTTCACCATGGCGTCCTGGTTCGGCCTCAGAAAAGCGATGTCGGAAGGCTTGATCATGGCCTCGACCAGCAGCGTGCCTTCCAGGGGAACGATCTCGATGAGGTTCATGCCGGGTTGGATGACGCCGCCGACCGTATTAATCAGCAGGCGATTGATCGTACCATTGACGGGGGATTTCACAAAGGTTCTATCGAGCCGGTCTTTCAGGGCAATGGATGTGGCGGCGTCCTCCCCGAGCTGCGCCGAGACCTCGTTCAATTCCGCCTTGGCCTTATTGAGGAAGGCAAGCCGCAACTCTTTCAAGGCCATCTGGCTCTCCTCGATCTTGGACTGCGCCCTGGGAATCGCCTGTTTTGTCTGTTCTATGTCTCCCTGCATCGCGCCTGCCTCACGTTCAAGACGGAGGACCTCCATCTCCGAAACGGCGCCCTGGGCCACAAGCGGCTTCATTAACTTCAGCTCTTTTTGAAAAAGGAGATAGGTCTTGTTCAGCTCTGCAAGTTTGGTGTTAAGCTCTTTCAATTCATTATTGCGCTGATTGTATTGCTCCTGTTTGATTTCCAGACTGGAGCGAAGCTCCGTTTTCCTGGATTCATAGAGCTCCTGTTCGCGGATGCCGATCTCCGGTTTTTCCGCCATCACCTCATGGGGAACTCTAAAGGGCGTGCCGCTCGTTTCCGCCTGCAGGCGGGCCGCCTTGGCCTTGTTGGAAAGGTATTTGGACCGATTCTGCTGAACCGATGAAGAAAACCGGGTCTGGTCAATCTTCAGCAGCAACTGGTCCTTTTTCACCGTATCGCCCACTTTAACCAGGATCTCCGCAAGAATCCCCCCCTCCAGATTCTGGATAACCTGTATCTGGCTCGCCGGAACAACCTTGCCCTGTCCCCGGGTCACCTCCTCGACCTCCGAAACAGAGGCCCAGTAAATGCCCATGGCGGTTAGAATCAGAACTGCCCATAGAATCGCCCTGCCCCCTCTGGGAGACTGGGCCATCATGGACGACCGGATATCCGTGACAAGGTCGATATCCTCAGACGGCATGCGGTAGAACAACTCGTTTGATTTCGGTTTTTTCTCAGACTCGGACAATGGTCTTCTCCTGCCTACAAGTTAACCCGCCCTTTTTTCAGCGCCTCCAGAACAGAAGCCTTGGGTCCGTCCGCAACGATTACACCGTTATCAATGACGATAAGACGATCAACCATTTCCAGCAGTGAGGCCCGGTGCGTGATCAATATCAGGGTTTTCTCTTTGATGACTTTGGACAAATTGTCTTTCAAACGGATTTCCGTTCGGTTATCCATATTGCTCGTTGGCTCGTCTAAGACAACCACGGGCGGATCGAGCAGCATGGCCCTTGCCAGGACGACGCATTGCCTTTGTCCCCCGGAGAGGCCCCTGCCCAATTCTCCGACCTCCATGTCAAAACCAAGGGAATGCTTCTTGACAAATTCGTCGACGCTGGCAAGCTCCGCCGCGCGCATAATGGAGGTGTCATCCACATCGTGGGTGCCCATGGTGATATTGTCGCGGACAGTCCCTCGAAAGAGTATGAGATCCTGGGGGACATGGCCTATAAAATTGCGCAATTCCGCAGGATCAATCTGCCGGATATCGGTTCCATCCATCGTGACCATTCCGCTGATCGGCTCATATAATCCCAGGAGCAGTTTGCCCAGCGTGGTCTTCCCTGAACCGACAGGGCCGATGATGCCGACCTTTTCACCGGCGGAAATTTCCAGGGTGATGTTGTTCAGGACCTTTATGGTCTGCCCCGGATAGGAAAAAGTGAGATTCTTCACCGCGATGGCGCCCTGAAAGCGGGTTCTGTGTAAAAAAGACTTTCCGGGAGGCCTCTCCACGGGAAGTTCCATGATATCATTCAGTGTTTTAAGTGCTTCCTTGGCGCGTTGGAATCGGGTGGCAAGACTGACGACCTGTCCCATGGGTGCGATAACCTGCCGCGACAGGATGACCAGCGCAATCAGACCGCCCTGCGTGAGTTTGCCTTCTGAAATCATATAGACGCCGACGATGACGGCGGCCACCACTACGGCACTTTGTACAAAAAAAGCAAAATGATTGACCGATGACGAGAGCAACCTCGACACGGAACTCCATTTTGCGATGTAGCCAACCGATTCTTCCCACGCACGCTGGACCTGGCTCTCCGCGCCGAGCATCTTGATGGTCTCAAGGCCCGATAATCCTTCAATCAAAATGGAATTTTTCTGAGCGGAGGCCTTGAATGTCTTTCCAACCGCTTTTTGCAGGGGAACCTGAATCAGGACGGCATAGAGCAACATCAGTACGATAGCGGCAATGAATATGTAAACAATGCTGTCCCCGATATACCAGACAACCAACAGGCCCAATGCCATGAAGGGGAGATCGATCAGAGAGGTAATGGAAAATGAGGTGACAAAATCACGAATGCCCTCAAATGCCCTCAAATTCCTGCAAGTTTTTGGAAAAAGAGCCGATGGATTGAGGACGGACCTCCATCCTCAGGCCCAGAACTTTCTGGAGAAGCATCGCAGACATTTTCAGGTCGGCCCTTTTGCCTGCCTCATCCACAAAATAACCGCGCAATGCGCGCATTGCCACGGTAAACAGATAGATAACCATAATGCCGATGGAGAGGACCCAAAGTGTCTCCACCGCATTGTTGGGAATGACCCGGTCATAGACGATGAGAACAAAAAATGGACTGGTCAGACCAAAAACGTTGATCAGCAAGGAGGCAAGCAGAACATCACGATAGATGCGCCATGATTTAAACATGGTTCCCCAAAACCAGTGTTTTGTCGAACCGGGGCCGAGATCGTCAAGAGACCCCTTTTCCATCCGGAATTTCGGACGGACAAAAATGGCGTACCCCGAATAAAGTTTTTCCAATTCCTCCCGGGAGATGATTTTTTCTCCCATGCCTGTTTCAGGCATCAGTATCTTTAATTTTCCTTCCCCGGACATATTTTCAACGAGGATACATGCTTGCCGTTCATGGAGAAGCAATACTGCCGGAAGTTGCATGTAGGAAATTTTTACAAGCGATTTCTTCAAAATGCGGGCTGTCAGATCGGCCCTGGCGGCAGCCCTTGAAAACAGCTCTACCGTGAGGCGATTATGGACGAGCGGCAAGCCGGAACTCAAGCCGGTGCGGGAAGCGGGACGTCCATGCAGCTTCGTAAGCTGTATCAGGCAATCCAGAAGCGGGTCATCATGTCTGTCCGCATCCTCTCCGAGATTCCATTCTCCCGGAGGGGCTTCCACATTAATTTCCGACATAAACATTTTCTTTCCATTGGGAGAAAATAGACATTGGGGAACCGTTAAATCCCTTGCCTCTGTTCCTCAACATCGATAATTTTAATTATATATTATATGTGAAAATAATGCTATCCTTTAGTTAAGGAAGAGCTGAAATTTTTTTCACCAGAACGATTATTGTTTAGGAGCAAAGCCATGCTGTATGTAGAACGGGCCCGAGATGGAAAAATCACCGCATTGCATAGCAGCCCTCGTCCAAATGCCGGTGAACAGAAATCCATAATGGATGAAGAAATTCTCGATTTTCTTCACACAACCGTCAGCGCGGATTCCCGGAAACTGTTGCTGGCATTATCGGATATGGGTATCATCCGCCTGCTGGAAGACCTGATCGATCTTCTCATCCAAAAAAACGTTATTCTTTTTACGGAGCTTCCGGAACAGGCCCAGGAAAGAATCACGGAGCGGAAGCGGATTCGTGAAACCATGGATTCCCAGGACCTGATGGTTGACGATATTTTATAAACCCATTCGGAAACGTCGCCTGCCGTGATGATCCTTAGTCGGCATGAAATCCGCGTGATCGAATGTTACCTTGATCATTTCAAAAAACGGCTCTGAATTACAGCAGTTCACTCATACCCTCAGCCATTTTTCATCATTCCCTTGATCGGCTTCGGCTTGTCAACGATATATCCCTGAATTGCATCAAGATTCAGCTCCGTGAGGATCTGAACCTGCTGCTCGGTTTCCACCCCTTCCGCGATAACCTTGATATCGATGCTGTGGGCGACGCTGCACAGCGAGCCGATGAAGAACCGGCTGTCGCTTTCCTCGTCCTTGAGCTCCCCGGTATAGGCCCGGTCGATCTTTACATAGTCGGGACGCATCGATTTCAGATAACCCAGATTCGAGAAGCTCTGGCCGTAATGATCGAGTCCCATCGCGTGCCCGAATCCGCGCACAAATACGCTGAAATCCTTTACTAAATTCAGATTCTGGACTGCGCTGAATTCGGAAAATTCAAAGATGATCCGGGGCGCGGTCTTGGGCAGAGTCTTCAGAGAGGATTGCAGCCATTGCCGGAACGCGTCATCCTGCAGCGAGGCGGGAGACACGTTCACCGCGATGTTCCCGACACTGAGCCGGCTGCTGTCGAGCTGCATCACCTCTTCGAGAACGATGCGGTCGATGGAAGAAACGAGCTTCAGGCGCTCGGCAAGAGGCATGAATACCCCGGCGCTCAGGAATTTGCCGTCCTCCTGGATAATCCTGGAGAATATCTCCAGATGCAGGATATGGTTCCGATCGGTCGTCTTCACGACCGGCTGGGCATCGAGGCTGATTCTGCGCTCCCTGAGGGCCTTTTCAAGCATATCCTTCCACTGCTGCTGCCCCAGCGGCGCCTTGTCCGTCTCTTCGGTAATCGCACGGACACTCCATCCGTTGGGTCCCGTCTGACGGGCGGCGGTCAGAGCCAGATCGGCTTCCGAGAGCAGGCGGCCGAGCGTGGTGGTGGCTTCATAGGTTGCGGCCCCCACATAGCCGACATTATCCGTTACCGTGATCTGCTCCGCGGCAATCTGGCTCAGCTTGTTGGCCACGCCGCCGGCGATCGTCTCCGCATCCCATGGCGGGGCGTCGGGAAGGAAGATTCCGAAATCGCCTCCCGTAAGACGGGCAAGGGCGCAGCTCGCATACTGTTTGGTGGCTTCCTGCAGGAGTGCCGTGACCCTCTTGAGCAATTCGTCGCCGGCCTGAAAACCCTTCAACTGGTTTAGTTTGTCCAGATCGTTCAGCTTGATCAGCAGCAGGATGCCTTTGGTGACGCTGTCGCGGCGATCGAGCCGCGCGGTGATCTGGGTATCGAAATAGCGACGGTTGCCCAAACCGGTCACCGGATCGTGGTAGGAGCGTTCCCGGAGTCCTTCGGCCTGGGTGACCTGCTCTTCGAACATCTCCTTCACTTTACAGGTCATGCGGTTCATGGCCTCGACCACGCGCCTGAGTTCCTTCGTCCACGGCACGCGTTCCTGGAGCTCATACTCCTTTCTGCACAAGGCGTCCGCCTGGCGCTCCACGAGTACGAGCGGTCTGAGCAGAAAGCGCAGCCCAAAGCCTCCGGCAATGAGCACAAAAAGACCGCAGGCGATGAACCACAGGGTCGTGCTGACCATATCTTCCCAGAGCGTCTTGTAGGCATAGCCGGGATGGCTTTTCACCACAATCGTGCCGGCCTGAATCCAGCCGGACATCACATTTGCGCTTGCTTCGGGGGTCTTCAGCGGGATCCAGCGAATGAACCACGGGGGCACATTTTCGATTTTCACGCTGAGGACGCGCTCGATCATGACCTTTTGCTTGGCATCGACCAATTTGATGATCTCATAATACCCGCGATCGAATACGGCGTTGATCATGCTTTCAACCGACGGCATGTCATTTTTAATGACATGTTGGGAGACGGAAAGGCCAAGGGAGGTTGCCGTATCCTGGGCATGTGATTCTAACTGATCTACCAGGAATGAACGGGTGCTGTCGAGCTTTGCATACCACGTCCCGGCAAAGAGAAGGAAAAACAGAACCAGCGTAAAAATGATGAGTTGGCGATATAGTGTCATTGTATAAACCCTCTATTTAGAGTTTGTTCTCCGACATCTTCTGCAAGAGACCCTGCCAGGGTTTGAGCCGGTCGGCGCTGCCGGCCAACTTGCCTTTTCCACGCTCTTTTGCCGTCCAGAGTCCGGAGCCGTTAAAACTGAACACGGGCATCAAATCCGTTCGTTTCGATGCGGGATCGATGGAGTCAATCAGGTTGTCGAGAACCAGCGGTTCGGCTCCAGGTTCGCCGTAATAGGTCAGGACCATGTGGGCTATATTATATTGTATTGCTTTAACGTACGCAATGTTCAGCTTTTCTTCGGCTACACCCATCGCCTTAAGGGTAAAAAATTTGGCAATTGCAAAATCCTCACAATCACCGGCCTTCTTACAGAGAAACTCCATAGGCGTCGCCCAATAATCCTGCGCCCCCCAGAGGTCGATGTCGCTTACAAACAGAATCCTGCTGTTAAAGAAATGGTTGACTTTTTGGAGTTTTTCCCGATCCGATGGGCTTTTGTCCTTGTGGATCAGCTCTTCCCAGGCAGTGAACCGTGCCGGCGCCTCTTTGCCGCACTTCTCTTCCGCTTTTTTCAGGAACTCTTTATCGAAGCGAAAGATTGTCTCCGTGATGACCGGTGCCGCAATGACCAGACCCGCGAAAAAAACCACAATCAGCAGAAGAGATTCTATCTTGATGCAATGCCTGGCGGCGGATTGAGTCGAGCGGCGCCAAAAATTTGAACGATTTATGCTTCCGATTTTTCTGACCTCCTTCAACACAATCCTGGTCATCCCGGAAGAAAACTTGCAAAATCACGGTCAGTTTTGCAGCAGATGCGCTTGTGCGGAATCGTTTCTTCTGTGTTTCCAAATTAAAACCGGCAAAAAATGGCTTCGCCGCGGCTCAGAAATCTTTTCTGCTCGCCGTCGGCGAACCATTTTTCACCGGTTATTCAAAGTGACCGTATTGCTGTTTGTCATGGGTTGTCTCCACATTTCACGTCCGGATTGTGGAGGATCGCTTTTTATTCCGGTCTCTTTATATTTAATTACTTGCTTCTGATGAAACCATCTTTATCCGCCTTCATGAAGCCATCTTTATCCGCCTTCATGAAGCCATCACTCTTCACGGGTTCGCTCACCTGCGGGGCGGCCGGCGCCGGTACAGCCTTCTTCACGGGTTCGCTCACCTGCGGGGCGGCCGGCGCCGGTACAGCCTTCTTCACAGGTTCGCTCACCTGCGGGGCGGCCGGCTGGCTTTTGATGAAACCATCTTTATCAGCCTTCA
>Ga0172375_10005094_pt1 | contig 19134 bp, 2 predicted proteins | sample LakKiv1m_FD_114537 | JGI IMG/M metagenome (GOLD analysis project Ga0172375, IMG submission 114537) | Freshwater microbial communities from Kabuno Bay, South-Kivu, Congo - kab_092012_11.1m | ecosystem: Environmental > Aquatic > Freshwater > Lake | place: Democratic Republic of the Congo...
ATGCGGGCGCGACGCCGGCCGGTCGCGGAAGGAATCCTCATCGCAGGGCATTCAACAGCAGTTCGGCATGCGTGGCGGCGTCTTCCATCTCGTGACGCGCGTCTTCCATTTTGGAATTCAAATAATTAAAAGGAATGAGGGCGACGATGGCGATCCCCAAACCGAAAGCCGTCCCGATGAGCGCCTCGGCGATACCGCCCGTGATCACGGTCGGCGCGTCGAGCTCCTTGTTTCCCAAGACACCGAACGCATGAATCATGCCCGTGACCGTAGCCAAAAGACCCAAAAGGGGCGCCAACGTGATAACGGTATCCAAAATGTGCAAACCCCTGCTAAAACGCTTGAGCTCCCGGTTGGCCGCGCGCAGCACGGCTTCCGAAAAAGAGCGTGTCCGGTTCTTCAAACCGTAAGTCAGCGCACGGATCACGAAATCCTTGCTCTTGTTTCCGTCGTCGATGGCGGCCTCAAAATGGCCTTGGCGCATGAGCGAAAAAAATTCTTCGACCTTCTCCGGATCGCGACGCCGGTTCTCACGCACGATGAAAATGAGGCGTTCGAAGACGACCGTGAGAGAAATGACCGAAGTGGCAAAAAGCGGCCACATAATCGGTCCGCCCTTTTGAAAAAGACTGAGCATATTCATCCAGAGGTCTCCCCTTTAAATAATGCCCCGTATTATATCACGCCCAGGGGTCAGGCTCGAGTCTGACTCGTGTCTGACTCGTGTCAGACACCATAGCATTGACACCATAGCATTTTTAAATTTTTTTAGATTTCGTGAACGTAAAGGATACCCATCGTCGTCTTGTACTAGTGGGGTCACTAGTGGGGTCAGGCACGTGCCTGACCCCACTATGTGAATTTTTTTTATTTAACAGGGAGAAAATAATGGCCAGAAAACCGCGCGAACAAGTAGCAGGGGGTTTCTATCATATTTACAATCGTGGAGTAGATAAACGTCCGATATTCGAAGACACGCTTGACTACATCGTTTTCTTTGAATTACTTAACCAAACCGCACTAAATCACCGCTGTTCAGTCTACGCATACTGTCTTATGCCCAATCATTACCATCTTTTTTTCCAAACAAAGGATTCAAATTTGAGTTCATTTATGAAAAGCTTGATTTCAAAATACGTCCGACACTTTAATTTAAGCCATGAGCGTGTCGGAACTCTCTTCCAAAGCCGTTTTAACAGCAAAACAGTCGAAAAAGACGCTTATTTGCTCACTCTTGTTAAATATATTCACCTAAATCCATTAGGACTGGAGGGATCCTTTCAAAAATACAGATGGTCAAGTTACGGGGAATATTTAGGAGATAAAAAATTGCCATGTTTGGACAAAGAGTGGATCTTAAACCAATTCCACATTAATCCTGAGTTAGCAAAGAAAAAATTCGAAGAATTTCACCTCATGGGGTCAGGCACGGGTCAGACACGGGTCTGACCCCATAAGGTTCGGATTAGGCCGAGGCGGCGGAAGCCTTCTTCTGCATGTAGAAGCGGCCGACGTATTCATCGATGATCCGTCGCGGCGCGTCGAAGAAGAAATTCCGGCCGATGAGGTTGAGCCCCCTGATGGCGATGGCCAAGGGACGTCCGCCCGCCTTCAGAATCTCAACAACCGCTCTTTCGTAACCGTCATAGGCTCCGCGAACCGTCAACTTCGTTAAATGTCCCCCTTCGGGAAGAGCCCCAAACGAACGGTCTCCGTCGCACTCGACGAACAGGACGTTTTGTTCTTCGTACGAAGTCTTTCCTTGGTCCTTGACGGCTTCGAAAACCGTTTCGACGCTCAGATGCTCGAGGTCAAGTTTAAGAACCCGGTTTTGGTCGACGAATCGCGCCACGAACGCCTCGGTGCGATCGCCCAACAGTTCACGCAGATTCGTACCGACGTCATCGATCACGTAATCGTCGATCCGCATCTTTGTGCGCGAAAGTTCTTCGTCGCGATAATCGAGCGCCTCGAGGAATCTCGGATTCTTCAAGAGTGACGACAGGAACTGCACTCGGGCGCGCGGTTGCTCGATGTGACGGATATGCGCGGCCACGCGATAACCATAATCCGGATGGAAAAGGCTTCGGCGAACTTGATCCAATGCGGAGTTCATATCGTCGCCGGAACGAATTTCTTTGAAACGCTTCGGAGCGATCTTGGGCAAAAACGCGTTGAGTTCGGCAACCGCCGACGAAAGCTCATCGCCTTTTAAATCTTGAAGCTCCCTCTGCCCGGTCAGGAGCGATACGAGAACCGCTTTCCCGGATTCCTCGCGTTGGGCTTCGGCAAACCCGGACGACTCTTTCGATTGAGAGATGAACCGGAGAAACGCCGACTGGTTTTCGGGATTCACGTCCATGTCGAAGAAAAGCATCTGCCTCGAAACCCGCTCGGCCCGGTGATGCAGTGCGTTCACCAAACGCTCGGAAGGTTCTCCCGTCACCGTCAAAATCCTGACGGACTTCGGCAGAAGACTTGACGCGGCCGCCGCACTTTCACGATTGGGAACCGCGACAAAAAGCGAAGGCGCCGTTTTCGGTCTTTCGAGCTGGCTCTCCATTGGAAGGCTCCGATAGCCGGCTCGGCGCGCCTGGGCTCTCAAATAACGCCAATTCTGCCGCTGCGCCGGAGACAATCGGGACCGGCCGATCGGCCGAAGAGCGGACTGAACGCCAGCCAAACGAGCCCCGGTCCCTTCGGCGGCCATATCGAATTTCAAAATGACCTGATAACCCAAAACTTCGTCCGGGCGATCTCCTGCGATCGGAGCGACCTCGACATCGGAACTGCCGCTTTGACGAATGCGGTCCTCAATCTGATTTAGCGTCCTACTTAACAAACGGCCTTTTCCCGAAAAAGCCAACCGAACTTGAAGAGTGGTACCGCTTGCAAACATTTGGATATAAACCGGCACTTTGAAATCGCCGCCGTTCAAACGCTTAACCCCTTCCTGCATGGCAAAAACCGTATTCGAACCAATCGCCTCCCCCGCCAATCGAGAAAAGAAATCTTTGAGAGATCTTAACTCGGAAGAAGCGGAACGATGACGGCCTTGCTTTTGCCAAACGCGAAGATCCAGCTTGAGAATCTTCCCCATTCTGAGCGCGCCGGACGCTTCTTGGCGTCTTATTGTCTCGGCTAATTCGGAGGGATGCACTTCGGCGAAATATTTTGTCTCGAATTCCGATAAACCGGCACTTTGTACCTGAAAAGTCCATTGAGCAAGCAGTTTTTTCCTCAAATCAACCCGACGCTCGAAATCAGCCAACTTCTTTTCGGCCTGTCTGAGAACATTCTCAATCTTCCGAGCCTTGGGCTGATCGGCCTTCTCAATCGCCAGCATCGAACCGAGTACATAATGAATTTCGTCGGAAATATAATTAAAAATGCGCTCGGCATCGGAAACCATCATCCGCACCTGACCCGCCCGCAGCGCATCGGATAATTCATCGGATCCCGGTTGATAAAGCTTATTGCCGGTCAACAAAATATCGAGATTTTTCAAAAATAACCCGTAGTTCCCGCGACGAAGATGGAAGAGCGTCAAAAAAAGCTGAAGCCGAATAGGCTCGTCTCCCACATCGCACGCCTGAATTTCCCTGAAATACCGCTCCGTCTCGGAGAATGCTTTTTCGGCAAGCGAGTGGTTGCCCAGCATATCGAAATAGAGTCCCAGCGAAGCCCACTGGTCCGCGAGTCCTTTGAGTTGGGCTAATTCGGGGCTGCTCGTACCCCCTTTGGAGATCGCCAAACGCATCCGGGCCAGATCCGCTCTGTCGGGGCTTTTGGACACGACGTCACGGTATTGCTGAATCAAACCTGGCACTAAAGCGGCCGATTCGGTTACAATATTATCCAGCATCAGCGCAAAGAGTCGGCGCCGGATGGGCTCCCCCTCCCGTTGCCCCCGGCGAGTGAACGCGTCCGTCAACGCACTCAACACCGGATACATATCCGACGCCGACCATTTTTGCGATTTCATCGCTTCATACGCCTTGAACCACTTCAGCATGAAAACCATATACTCCGTAAAGACCTCCATATCCTCGGGGCTGTCGCTACGGAATGACTGTAAAAAACGCTCGGGCATGTAGCAAACAAGTCGGCTGCGGCCAAACGTAACCGGCCGTCCGACTTGATTGTAAGAATCGGTGAAAAGCAACGGCATGATGGATTGTAAAAGAGCAACCGTTGCGCGCTCGGCCAGATCGGTCGCCTGCGAACGGTCCATCAAAAGCACGTCTTCGATTTGTTTTTGGAAACCGGTTCGCATCGGGTTCGCCAATCCGACCTTTTCCGCCAAGACGGCGTCTTCGGACGTCTTCTGGGCCGTCTCCGGAAAGCGCGCCACGGCACGTTGAATCGCCTCGCCAATCATCACGGTTCGCGGATCCGTTTCGGGCAGCACCTCAACCCTTCGCTCCCACGGTTTCTCTTTATAAACGGCCCGCGGTCCCTTATAACCGATCACCATGTTCCAGAAAGCCACGGCACTGTCGTTCCAAACATGATAAGAACGGCGCCCGCTTGTCAAACTGAGAGAGGCGATCATCTCTTCTTCATTTCGTAAGTGACTGAAAATATTACGAATATAATCTTCGGCGAAACGCCTCCCGTCCAATCCGACCTTTCCGTCAAAAATCTCGGACAATGCAAGGCTGTAAATCGTTAAATCCGCAAGCATCCCTCGACGTCTAAGCTTAAACGTTCCGCGATCCAAGCCGATCTCGCGGAGAACCTCGTCGAATCTGTCCGAGAATTCGGACAAAGACCATTCGTTGATTTGCGTACGAATCGCGCGAAGGCGATCGGCATTAAAAACAAAATCCTGCTCAAACGCGTCAAAAAAAGCGCTCGCAGCCCCACGGTGAAGCTGCAAAGGTCCCGCCCCCCCGGAAACGATATCCTTCCAAAGTTTTTGGGTCTGCGCGGCGCGGGTATCCTGAGCCAACCTCGATCCACCGGTAAACTGAACTGCATCTTGTGAAGGAGGCCGCGAAGAAAGGGATTCGTTCATCTTAAACAAATTACCGGCTACGGACAAAAGCTGGATCGCGGCAGCAGCTTCGTCATTGTCTTTTTCTCCGGGTTCACCGACTCCCCCGATCGAATACTTTGGAGGTTCGGGCATCCACTCGAGCGCTTGTTCGACCTTTTGAATGGCTTCCAAAAGGCCCGTTTTTGACCGTGTGGCAGAAGCGAGTGTATCGAGCGCTGCCTTGAGTCCCGGCGCCTCCGCTCTTTCGCTTTGACTGACATGAAATATATATGCGTGATTTGTTAAATCAAGCGCGCGAGCCAAACACACGTTCACAATCCGATCCCGCAAATCCGAAGGCTGACTTTCGAACTCCTCTTCCAAGGACTCGATACGGCTGGTAGTGAAGAAATTTTCAAGGGTGTAGATCGCTGAAAACGTATGTTGAATCGCATCTAAAACACCTTGGGGCGAAATGGACGCAAGGGCGCCCCGACCGCGAGAAGACCTTTCAAGATTACGTTTAGCTCTGATTAAAGAATCGTATGTCTTGAAACCAAAAAAACTGACATCTTCCTCAAGCAAGCGAGAGGCACTCTTAAACCGCTCGGGCGATTTTGCAATCGCCTCATCCAGCTGAGAAGACGCCATTTCGAAGGCATCCCATGCGCTAAGAAGATCGAGGCTCGCGCTCGACGCCAGTCGGGCGCCGCCCGAGGAAGAAAGTCTGAGCTTATGAAGAACAGGCCTCTGGGTTTCGTTGGTGACGTCGACCTGGCCGTTCTGACGCACGACCCCTCGCAGACCCCGGTCGGCCCACTGCGAAATACCGTCCGGATTAAACGAAAGCGGTTCCCCGTTCAACGTAAAAACAGTCTTATGATCTTCGTTCCGGGAACGCGCAATCGCCGTCTCTCCGAAGAAAAACGTATTATTCGGGGGTAATAAGAACTGTTTCGTCTGCCCAGGCCGGATGACATCGGCCAATCTTGCCCCTTCGATCGTCAAGGTGGCGTGTTTTCTTTCATTTCGATAAGAAACTCGATGGTAAATCACCCACACCTGATATTCACCGATCGGAATCTCGACCCGCTCTCCTTTATTAATCCGGACTTGCGCGCCGTTCTGGCGCGGCTGACCGGGTTCCTCCTCCCAAGGCACGATGATGAGATGATCTGTCTCAATCGCCCAAATATTGAGACCAAAATCCCCGACATGCGTCAAATCGAGTAACGGCACGTCCTCGTGCTCGGTCACATCGGCTAACCGGGCCCCAAGCACCATCCGAAGAAGTCCTCGTGCGGTCAAAACGAGGGACGGAATCGTTCGGGGCGCAATTTTCCCGGCAGCCGAATGCTTTTGAATTTGATCGATCTCCCATACAGCCGTACGAGCCAAAACAAACAATGCCGGAGCGTCCTCGTTCGCAAGCAGCTGGTCCACGTCGTATTGGAATGGCGCCCACGACGAGATCTTCACCCCTTTCCATGGCAATGCCTTCTCGATTTCCTTTTCGAGGGCGGCCTTTGCCCGTCTTTGAGAAACGGGCTTGTGCATCACCGTGATGCGACGCGGGAATATGCGTTTTTCCGAGAGCAATGAGAGACCGTATCGGGCATTCTCGCGGCTGGTCGTCGACACCGCCTCGACCTTGCGCAAAAACCTTGGGACGCCCAACGCTTCGAGAATCGCATCGTTCACGATCCCTTCCGGCACCAGCATGTCTTCACGCGTGGCCGGATCCAGCAATCGCGCGAAAATAAGCTCTTCGATCGGGGTTCGCCGCAACTCCGCCGCGGTGAAAATACCGCGCTGGACGAATTCATGCTCCCACGTCTCGGTTCCCGAAGGCTCTTGACCTCCGGCGCGGATCGCATCATGTTCCGCTTTTTTCCGGGCATCAAATCCGCGTTCGATGTGGAACCGATCCTTCAAAATACTCCAGAAAAGATCCGGATCCCTTTGTCGAATAGCCGCCAACTGGTCGAGTGAGCGGTCTAAAACCTCAAAGAAACGGGAAGCAAAATCCGGATTCGAAAAATCGTTGTTTTCCCGCATTTGACGAATCGTGCGCGAACCCGAACCGATCCCTCCGGTCACGAGAATCGGCAAATTCTTCCGGCCGGATCGCCTCCATTGAAGCCCGGCTTGATAAGCCGCTTCAAGAGAGTCGGAACACATGAGCCATAACATGTCCGACGACTTCAAAAGATTGACGGAAGATTCGCCCTGTCGCTCGGCGAGCCACTCCAGAGACGCCTTCAAAGAAGGCGTGGCGGATCGAGCCGTCTCCAAGGACCACGTCGAGCTCAGTCTCGAGCCTGATTCAAACTGTTTAATGATCCCATCGGCCGCGCCCATCACGTCGAGCGCCAAAGAAGACGATTTCCTGGAAATGAGCTCCGCTTTAAGCTCGGCAGCAAGCTCTCCTGCTCTCTCCCACCGATCTTTAATAACCTCCTCGGCGTTGGTGACGGCAGTCGCGCTTTTGAGCTTCAGATCGTCGACCAAAAGCAGGACGGGAAGATCCGGTTTTTCCGCGCGCACGCGCCGAATGACTTCTTCCGTTCCGATCACCGCATCGGCCTGACCAAAAGCGGCGGAGGCCTCTTCGGTCGTCGCAAAACTGGAAACCTTTGCTTTGTCCCCGAAACGCTTCAGCGTGAGCTCAAGAATCTTCCGCACGCGATCCGTCGGTTCGACCAAGACGAAATGAAACGGACGTGCCGAAAGACGCGCCCCGGTTTTTCCCGCATATTCCGGAGAAATCGGATTTTCATCGGCCGATGTTTCTCGTGCAATAAGCGCTCCTTCTAAAGAACGAAGAATTCCCTGCGGCGTCACGACCTCGACGTGAAAGGGATAACGGCCTGCCGCATCGGTCACGCACGACGCCGTCCATTTGGTAACGCCTTCCGGTAAACCGGAAGCCACCGTACAACGGGTCATCGGAATACGCAATTCCCCGGAAGGCGTATCCACAACCAGAGTGGCACTATGCGCAACGTCCCAGACGTATTGATCGACGAGAAAAGGCCGGCCTACGGAACGATACTGGCGAATCTCGCCGCCGACCCCTGGACGCGTCCTTAAGAGTTTGGATGTCCCACGCGCGAGACAAAGTCTTTCTCGCCAGAATTTATTTCTGAGACGAATCAAATGTAAATGGAGTCTCACGGCATCGAAGACCTTCCTGGGGATGCCGTTGAGTTCCAAGTCCGCTCCGAGAACTTTTTCGTCCGCCGCGACATCCAAATCGATCCACTCCGGATGCATGAGGGTCAGATAACGGGCCGCGCGAATCTGATTTTCGATCGTCGCCTCGGAAGGAAGGCGTAATTCCCACTGATTGGTCTGCACACCCGGCGTGTTGGCGCGATACGAATCGTCCAACCCGTAAAGATCGAGCCAACCCGGAACCACCATGAGCGCCAGAGAAAAATAAATCGTTTCAAGCGCTTTCCGGTGAACCAGCGGGGTATAAAGACGATGCTTCGGCCAATCGGCTTGCGGGATGCCCCAGGCCGCGAGCGTTTTTTGTTTTTGATCCCAGCTCATGCCGGTTTCCCATTCGGGCTTGATCTTGGCCCTCACTTCCTCGGGCAAAGCTTCCTTCTCCCAAGATGTGCGCTGAGAAAGCGAATCGTGAAGCGATAAGGTCGCAAAGGCATCTTCGATGATTTCACCCAATAAATTCCAAACCATCGGGCTGTAATTGGTGATTTCGAGCTGGTACGTGGATTTGGCCGTCGAAGGAAGAACCGAGCCCAACATCTCACCGATCCCCGTCATGCCGTTTTCCTGCCAAAATCTCGCGATTTGAGACAAAATCTTCTCGGCGGGGGCCAATTTGAAATAAATGATGCGTAGACTGTCATCCGCGCGAGGCGCATTCGACTCGTCTTGCGGGAAAAGGTAATCCTTTATAAAACCGCGGTCTTCAAGCTGCTCGGAAGGCGTCAACCGAATGAAGTCCCAGAAGGGCTGCCCCTCAAAAATCCATTTTTCGACGATTTTTTGGCGTATCCACGGAGAGGGCGCCGCCTCACCGTACCGAGCGGGATCAAGAACTCTGCGAGCGACCAAAAGACCGTTGTCGTGACGCGGATCGGCGACGCGAGAAATTAAATTTTGAAGGGCATCCGGCGGCAAACCCCGAGTTTGCCCGTTGGCTTTCATATCGCCGAGCATCGGCCATAAAACCACCTCGCTAAACTGGGCACAAGCCAGGTTCTTCGCTTCGTCGATTTGATGCCGGAGAGCCAAGTTTCGAATCGACTTAAGATACGGAAACGTATTGATCTTTCGCAAGACCTCGTCTGAGTTCGGGGCAAGCACGGCTTGGCGCAAAAGACGAATGTGCTCAAAAATCGTGAGCCCGTGCCAGGAAAGGTCTGCCCACGCCCATGAATTTTCGTTATCGACATCTTCCGCGAAATGGCACACACGATAATAACCGAGCTCGTGATCCTTTCGATCAACGCGAAAACCCAAATCATAATAAAACTCGTCCTTGCCGAGAATAAACCGCCGCGTGCCGTCATAATCCCAGTCAAAAATCGGAAACTGCCAGAATTGTCCGGCCGGAAAAGGACCTTCCGCCGGGATACCCATCGTTTCGACGCGCTTATATCCGTTTTCTTTTCTTAAACCCGCGATTTTCGGATCTCGCCACACGGTCGCGGCAGGCGGTCCGTAAGGATCGTCGATGGCGTGCTCGACATTTCGCTCACGACCGAATCGCATAAGACTTCTGAGTTGGCGCTGCATCATAAATTGTACAAAAAGCCCGAACGTAATTTCCTGACGATGCCGGCTCCTGGCCTCCGACACCGCGGCACCAGCTTTATCGACACACGCCCTTTCTTCGTCGGTCTCCGCATGGTCAATCAGTCCATAATCACTCAAGCCGTCATACCAGCGATTCCACGTCCTCCAGTCCCATCCGGTCTCGGGATCCAACTTCAACATCTCTTTTTTGAGCTCAATGTAAAGAAGCTCGTCGGTCAAATTGGTACCAAACCGATCCAAAAAACTCGCATATTGAGATTCCAGTTGGGGATCGACCCCGAGACGCTCGGCCCAGCCGGGATTGGATTCGAGTTCCTTCCAAACCAACCCTAAAAATTTCAGATTGAGTTGAAGCACGGCCCAATGATTCGTACGGGGAAGCCGATTCAGCCGTCTCACCTCTTGCTGTGTCTCCTCTTTTTCCCATTCCTGAACCACCGAGGGAATCGGGAAATCCTTAAAGAGCGCTTGGATGCTCAAGCTTTCCGGATTGATTAGAAAACCACTTTCGGAAGAATACGGAGAATTGCTGTAACCGTCCGGGACCATGATCGGAAGCCCCTGAATCAGATGGTCGCCGACAATCGCCGCATATTCGACATATTGTTTGGCGTTTTCGAAGTTAAAAACACCGTTGTCTTTTTCCGAACGCATCTGAAATGCCGCACCGAAAGTTCCGGTTACGGGTAAACCCGCTGCAACGGGCGAAACATAATCAAAATCCGTCCGAGCTACCGGAACCGCTCTTAAGAATGTCGGCTTTGACTGCGCCAGACGCGCGCCGAACGTCGGGAAGGAACGATGAAGCTTGCGCCAGTGTCCTTTGGCCAAAAGCTCCATCCGGCCCATCCCGCTGTTGTCGGACGCCTCGTGAGTGCGAATACGGGCTTTTGCGAGAATCCCGGCGGCGTTGGCCTCGTTCAAACCCGGAACCTGGGCCGCGTCCAAAGACTGAAAGTGGTGAAAATTAAACGTATACAGAGCGGGTTTTCCGGATTTCAGCGCAATCAGCCAGCAGGTTTCCGGCTGATTCTCGTCCGCAACCAAACGAAATGAAGGACTTCCCTGAAAATAAGGAAGATCATCGAGTCTTTCGCTGAAAGCGATCCGGTCCCCTTCATAAGTGTTGTACTTAATCGGTACAACCCGCACCATCTCCTGCACCCCAAAATTATTGAAAACATAACTGAACACCCGCAGTTCATTTTTCTGGGTTTCGGGATCTTTTGAAAGGATAGCAAAGAACGCAACCGCGCGGGGGCTGTCCGTTCCTCGGGTGTACTTCATGACCTTCACGCAGGCCTGCCAGGGATCCTTGCCGTTATCACGCGCAAGCGTCTCGGCAAAAAATGTTCCGGGTTCGAAGGGCGCAACCTTCCAAAAATTAACCTCGCGCAATCTCTCGAAGTACAGCTGCAGCTCGCTGGCACTCTCGAACACTCCCTCCGCCGGCGGAGCCTCCGCCAACGCATGCCGACGCGCTTCAATCTGGCGCTCTCCGTACAAAGCCCAAAGTGATCTCAAATAATCTACGTAGGATTGAAAGTTCGGGCTTGACCCGCCTGCTTCCTGCAATGCAGCGGCCAAAAATTGGCCCGCTTGAACCAACGCAAGAAACACATTGTCCGACAATCCGGGGAAAAAAGGATTCAAAAGACACTTCGCGGTATCAAGTTCACGGCGGGCCTTGTCCATCGTGGATAAGCGCGATCCGATTGCGGAAGTCGATAAATCAGGCATTTGCCTCGATAAAAACGCCTTGACAGCCGCCAAGGTGGCGCGAGAGGTCTTTTGGACGCCCGTCTGGGCGAGGATCACGAAAGCGATGACATGAAACGAGGCGGCCCGGTCCCGGGGCAGCTCAGTTTTGAGCCGAGATTCGATTTCGCCGACGATTTTTAGACCCAGTCCGGGAATCGCGCGAGACGCCGAAACGAGTTCGGTTCCTTTGTCGAACCACCGGTCCGTCTGCGGATCCGCAATCGAGTTGATGATTGCACTATACGGCTTGAAAAACTCCGTCGAAAAATCCGATTTCATAAGAATCCAGTTTGCGGCGAGAAAAAGCGGGTCGGATTCGTCGTCCTTCTCGTTCCAGAGAAGCAAAAGCCCCTCAAACGGAACTCGAAACGAAGCGTTCCGGAACTGATCATGATGGCGGCTAACAAACTCCCCGGCCCAACCGTCGGAACGCGGACCGGTCCTCAAAAGATCGGCCTCCAAGCTAAGAAGAGTCCAAACTTGCGCGGATGAATTGGGAATCGGCGCCGTCACGCGAATCGCCTGATCCAAAGCCGTCAATGTCATATCGGTCAATTTAGAACGAAGACCCGGAACCGAACCCGTTCTCTCGAGAAACGCCTTCAAATCCTCGACGGCCGTGGTATCGCCGCCTTGAAGTCGTTGGATAAGATGCGCCAATTTCATCCGCGATTCGCTCAAATAAACGCCCGAAAACTCGGATCCATCCTCGAGAAGAATCCAACGCGCTCCGCCTTGAAACCGGCCTGGGGTACGGTTCCATTCGAGCAGTTTTTCGGTGAAAACTCTCTTGAATCGCTCTTCTCGGATATCCACCGAATGGGCTCGAGCCATCTCGCCGGCCCAAGGGCCCGGGTGCGCCGATTCCAAAAATCCGGCTTCCAGCTCGAGAAGGGCACCGAGGCGCAGATCCCCATCGTCGGAAACAGGACAATTTTTCGAGGCATCCCCCGCGGCCCGGGAAAGAGACAGCAGCAAATCCGCCCTCAACGCATCGTCCGAGATCGCGCTCAAAAACCGGCCGAGTGTATCTTGCATCGAAACATCGCCTCTCAGGAAAGCCGCCTTCAATCCTTCCTGGAAGAACTGGATCAGTGCATCGCGTAAACACAGCGTCAAACCCGGAATCGAAGAAATTTCATCGAATAACAACTCCATTTGACCCAAAGCGGATGGATTCCCCTCTAAAAAGAGGTTCGCCAGCCCCCGCAACTGCGCCCGGTAATGACCGAGAAACACGCTTGAAAAAGGAGAGGCCGGATCAAAAAGAATCCACTGGGCCCCGTTGCGCATGAGTCCCGGTTGGCGGTTCCACATAAGAACCGTACCGTGGAGGGCAAGCAGTTTTGGATCGGATTTCCAATCTACGACACCCGTCCCGTCCCAGATTCCGGCCCAAGAGGCCTTGCGTTCTTCGAGCCACGCGCCGGCCCAGGGAAGTTCGCCGAGTTTTTGCCGGTCAAGACCGGCCTGAAGATGATAGAGATTGCGAAGCGTCGCGACTTGGGCCATTCGCGCGCCGAGGGCTTCATTGACATAGCCGAAAACCTTTTCGCGTGCGCCCGGAATCACCTCGGTATCTTCGAGAAGTTCGCTTGCCGCGCGCCGGGCGACGAATGAATCGGGATCCCTTTCATCGCGAACCTGTTCGAACTCCCTGCGCAAAACGTAGTCCATCTGATCGCGCAATCCCGCATCAGCGGAGCCGGTCTCGACCATCCATTTGGCCCCCGCCTTCATATTGTCGGGAGCAACCTTAAAAATCCAGCGCAAGGCGGCTTTGATTTCTTTAAAGGTTTGCTGAAACTGGACGTCGCTTTGACCCTGGAAAGCAGCCCGACACTCATCACAAAAACGCTTCGCCCACGACAGATCCATCCCGTCGCCATAAAGTTTCTTGGCTTTCTCAAACCATGGATTGTTGTTCACGAGGCCATGTTCCTCGACGGTCTGCCCGTCGGTCACGAAAATACGCCCTTCCCAAGGCAGAAAATAACGCATCTGTCCGGCAATCATCGTCTCCTGGACCGTATCCGAATAATTCACGACGACCGTTTCGGTTTTTCCCCGATAGGATCGGCTGAATTGAACGACGTTGCTTTCGCGCGTCGGTACGTCGAACGCGACCCCTCTCCGAATCACGGGGCTTGCGGCACTGGCGAGAATGCGGTTGATCCCCTCCGATACTTTGGTATCGAGAGGCAACCCTTCGAAGGTTTGTGAATCGGCTTCGGTCGTGGCCTGACTGACGATTTCCTTCATCCGTCCAAATGTCAGCTCTCTCAAGAGTTCGAACTTGGTACGACCGCCGTCGGAATAAGGCGGGGCTTTCCACCCAAGCGCATCGGGAAAATTGATCATGAAATACCCGGGCAAATGAGCGAGAATCGCCTGCATGGCAAGATATTTCTCCCGATGACCCCCAAAAAGACACATGGCAATGTCTTCGTCGTGATTCGAAACATAATTCACGAAAGCACCTAAAGTCAGATAGAAGCGATAATCATAAAGCCATTCTTGAATGGGCTGGGACGAATTGCTTCCGAGGAAGGATTGCTTCATCTTCTTCCAAAGCTCTTCGTGATTGTAAAAAGCCTCGACGCCCGTCCAGCGCTGAAGATCGACGGTCCATCCGAAAGAGGTGTAATATTCCGTCATGATAAAAAGATCGGGAAATTCTTTTTTAAACCGTGCCAGGAGCTCGACCGGGAAATAATACGCCAAGTCGACCCTAAAACCATGGCCTTGTGCCTTGAGCCATTCGTTGAATACGGAAACCAGATAATCTTGAACTTCCGGCAACTTGAAATTAAATACCGCCGTATCTCCCATGGGCCCCAAACCCTTGTGGTGACGGATCAAGAGACGAACCCTGCCTGTCGGACGACCGTCGACGACCTCGTCGCCGATAATGAATCCGCGATCCTCGAGTCGTTTTCTGAGATCCGCATCCACGCGGCCGTACCATAAAAAGGCCCAGGCCCCCCCGCCTTCGCGTATCCCCTGGGTTTCGAGAATCTGTTGGTCTGTCAGAGAAGAAGGAATTTCCGTTTTCCAATCGCCGGGGACATCGGTGAAGGGCTCAAACCAATCCGGATGCTCGAGTACGCAAAGACTGTCCGGAGTCACATGCCCCGTCAAATCGAGAATCGGCCGTATTTGACTCTTCGCCAGCCAGGGAGAAATACGTCCGATTTTTTGAACGACGGCGGGGCTCTTCAAATCGGCAACGGAAAAAGCAGAAGCGGTCAGCCCGCGGCCGGGATTCGATTCTTGCCGCGCCACAACGGTTCGATCGGCAAAGCGGTCTTTCCCTTGGACGGCATAAAGATGATTCGCCGTAACTTTGCGGGGATCGGCAAAATCCTTCCCGATTTGCCCTTTTTCGTGAGCGCCGACAAAATAAATGGTACTCCCGTTCGGCAACCGGATATCCTGGAGCAGACGCTTCAGATTCTGATCCAATTTATCCACCCCACCCAGAAATTCGACCGAGACCTGCATGATGATCGGTCGGTCTACTTCGGCGGGGGCAATGAAATGAATCGTCTGCCCGCCGGATGGAATCTGAACGGGCAAGCCGTCCTTGAGAAGACTTGCTTTGGTGACGACGTTATAACAGGCTTTATTCGAAGGGTCGAACAGAAGATAAATGCCCGGCTGGTTTTTGGCGGTGTCCTGATCCGGTAAAAAAGAGAAGGCTTCGGGCAAAATTTTCCCTTGGTGCCCGTCTCCGGATAAAAGAAGATCCGTGCTGCCGTTCACGCTCAGCGCAAACACTTGCATCGCCCCCGGCGCATCCGTCGGAAGCGCAAAAAGTTGCTGTTGTACGGTCTGCAATCGAGCGCCGAGCGTTTGAGCCTCAATCCAAGAGTCCGGACTCACATCGCGCAGGGTCAACGAGGTTTTCCGGCCGCTCAATCGGTAGACTTTTGTACTGTCGACAATCGGACATTCTTCGAGATAAATCATCGAAGCCTTTTCGGAAACGGCTTCGATGAGACGGCGCGCGCGAATCACCGGTACGGAATTAAACTGATCCAGCGTCTGACTCAACGTCACATCCTCTCCGGAAAGAGTCTGGAGAGCACCGGCCTCCGCGATGAGCGGACAAGCCACCGGCAGAATGTCAAAAACCCGCCTCATGATCAAAGCGCGGAAATTCGTATCCTGTACCGTCATGGCCGCGCTCAACAATTCGGCCAAAATCCAATGCTGCCTCTGGGTTGACATATTTTGAGCAAATCGGGTCACAAAATCCAGACCGCCCGTGGAATAATCGAGCGCCAAAGACAGGACGGATCGGTCTTTGTGATCACCCAAAAGTGCCACCAACTGGGCTGAGTCGTTCGGATTCGCGAAAGAAACGGGACCGAGAAACTCGGAGTGCGAAATGATCCAAGCCGCTCCGCGCCGGATCGTAGGTTCGTTACTAAAAAGAAGGCGTTCCAGCGCCTGCTCAAAGATAGCTCTAAATCCGGAGGATTCTTCGAGAGACCCTAAATATTTATTATAAAAATGTGAAGCCCACGCATCGGAGCCGCCTTCCTCGAGTTTCTTGGAAAATTGGCGATGAGCCTCGGCGACCAAATCCCGCACGTTTGCAGCATCACGCTGATTTTTCTCGGATCGACGAAAAGAAAAGAAAGCATGCCCATAAGCCGGCAGTTCAACAATCAAGGTACGCGGAGCTTGCCGGGCTTTAGCGCCTTCGGAGAAGAGTACTTCGCTCAATTCCCCTTCGATGGGCTCGGCCCCGGCCGGAAACATTCGATCCAGGCAAAGGGTCACTTCAGTCGGAACGTCAGAATCGTTAACGATCGTCACGAGATCTTCGTCACTCCAACGACGACACGTCGCGACAATCCCGCTATTTTCCATCGAGTCGGAAAAAGACGGCATGATCACATTGTGAATGCGCCCATTGTCTTTCGGTACGAGCGCAAGAGCCGTATCCGTTTGAAACTTGCGGACATGTTCGGCCAAAACCGGAAGGCCGCGACCTTCCGACCACGCTTGACGCGCATTAATAAAGTGAGTGGCCGCTATAAAACTTGTATCGAGCTTCGTAAAATCATAGGAGACCGGGTAGATGCCGGCATCCCGCCAGTTATCCATCGAAGTCATCAACCCCGCCGGACGTTCTTCGGGTACAAATTCCGTAAAAGGCAAAAGCGTCGGGCCGCCGTTCACGAGACTCAAAATCCCCGCCGCCCGGGCATGCGACGCCGTCTGATAAGCCTCCAACCCCGTATGTTCATCGTGATTCGCCGACATGGCCGTCAAAAGGGCCTGGAGCTGATCGGAGATCCCGAGCCGGTTTCGAATCTCTTGAGCGCGCGTCTTGAGCTGATCGATGAAACGTTTGTCATAAACAATCCCGTTCAGTCCCGCGCGACGGATCAATTCCATAAACCGCCCCACGTTCTTGTCGTAAACTTCGAATAAGAAAAAGGCCTCGGGCACACCGGAGGCAATGTCTTCCCATGTCTCGTCGGACTGGTTGTGGGCCAAATCCGCGCGAAACGCGCCGCCCTTCATCCGAGAAGAAAGCCCTTGAAGCAGTGCGGCAAACTTCCGTCGGTTTTCCGGTTTCGAATAATTCGGCCTTGCCGAAGCGATGGAACCGTCGATCCCGCGCCAAACGATGCGCCTTTGGGTATACCGATCCGGAACAATCCCGTTTTTCGCCCAATTCTCGATCTCTTCCGCCTTCGTTTCCTGGTCCCCAAACATTCCGGGGGCCACCCAGGAAAATTGACGATCGATTCCCGTCAGTTCCCCTCGAAGCTCCTCGTCGGAGGCATTGGGCCGCCCCAAGTTTTGCCGGGCCCAATCGAAAAATTCTCTCTCGCTCGCCCACGAATAAAAAAGATCCCGCGTGGCCTCGTCAAAAACCAACGGCGAAGTGGACGCCACGGCATTCGTGACAAAATCGATCATCGGCGTCAAACCTTTGGGCCGAAGCCGCCGGGCGACAAACTTCTCCAAGTTCTGGTTCGGATCCCCCGGGCCGACGAGATGGGGATTGACGCGGTAATCGTACACATCGTACTTCGATCCCTTTCTCACCAGACTCCGGCTATCGCGACCCCCTTGAATGTCGAGCGTATGCCAAATTTTGCCCATGCCGTTTGAAAGAGCGCTTTCTTCCCAGAGTCCCTTCAACCAAAGATATTCGACCCCGAATTCATAAGCGTACCAATCCCAAATATCGTGAATGAGCGCCGGATCGCAATGGAGATATTTCGGATTCAGATGAAGAATCCCGTCTTTGACTTGAGCGGCCGGGGCGTCCGCGGCCACGTCCATCGACACTTCGCCGAGTTCCTCGAGTTTTTTACCGAAAGTACGTACAAGACCTTCCGCGTCGACTTCTAGCACAAACTTCCCGGCGCGCGAACAAACGTTCGCGGATTCGCTTAAGCACCGATTCAGATCTCCTTCGCGTCCGGGCGCAAAAAGAGTCGAATCCAGATAAAGCGTCCCTGAAACATAAACGGCCTCCGCATCCATGTCAGCGATTCGAATGCGTCCTTGATCGAGTAGGTTTCCGATGAAAGCAGCCGCCTTTCCCGAGAACCGCGCCCTCGCCGCCTCAAGAATGCCTCGCCAAGAACTTTGACGTACCGCTTGAGCCCGGGTCAGACTTTGACGAATATCGTCTATGGAGGACATGAACTTGTCGGCTTTAAAACGGACATAACGGATCGGAGGAAGCGCCGCCTTTGAAGACTCGCCTCCGCCCGGCCACACCTCGGATCGAAATCGAGGAGAAACGGTCGAGAGCCCCAGAATAGCGCTCGTCAAACTCCATGTCTGCGTTTTGCATCCCTTGGGATCGTGCGAGCCGTCATTCAACGTGGGATTCGGCTCCGCATCTTTGATTTCCGGAAGACTACCGCCATAAAGCCTGTTCCCGTCCGAAAAAGGATGTGCCAACATCTCCTGATAATCTTTCATCATGACCTCTTCGGCTTTCGCGGAAGAGACATAACCCGTTCGAACCGCGGCGATCCAGTAAAACGCATAGAGCCATACCCAAGCCGTGCCGTTGTGGTAAGCCGGATCGGGATCATCCCATGATTTGGGTGCGTTATAAAACTCGTAATAATGCTCCGCAAATCCTTTGGGCCAACCGATGACACGCCGCGTGAGATTGTCCTGCTGGCGGGTCGCTTCATCGCGATCGTCCGGGCGATACATCTTTTGGGGTCTGGCCAAAGACCGGACGGCACCCGGTACAAGCAATCGTCTTTCGGTCGATTGGAGAATGAGGCGCGAACGCTCGCCCTGAGTGATGCCGAAATAAACGGCGAGAACCTGATTCGCTCTCACGGCCGGATCGGCCTTCCCGGAGGCCTTGGACTGCTCGGCACTTTCATAACCCTGTGTGCCGAGAATATCGAAAACGGTCTGTTCTTCTTCGTTCCAGAAAAGCCGGTTGAAACTCTTCTCGACCCGATCGGCTTCCTGGCGGTAGCTTTCGGCGCCCAACGGATCCAATTCGGCCATTCTTGTGAGCGCATTAAACCAGGCAGCTTGGATTTCAACGGCATAGCCTTCGCGCGGAGTCGCTTTCGTATCCATCCACGTCGATC
>Ga0172375_10005098_pt1 | contig 19129 bp, 17 predicted proteins | sample LakKiv1m_FD_114537 | JGI IMG/M metagenome (GOLD analysis project Ga0172375, IMG submission 114537) | Freshwater microbial communities from Kabuno Bay, South-Kivu, Congo - kab_092012_11.1m | ecosystem: Environmental > Aquatic > Freshwater > Lake | place: Democratic Republic of the Congo...
CCCCGAGTCAATATCACGGCGGCCCGACCTCTCGTTCGATCCGCGTCGCTGCATAGGATGCGGCGCGTGTTTCAAGGCATGCCCGGGCGGGGTTCATCGGATGGCCGACAACAAGCACACCCTTGCTCGCGAGCATTGCCGCCTCTGCGGAAAATGCGCCGAGACCTGCTATGCCCAGGCGTTGGAGCTGGTGGGCCGATCCATGACTGTTGCCGATGTTATGCAGAAGGTGGAACAGGATATGCCTTTCTACCGTGATTCCGGCGGCGGCATGACACTCTCCGGCGGCGAGCCGACAATGCAGCCTGATTTCTCAACAGCCCTGCTGGAAGCTGCAACCGGCAAAGGCATCCACACGGCCATTGAGACCTGCGGTTACTGTGACTGGAAGGTACTGGAACGCATGCTTCCTTCCTGCGGATTGTTCCTCTATGACCTCAAAGCAGAACCCGACCGGCACAAGGAGCTGACGGGTGTCCCGTTCGATCGTATCGGCAGGAACCTGGAGCGACTGCACGCTGCAGGCGCAAGGATATGGCTGCGTTTGCCGACAATACCCGGGCTCAACGATACTGAAAGCCGATTCCGCCACGTGGCGGAGCTGGCAAAGGCACTGCCGCGGATAGAGGCGGTGGAGATCGTGCCTTACCATCCGCTCGGCCGCGACAAGAACACCCGCATGGGCCTGCGCAACATGCTGCCCCAGGAGATTTCCATGCCCGAACCGGAAACCGTCAACAGCTGGATATCCAGCTTCTCCGCAATGGGTGTCAAAGCACGCACTCCGGGAAACTGAACGACCACCGGCTTCAGGCAGACGCGTTCACATCATGACGAACTCAATTCGACTCAACCGCATAACCCATTATTCCCGGTGTAGTGATGCATAGATCCATTTGCATATGTACTTCCTGGTAGGGCCGGTTTTACACCGGCCATCGCTCGCTTGTAGCCGACATAAAGTCGGCTCTACCAACAGCCATTGTCACATTTCGCAAGACGTTTGCATTGGGTAGGGCACGGCCGCCGGACGCGCCGTCTGCCCTCCCTCGGGTTCCGGCGGGTCCATCGGCCCCGCCCTACCCAGAAGACGGATGACTGAAAGGACCGCGACAGGTGCCCGCAGTGCCAGCTTCGAAAAGTCTACCCGGGTGGACTGCGGTGTAATTACCTGGCGACCAGCGTTTTACATCATATATTTTTCACGCCGTTTGAGTGTTTCCGGAAGAATCGAGCAGGTGAAGGCCGGCGACCTGCAACTTTCCGGCGTTTTCAAGTATCTCGATTGCGGCGTCGAGATGTGAGATCACCTCGGGCGGCATGCTGGCCAGTTCCTTGCCACGTGACCGGATTGTCCGCAGTTTCTTGAGGCATGCCTTCAAGCCATCGGTGGTAGTGTTGCCTTTGCGGCGGTACGAAGCCATTTCCGACTTCAGCAGGTTCCCCTCCAGTCCCTTCTTCTGCAGTGCCTGGAGTTCGGAGCGGGTTTTGCCGGGCAGGTCTTTGCGTTCGAGTTCCTTTTCCATCCAGATGATATCTGCCGCGTCGCTCAGGTCGGGGATGAATCCTTTCGGTTTCGGTTCCAGCCATTCCTTGTGGTTGGCGCTCACCCAGTCATACACCTGCAGGTACCGGTAGAGCGAAGCCCTGCCGAGGCGCAGTCTGTTCTCCGCATAGCTCTCGATATCGGGATGTCCCAGCGCACTGTACAGTTTCTTGTCCCTCACCTTTGCCAACATGGCCCCCGCGCGCAGATAGGAGATCTGGGCATTCTTGAGATGTCCCTTGAGCACCCACGTGATCTCCAATGCCTCCTGCACCGCGGTCTTGGGTTTTGCCGGTGTTGTCTTGACCACCTTCTTCGTGGACCTGCTCCGTCTGACCACTCTGCGTTTGCTCATGCTGCGCTCTCCCCGTTTCGCCACATGCCGTCTTCCGTTCTGAACCCGAGCCTGGACGCGCGAGCGTCGTTGATTGTGGAGGACCAACTGAAGGGTTGGGCCTCTCACTCCCTCGCCACGACCGTGTCGTAAAGCCCGTAATGGGTCAGTCCCGGGTGGCTCTCGATTCCGGTGTATCGCAGCGACGCATCCTCGTACCGCCGGAAAGCAAACACGGCCTGGTTCATCTGTTCGGTGTTAAACACCTTCAGCCGGACCAGCAGGTGGAAATCCTTGACCGTCAGCCCGGTGACGGCCAGAAACAAGTCCGGTTCCAACCTCGTAATGACGTCCTGCAACGTGTTCTCCCTAAAGTCGGTGAGATACATGAACGCCGGAATACGCGTCGCGAACTTGATCAGCTTCTCCTGGACGAGCTTGCGTTTCGACTTGTACTCCTTCTCCTCCTCGGTCAGCTGTTTCTTCTGCTTTTCCGTCAGACCGCGGTCCTTGGCCTTATTCTTGAGTTCTTTGACCTTCTCACTCTTGTTGATGATGGTCTCGATGATGTTATCTCCGAGTGAGCGCCAGCCCTCAATGCGCTCAACGGCCGCCATCGCCTCGGGATTTTCCAGTACGCGGCGCAGGGTGTCGTTGTCCACGTTCACGAGTAACGCGCTCTCCCACTTGCGGGCGAGCAGCGTAGCCGAGGTGCCGGCCAGCGCGATATCCAGTATGCCGCCCGCGTCAATTTGGGTCATGTTTGCGCCGTCGTAGGCCAGCACAGGCAGGAACGACACGAGATCCTTGACCGCATTCTCCGGGTTAGGTTCGTTCGGCGAAAGACCGATTCCGTACTCCGAAAGCTGCCGCAGCGCGCGTGTGGGCGCAAAATCAAACACAAAGCAAACCGGCTTGAGGACTTCCTCCTCGTTCGGATTGTCACCGTTCGGATTCTGGATGCACCAGGGCGATTGTACGCGGAAGGCGGACTGAAAGTAGGTCTCCGGCGACTTGAGATTGCGGAGCATCAGAATGGACGACCACTGCGGCACGGTAACCCCGGTGGTGAGTTTGCCGCAGGAGAGCGTGATGGTCTTGGTCTCGAATCCGCTCCCGATGGCCTTGCGCACGGGTGGCAACGCATCCAGCCCGATGCCCGCCGAGGCCCCGGCGGCGACAACAACTGCGTATTCACGCCAGAATGTATTATGCTTTTCGGCCAGCAGGTTCGCCATTGCACGGCAGGCTGCGACGTTCGGGAGAAACCAGAACGAGTGCTGTAGATAGGGAAGCAAACGCACATCCGAATATGGAAACGGCGGGCGCGTGCCGGTCTTCAGGTATTCGACGGCCTTTGGCGCGTACCCGCCGCGAATGATGTCCAGCCACTTCTGCACGTCGCTCTTGTGTTTGAATTGCGCCTTCGCGCCCGTACCCGATGCCTCGAAGAAAGCGTTGAGATCAAACTCGTCGAACTCCCCTGCACTCGCAATCGCCAACAACTCCTCCGGCATCTGGTAGGTCATCAGGCGTATCTGCGGTAGCGCGCCGTAGGGATTCCTCTCGGTCGGGTTTTTCACCCCGAAGTCTTCCTTGGCGCGCTGCTCATCGGTATACGTCCAGTTGAAGATCTGCTCCTCGATAAACTCGCCAGTGGCCAGCGCCCTGAACGGTGTGCCTGAAAGGTAGAGGTATGCCTTGGTCGTGATCGGCAGAAACTCGGTTTCCTTCACCGAAAGCTCACTGAGGTCCTGGTTCAGCTTCTCCAGGCCGGTGGCATACTCCAGCGTGGCTTCCTTCTTGGCTACCGCCTCCTCTTCCCCCTCAAACAGCTCCTTGGCAGTCTCCCGCCACGCTCCGAAGTGGTATTCATCAAACACAACGAGGTCCCACCTTACCTTGTGGAGCCATTTGTTCCTGGCCTTGATATTTCCTGCGTCATCGTGGCCCAGCAGGTCTTGGAAAGATCCAAAATATACCAGCGGCTTCCTGGCGGAGATACTTGTGGGATCGCGATCGGAATTGCGGGACAGGTATTGCCAGCCGTCGAAGTCCACGTGGGATTCAAGGTCCGTCTGCCACGCATCCTCGACGGCCGGCTTGAACGTTACCACGAGAACGCGCCTGGCCCCGAGTTTCCTGGCGAGTTGGTACGTGCCGAACGTCTTGCCGAACCGCATCTTCGCGTTCCACAGGAAGCGCGGGACAGCATGCATGTCCTCTTTCCAAATGGAGTGGAAATACGCGTGCGTCTTGTTCACGGCCTCGACCTGCTCTCGCCGCATCGCAAAAGCGAGATGGTGCGTGCCAGTGAACCGCTGACCCGTGCGCAGTTCGGCCAGCACAGTCTTCACGTCCTTGACCGAGCAGCGCATCCACTCAAGTTCTACGTTTTCGAATTTCTTCCTGATAAGCGCCGCGCGCACGTCATGGTCGGTGAAAATTGTGCCGTCGTGGCGCTCGGCGGATTCGTCGACTTCGATCCTGCAGTTCTTGATAGCCGCAGTCTTGACCTGTTCGGCCACACGCTGCTTCACGTCGCGCGTGGTTTGGCCAATCTTTAGTAGCCCAACGTGCGCCTTGTCGTCAATCGAGTAGGCGTAGACACGCGGCCGGGCTTCCGGTTTGGGGGCAAGAATGTCTTCGATGGTCTTACTCATCGTCGTCGCCCTCGAGTGTCATCTCCCTGACTTGAGACTCAATGTAAGCCTGGTCCTTTCGCGTGATACCGTATTTCGCGTAAAGGTCTTCGTCCGTCCAAGTGCGATCCCATGTCTGAATCGGTACCCAAACATAGGTGGAGTGCGCCGCGTCCTGAGTGATCTTGCGCAACGAAGCGACAAAGCGAAAGAATCTGGTCGTGTAATACGACTGTAGACTCTCGGCCGCCTTGCGTGAACCAACGTGGAAGAACAGAAACGACTGGGTGCAGACTGATGGCGACAGAGCAATCAATGGTTTTCCCAGTACTTGATGTGGCACCCCGTCGCCGCCGTTATACGCCTTGGGGACAAGTACCTTCCATGTGTCAATCAGATGGGCACTCTTGGCAACAGCCTCCCGCTCGATGTAGCCCACGGCCCGCTTCATCGTGCGGATGTAATAGAGAGGCACATCGCCCGGGCGCTTCTTTTCATGAAACCCATCAAAGTTCGATGTCCAGCCAAACTCCTTATCGCGCGCTAGGATCGTGTTGATGGACGGTTCACTCCGAGCCAACACCTTGTGAAGGATTGACACGGCACGCGCATCTCGAACAAGAACGTCATATTCGCCAAGATTCCGCGGGATCGGCCCAAGCATCTCGCCCCCACGAATCGTTGTCACCTTGCAGTCGTCGTTGTGACATGCGTCCCAGAGGAAGTAACAGACCCCAGCCTTGACCTCCACACCTGGGAACACATCGTTGGCAGCCGGATAGTCCACCAATTCACGGTTACGCCGATCACCCAGCATCGTCTGTCGAAATTCGCTGAGACCAAGCCCGGTAGCCATCCAGCGCGAAGGAATAACCATCGCGAGGTATCGTGGCTGAAGCTTCTTCGCCTGTTCGACGAAGTGTTGATAGATCGGCACGTCGCGTGTACCACCGTCGCTTGCCAACTGATACGGTGGATTCCCGATAATAACATCGAATTGCATATTGCCTCCAAACAACTCGGTCAGCCGAGTCTTGATATCGTCGGTATGAATGAACGCATAAGCGTGGGTTTCAGTTCCCTCGCCGCGATCAAAGATCGTGCGCCCGGCCCCGCAATACTTGCACCTTCCCTCAACCCATGAATGCTTCAACCGCTTGAACCAGATGTTGCCGTCGTCGCTGAAAAAGGATTTGGCAATGGAGTGCTTACCCTTGGCGTGCTTTGAGCAGTACAGACTCCGGCGCGCCAACAGGCTGGTTATCTGCGTAATCCCGATGCCAAACACCTGCTTCGCCAAGATATGATTGACCCGCTCCTCAAGGTCCGGCATCTCGTTGGCCAAGCCCTTGGTGAGCCGGCTGGTGATTTCGCGCAGGAAGATACCGGACTTCGTGCAAGGGTCGAGGAACCTTACCCCTTTGTCCGCCCAGATGTTCGCGCCGTCGTTGTTCGCGGCCCATGCTTCCGCCAGCGTGTCGAGTATCCGGTTCGCGAACTCGGGCGGCGTAAAGACCTCGTCGTTTGAGAGGTTCGCGATGCACGTCAGTACATCCGGGTTGCGGCCGCGCAGCGCGAAGCTTGCCTTAATACTCATACGCCCGCTCCGTTTCCGGCGGCTGCCAACCCGCTTACCGTCATCGGCGGGTAGGTCTTCGTTGGCGTGAACAGTTCGTGCTTCCCGAGGTTGGCGAAGAGAGAGTCCTCCGTGCTGAAGCTTGAAGACATGGTAAGGGTATCGAGATAGAAGTCGCGTCGCTGGTACTTTCCCTTACCCAGGTATCCCCACTCGGCAAAGGTGATCGCCTCGCCATCACACGTACGCATCTTCAGGGCATCGCCGTGTACAAGGTTCTCCGACAGCACGTAGAAAGCAGCCCGATGAAGCTCATCCGATACATCCAAATCGAGGTACTCGGCGAAGATGTCGAGGAGGTTTGCGCGGCAATCGGTGATATTGTCCGGCAACAATTCGATGCCATAGATGCACATCAGTGCAAGCAGCGCATAGTGCTTCCGCTCGAAGTCCGACCTTCCGTATTTAAGTTCTACGGCCGCGAGCTTCCGACGCAGAATCTGCACGAGGAAATTGCCGCTCCCACATGCCGGCTCCAGGAAGCGGGAGTCTATGCGCATCGTCTCGTCCTTCACCAGGTCGAGCATTGCCTCAACCATCCACGCCGGGGTAAACACCTCCCCGTGGTCAGCGACGCGCTGCTTTGACTTAACCAAGTTCATCGTCCACTGCACTTACTGCGATGCTTCAGTCTCTTCATTCCGGGTTACGTCCGACCTCTCCCTTGGCGCGCCCGCTTACGCGTGAGTGAGCAATACGGAAGCAGGCCGTTGTTCGGCTACTCTGGATTCTCATCAAGCCACTTCGCGATTTCAGGCAGCCTCTCGTTCTCAAGGGTAACGGTGTGGTGACACGGTCGGCAACTGACAATGAAGCCCTGCACGACGCTCATGAGCTTGTGGCAGTGGGGACAGTACGGTTGGTCCGAGTACGTGCCACTGGGTGTTTTCTTGAAAGCCATTGACCTAAAGGCTCGAAACTCCCCTTCCTTCCGGCCGGCCTCGACCTGACGTCTCAGGTCTGCGTTTTCGTTCTCCAACTGGGTAAGACGTTGAGCGTGCGTCTGGACGGTTTGCTGAAGCAGTTCCGCTTTCTCCCGAAGGAGTCTATTGTTGTCGGCCTGCAACTGGAAGTTGCGCTCAAGCAATTGGTACGTGGCCGCATCGACGACTTTACCTTGGATGTCTTTCAGAAAATCGAATGCTACCATGTTCTTTCCCCTTTCAGCCGAACGCCCAACGTGATCGGCTTCGGATTGCCTGCAAACCGAAACCACTCGGCTGCCCCGATGTTACGCTTCATGTTCTCATTTCATGGATCGACCTGTTCTCACCATTCCGACAACGAAAAGAACAGCTCCCACGATGACATACTCTGCAAGGATTACGGGAGCGAGTCCTTCCCCATCCACTAGTTTACCTTGGAAGGTATGGTATAGGCCATAGACGACAACGGTCGGAACAGCCAGCAAAATTGAAATGCCAAAATACACCGTCATGACCATGAAACCTATGAATGGCCAGAAGTGGTCTGCAGTCAGGCGGTAAGCGCGGCTCAGTAGTGACGGAGGACCAGGACTCGCTACTGTCTTCGAAATGGCGACAAGGTACATGACCGGGAACGAGACGATGGCTAAAACCGCGCAAAGAATGACAATCTCAAGCAGCGGACCTGGGCCGCCGCCGCCATTCTCCATGTCCTCGTGGTACTCCTGTATCGGGTTCCACGCTATGCAGGTGGCAGCCAAAACAAGCAAGAACAAGGTGCCTGAGACGGCAGCACGGTTCATCCTGTACCCGAGAGTTGCGGTGTCATTCATTGACATTGAACAAAGCCTCTTGCAGCGTTTTCTTCCAGTGCTGTTCCAATCACCTCGCCACATATCCTTTTCTTGCCCCTGTTCACTATCCAAGGCCTGACCCGATCTGCCTCTAGCCGATGCAGGTGGCGGCCAAGACAAGGAACAAGGCGGCTGAGGTGGCAATGCGGCCCATCCTGCATCCGAGAGTTACGGGGTCACTCGTCAGTCGCCATCCGTCGGGTAGTCGCCCATGAGATCATTCGGATCGACAGCGTTCGGATTGGAGGATGATGACGACCGACGTGGCGGAGGAGTCTTACCTCTGTCACATATGGCCACATATACCCTGATGATGATGTACCCAGCCAGCATGATCAGGGGGCCCCACATAGTTCCGACCGCCATGATCACACCGAACACCATCAATCCGAGACACCAGAGAACCACTACCCGAAGCCCCTTCAGCACACGCAACAACATCGCGACGCCTCCTTATGCCCTAGACGAACTATTGTATGTAACAGCCCTTGGTTCACCCTTTTTGGGTGTATGAAAGACTGCAAAAGCCATTGAGTCGAAGAACATGAGGACCCAGATGCCACCGCGATTGTCTTCGCGGACAAGACCCGCCCAGTATCTAAAAACGCCGGTCCCCTTCTCCTGATAGATGGGAAGAGTGGAGAGAAGAGGGTCAAGGACTTCGCCAAGCCTCATCTGATCTACTTGTATTACGTCGAACTCGATCTGATCGCGGGGCACCGCCCCCGCGTGATGATGAAGCAGGCCCTTGACGATCCGAACAAGGGCGTCTTTGATCTCGTCTTGTGGGATGGTGACGTAAGGCAGGCGGAGGATACCTCTTGGTGTTGACCATTCCCGCATGGAAACGCTGTTCACTAAGTCACGAACCTTGTGTTTCAAGCGTTTTCGACCAATGGTTCTCTCCTTTACCTTCTCCCAAATGACGTGCCCTTGTGCGTTTCGGTTGAAGCCACCGCTCACGAACAGGCGAAGCATTTCGTCTTTCTTGTGATAGGCGTGATTGCATTTGTAACAACATGGAACAGTGATGAGGTCAGAAGGCCTGGGTTCCGGAAAAAGCGACTTCGGCGGAATGTGATCCTTGGTAAGGTTGTCAGCTCCGCCACACAAATAACATCGTATCGCCGTGTTCATCTTTCGGACAAAGTTGTGTTATGCCTCAAAGATAGCATGTGTCCATGTGCGATGCGGGCACGATTTGCCTCCGGCAAACTGACGATTTCGGCCCATTTCCACTGCCCGGCTGAGGCAAAATGCGCTATCACGAGATGCCTCAGCGCCAGTCCGCACTTTCGACGTGACGCTACGCCAGCACCCCCGGCAAAGCAAGCGGGATCCATCCTTGATCCGTAGAACAGCCAGTGTCAGAAGGGACCAACCACCCGCCTCGCCCGGCTTTGCCAGAGGGTACGGCGCGGCAAGTAAAGTCCAGCCCTACAAGTCACCGCCCCGCGGCCACAAGTTGTCGCGGATTCTTTTTGCAGGCGACGGGGGTTTGCGTATAATCAGAACATCACTTGGAGGTGATGTATGAAGACGAAGAAACTGTCTCAAATACTCACGGTGCTGGGGACCCTGCTGATGCTCTACGCAATCGTTGGCAGATTCCTCAACGGAATCACCTGCTTCGGATACATAATCCCTGCAGGCATGTCGGCCCAATCAGTGATGGTCGGCGCAAACACGATCCTGCTGCTGGCAATCCTTGCGTTCCTATACACGCCAAAAGACCAGGCTTGAGGGAAGAGAGTGATAAGTCATCAGTGACCAGCAGCAGACAGTGCTGATGACGTTCCCGGCGGTGGAACAACGCTACATTTCTATCCCGCGGCGGGCACGCACGCCGGCGCGAAAGTAGTGTTTTACCTCGCGCATCTCGGTCACCAGATCAGCGCATTTGACAAGCGTCGGGTGCGCATTGCGCCCGGTCAACACGATCTCCACGTCGGGTGGCCTGGCAGAGAGAAGAGCCACGACTGCGGAAACAGGCAACACGCCCGCATTGACTGCCACATTGATCTCGTCGAGAACCACGACATCTGCCCTGTGTTTGGCCAGCACACCGCGCACCACGGCAATGCCCTTCTCCGCCGCGCGCATGTCCGACACCGATGGTTTGCCTCGAACAAATCGACCGGTTCCGAACTGGCGGATGACCACCAGTCCCCCCAGCCGCTTGAGCCCTCGTATCTCGGAGTACTCCCCTGACTTGAGAAACTGCGCGATGAACACACGCAGCCCCGCCCCGGCAGCACGTACCGCCAAGCCGAACGCGGCCGTGGTCTTGCCCTTGCCGTTGCCGGTGTAGACCTGGACACATCCGCGCGTGAGACGCTTCTGCATGAAGAAAGCGTACCGTATTCCCCGACTCCGACGCAACGCGGCATCTGCGTAGCAGGTCAAGGCAGCGCCTTGACCCTACCACCCGGAGAGGCGTGGGATACACAGGAAAGGCGCCGCGAAATCCGTTGGTTGCCCCGTGCCTCTTTTTTGGGCTTGATCAACCGGACCCCGTCAGGAAGCCTGTGGGCAGTGACAGGAGGACAGACGATGGAACCGGTGCTTCAGCAGCTCAAGAAAGGTCAGATACTTTTCTGTGATGGCGCGATGGGAACCTTCCTGCAGGCAAAGGGGCTGCAGCCGGGAGAATGTCCGGAACTGTGGTGCATTGACCACGCGGATGACGTTCTTGACATACACAGGCAGTACATTGCCGCAGGCAGCGACATCGCGGAGTGCAACTCCTTCGGAGGCACCCGCTACAAGCTCAAGCACTATGGTCTGGAAGGTCGTGTCGCCGAACTCAACCGCGCTGCGGCATCGATTGCGCGGAAGGCAGCCGGTCAGACCCGTCATGTACTCGGCAGCGCAGGATCAACCGGCGAGTTCATGGAGCCGTATGGAACCGAGACTGAGGATTCCTTTATTTCCGCATATGCGGAACAGATGAAAGCCCTGGAAAGCGGCGGGGCGGACATGGTCATCGTCGAAACAATGACTGCGCTTGAGGAAGCCTGCGCGGCGATACGCGCGACAAAAAAGCATACGAAACTCACTGTCGTGGCCAGCTTCACGTTCGATCCGCAGGCTAACGGCGGCTATGCCACGATGATGGGCGTGACCCCGGAGAAGATGGCGGAGGGCGTGCTGGATGCCGGCGCCGACATTGTCGGCACCAATTGCGGCACCGGGCCCGATCACATGATTGAGATAGTGAAGCGCCTCAAGACGGCAGCTGCCGGCAAACCGATAATGGCCATGCCGAACGCCGGCATGCCGGTCCTTGAAAATGGAAAGACTGTTTTCAAAGAGACACCGGACGAGATGGCTCGCAAGGCACCGCGCCTGGTTGATGCCGGCGCGACGATCATCGGCGGCTGCTGCGGGACCGGGCCGGCCCATATAGCAGCCATGCGCAAGGCGATCCTGGGGAAGTAGCGGCAGGCGGTCTCTCCGATGGTAGGGGCGAGGCGCTGCCTCGCCCTTTCCGGATAGGTCAAGGCAGCCCGTGCTTCGTCCCGAGCTGTGGCACTCGGGACTTCGCAGGGTGAACGCCTTGACCCTACCTGTCGGAACGAAGTTGAGGAGTGCCGACGTTCCGCCGGCACTCTTCACCCACGCACGGTGACGGCGGGGACGTACTCGGCCGCTACCCGACGGAATGCTTCAAGCTGTTCAGCCTGGGTACGCGGCTTGTCACGCAGAGCAGGGTCAGGCAGATCGGGCTTCGGGACAAACGGCTGAAGAATCCACCTCTTCGCTCCGCGCAGCAGCGTACCCATCTCCCGCACAGCCGCCTCATCATGCACGGACGGGATCACGGTTGTCCTGAACTCGTAGTCTCCGGCTTTTTCCTTAATGAGGTCAACAGAGGCCCGGACCAGTTCAACATTCGCAAAACCGGTGAGTTGTTCGTATCCCGAAAGCGCCGTCTTTATATCCATCGCCACGTAGTTCACCAGCGGCAGGCATTGCCGGAGCACGTCGGGCCGCGAGCCATTGCTGTCGAGTTTGATCGCCCAGCCGAACCTGCCGAACCAGCGGATGAGGTCAGGCAGTGTCCCGGCAAGGGTCGGCTCCCCGCCGGTGATCACCGCTGCATCCACCCAGTTTTCGGCAAACCCGGAGCACACCTCTTCCATGCGTTCCCATGTGATGCCTTCCTGGTGTTGTCGAAGGAGGTCGGGATTGTGGCAGAAGCCGCACCTGAAGTTGCAGCCTGCGACAAAGAAAACGCCGGCCATATGGCCGGCGTAATCCACCATGGAAGGTTTTGTCAGGAAAGCGAAAATAGGTGACTCGCCCGCAGCGGTCACACCCTGGCCTCGTCGAGCACGGCCTTTATCATCCTGGGAGTTATGACGCCCTTGCCCTCGTCGGAGTAGTCGGTCTGAAGTCCAAGGTACTGGTAGAGGCGCGATTTGCCGCAGGCTTCGTCCTTTTCGCCGATATGGCGGCTGGCAACAGGCACATAGTCGTCGCCTGTGCCGGTGCGCTTCATGACCATCATGGCCGGTATCCTCTGCGGATTGACGCACTCCGCCTCCGAAAAGCGGACCATTCCCTCTTCGGTTTCCACATCCCAGTACTGCATACTGAAGTCCTTCCACTCCGGCTTCTCAATGGTCTTGGAAAGACGGTCCATCAGCACCGCGCACTTGTCGCAGCCCTTCTTGCCGAACACAAACACCTGGTATTCAGAGGACATTGTCATACTCCTGTTGCATCAATTCAGGCGGTTACCAGCGAACTGTCATGCTTCTCCTCGGCGTGTTCCACCGAGTAGCGCCCCTTGTGCCGTGCAACGAGTTCGCCGAAACGCTTCGACTTGTTCCAGTTCTGCACGCGGCTGAAGTACCCGACAACGCGCGTCTCGCCGGTCACGTTCTCCGAACCGCACCTTGTGCAGCTGTTCAGGAGCCCGCGCATGTTGTGGTTGCAGGTATTGCAGTACGTGAACTCAGGCGAAATCGTGAGTTGCGCGGACTGCGTACGGAAGAACGTTTCCTTCACGAGCTTTGCGATGGACTCGGAGGAAGGCTGCTCTTCCCCCACGAAGGCATGCGTGATCGCCCCGGATTCGATCATGCTGTGGTATTTGGCCTGTTCCCTGATCCGCTCGACCAGCCCCACCGGAGCTTCCGCCGCAAGGTGAACAGAGTTCGTGTAGTAGACGGCATCTTCCTTCATGCCCTTCATGACTTCGCGCGCCTCGGGACCGAAGAACACAAGGTCGGTCTTTGCAAGGCGTCGCGCTGCGCTTTCGGCCGGCGACTCCTCCAGCGTAAACTTGAGGCCATGCTTCTTTGCCAGCTTCTTGACCTTGGTGTACATGTGGGCCACAACGCGCAGACCGAGCTTCCTGGCTTCGGAACTCTCGTGCAGTTCCTGGCCGATAAGGAAGTTCACGGCATCGTTCAGGCCGATCAGGCCGATGATGTAGGCGCATGTATCCAGGTTGATATAAGGCTTGCCATCGCACGACTGCTTCCCGATCTGCCAGAGCGGATGCCCCGGAGAGGACATCATTTCCGTGATCTTGGCCTTCTTCTGGAGGTGCGCCTGCGCCGCCAGTTCCATGGTTGAATCCAGTTCGGCCAGGAAATCGGTGAGAATATCGTCGCCGTTCTTCCTGGACGCGCGGTAGGCCGCCTGCGGAATGTTGATGGTCACGTTCTGGAAACCGCAGAACCGCATGTTCTCGGGATGCATCAGCATCCTGTTGTCCGAGATTGTTGTCCTCAGCCGGCAACAGGCCGACAGTGTAACCTCATCCCTGTCGCATATGAAGTACGTGGACCCGTTCCGCGCCGCAAGGCGGCACGCGTCCATGTAGATCTCGTACTGATCCGGATCCGAGAACGTTTCCTCGCTGATATGGAAATCGCACTTCGGGAACTCGAATATCCGGCCGTTCCTGTCGCCGTCGGACCAGACCTGCAGCAGCGCCTTGCAGAACATGCGCGCCTCTTTTGAATAGTCACCGTAGGTGACCACGGCATCCCCGCTCTGCTCAAGGGCCCTGGCGACGTCCTGGTCGTACGCAATACCGCCGCGTCCGTCCGGCACTTCGCGAAGAACAAGACGACGCGAAGACGGTCCTTCCGTGTGGTAGAGGTCCATCAGCGGGTAACCGCCGACCTTTGCGTCCTTGCGAAGCTCGTCTTCCAGCTGGATCTTGCTGCCATCCTTCAGCCTGAGCATGTATTTACCGGACGGCCCGACGGCGGGCACCTTCTTCAGGTAGCGCGGCACGCCCGAATGGATGTTGAAATCAAGGAACAGGGTCTGCCCGCCGCGCGAGAACGCGTTCTGCGCGCCGTTGAAGATGAGTTCCTGCGCGACCTGCTTGTACTGCTTCTCGTCAAAACCTTCCAGGTATGGCGCGTAGAAGATGTTTATGTACGCGATGCCAAGCGCACCCGCGTAGTTCGCCTGCATGGAAGCAAGGAACGTGTTGAGATGTCCTGTAAGAACCGACGCGGACCGCGCCGGCTTCGACTCGGTGTTCAGGTTCACGAGCCCCTGCAGTCCATATTTCTTCACGTACTCAAGCGAGTGCGAGGAACAGTACACGCGGTGCGGGTACCCGAGGTCATGCAGGTACATTACGCCCGTGTCGTGCGCACGCTTCACTTCCTGGGTGAATATGTTCTCCAGGGCCCACTGCTTGAGAATGAGCTCCGCCAGGCCGAGGTTCACAGCTTCCGGGTTATTATTGACTATGTTGCTGTTCTCCGTGGACTTGGTGAACATCAACTTCTCCACAAAATCCTTGGAGACCCGGTAGAGGGACAGGTCCTGCAACTGGCGCTGGTAACCGCGTTCTGCAAGCTCGTTGTTGACCAGTTCGCGGATCAGGGTGGTGTTCACCGCCTTGATATCGCTGGAGATGATCCAGTTTTCAACCGACTTGGCCACGCTGATGGCCACTTCGGGCGCCAGGTCCGTCTTCTCCATTATCTGTTTAACAATTCGACGCCGGTCCCACGGCAATGTCGTATTGTTTGACGTGGACTCGACGAGGAGCATGCTCGCATCGGTAACGTCGATCGGGCCACGCTCACCTTCTCCGCGAACGCGGATGCTGCGCCGGGCGATTTCGCGCTTTTTCCGGTACCGCTTGTACGCCGCGACGGTCATGGTCTCGCCGGCCTCGGCGAGAAGTATTTCCACCAGGTCCTGCACATCCTCGATGTTCGGGATCCGCTTTCCTTCCGCATCAGGATGAACGTAGTACTCACTGGAGGGACGATTGAGCTGCTCAACAACCCTGTTGGCAACGCGCGAGGCAGCATCACGGCCGGGGGTGATGTCGGTGTTGCGCGACACTTCATCAACCGCGCGCTGGATGGCTTTCTCTATCTTGTCCTTGTGAAACGGAACAAGGAGGCCGGACCGTTTTCGGAACCCATCGAACAGGTGATCTGCGACATTCGGGGCATGATCCGGCGTACTGGGCATGACACACCTCCACTGAAATCTGGTTCAAGGGAATTTAACGAGAAGATGTATAGTGCACTTGCCTGAATGTGTCAACGGATATGTAGCACATATTGTGTATGTGGGGGTTGGGGGGTTCCAGGGCATACAGTGGGTGGTAGTGGTAAGAATATGGGGTTTTGGCCTGTAGACGGCCCATTTTCCCACTGAAACGGGGCCCCTGGACAGGGTCGGTCGACCCCCTTTTCGCTCAACCGGAACACCACAAGATCCGTCTACCGACCTGCCCGGGCATCTGCACCCATAGTATGGGACTCGTGCTGGAGGGCGAACGGCCTCGTGAGCCGAAAAGACGGGGCACAGAACATGCCAGATTCGCCTCTGGACATGCCTCGCGCACGGACACGGGGCTCTGCAGTACCCTTGAACAGGCACTGTTCTTCTGGCATAGTCACGGGCAAATCAGTGGAACTCTATCCGGAGACATCATGATAACACCCAAGGTTGGATTCATCGTGTACGGCGTGCACAAGGACGGGCTCAAGGACCCGATGGGGAAACCGTTCATCGACGACACCATCGTCCGCAGGGCGAAAGAGGAACTCCGGCGCGCCGGCGTGACCCTTGTTGAACACAACCTGGTAGTCGCTTCCAAAGCCGAAGCGCGGGAATGCCTGGCAAAGTTCAAGAAGATGGACGACGTTGACGCACTGGTGTTCTTCTCCGGCACATGGGTCTGGGCAGCGCACCTGATAGGCGCCGTGCGCGACTTCGCAACGACCGGGAAGGGGCTTGTCTTCTGGACGCATCCCGGCTCACAGGGCTGGCGCCCCGTCGGCGGGCTGGTGATGCACGGAGGTCTCCTTGAAGCAGGCATCACGCATCGCTTTGTGTACGGCGCTGCCGGCAATGCCGGCGATATCGAACAGATTGTCTCGTACTGCCGCGCCAGCGCCATGAAACAGCGCCTCAACATGAGCACGTTCGGCGCGTTCGGCGGGCGCGGCATGGGCCAGACCTGCGGAGTTGCAGATCCCTCGCAGTGGATGCGCACATTCGGGGTCGATATCGATTCCAGGGACACCACCGCCCTCCTTAAGACGGCCAGGGCTGTTACGCCGGACGAAGTGAAAAAAGCCCGCGCGCGCATTCAACCCCTGTTCCACGAGAGGATCCCGGCCGGCGAAGTGGCGGACCGTTCAATCCGGCTGTACCTGGCCATCCGCAAGCTCGTCGCGCGCGAAGGCTGGGGCGCATACACGGTCCAGTCCTTCCCGGGCCTCGGCGACGAGTACAGCGCCACCTGTTTCGCGCAAAGCATGATGCTCGAGGAAAGGTTCGGGACTTCGACGCTCAGCGATTTCAACACCCTGATGACCGTCAAGTTGCTCACCGATCTGAGCCGTGAACCCGTCTACTACGGCGACCTGCAGCATATCGACAAGGCAAAGCGCGAGATCAAGATCATCGGTGACGGTGCCTGTCCCCCTTCCCTGGCGGGGAAGCTCGGCCCGGCCGGCTTTGCCGAACACGGCATCCCGACCGAGGGCGAAGCGGGTGGACTGTCCATCAAGCTCGTATGCAAACCCGGCGACGGCGTGCTTGCGCGGATGGGCAGGAACAATGGCCAGTTCGAGATGGCGTTCTGCCGGTGCACGGTGTTCGAACCGAAGAAGAAGGATCTGCGCAGGCGGCAGCTTGAATGCGGGATTCCGTTCTGGCCCCACGCATTCGTCACGGCCCATGCGGACATGGAGAAGCTCCTCCAGGCGTGGAATAACGAGTATGCCTGCCTGGGCTACGGGGCTCACCTGTACGAGGATCTGCGGGCATTCTGCGAGCTGACAGGTGTCAAATCGATCGCACTGTAGCCCCGGCAAGTGAGCCGCGGCGGAATCCCGGGTGGCAGCCTGTCTTCAGATTGCCATCTTGCGGCCGGCACAGAGGCCGGCCACCTATCGCGGAATCGACCCGGTGCAACCTGGTCCGGCATCATCTCACCTGCCACACCCGCCGGTTACGGTAGAAGCGGAACGGTACACCGGGAAACTCCGCGGCGAGCATGCGCGTGAAATGAGCCAGCCCCGGGTTCTCGCTCACCTCGTGGTCGGTCTCGATCATCGGGATGCCGTTCTCCAGCGCGAAGCGGGCCCCGTAGTTATCACTTTCGCCGGCCACGAAGGCATCGCATCCGGAGGCCACCAGTGACTGCTGGTAGCTCACGTTGACGAAGAGGCCCAGTCCGCCCCACGGCAGGCCCACGCGGGTGATACGGCGTGGTAACTGTCGCGTCGGGGCAATCCGTACCCGTGCCATGCCGGTGGCTTTCTTCACCCGTTCGACGAGTTCGTCAAACGTGCAGGGCGGGCACTCATAGACCCTTGTTATGCCGTGTCTTACCACGCTGTTTCCCAGCCCCAGCATTGTGGCAAAGTCATCGAGGATACATATGTCGTCAACAGACCCGTGAAGCCGCAGGAATGTGAGGCCGTACTTGTCAAGAAGAGCCCGGCGCCTTTGATTCAACGGCCAGTCCCAGCAGCCTTCCGGGCCTTCTCCCTTGCGTACGATGTTGTAGGGATAGTACAGGCTTTCATGCCCGATCAGGACGTTGTGCCCGTGCTTGCCGGCAGACAGGATGGCGTCGGGAGTCGCCATCCAGCACAGGGTTACTCCCTTCGCCCGCGGATTCACGGACCCGTGCAGCACACCCTCGTCGCCGTTCAGAGACCCGCCCTTCCGTCTCTCTGCGAAACGGATCAAGTCCTTCACACGGGTTACCTGTTTCACCGGCGCCTCCTCTTGCATAGACAGAAACAGCGCGGCGGGCAGGAATGCCACACCGCGCTGCTATAGCCGTAACACTTATCGGGCAATGTCAGAACGCGAAATCAACACCAACGCGGATCATGTTGTGATCAAGCCCGACAGTCGAAGAATCGACCACTCTGCCGCCTTCCTTGACTTTCGCATCGACCTCAACCTTGCTCATGCGATACTCGCCGAAAAGTGTGGACGTCAGGCTCAGCGGCAGGCGCACGCCACCGCACCCGTGCCAGCCCCAATCGTCGTCAACGGAAAGGCTGTATCCACCCATGTCGCCACCCTTGATGCTGGCATCCACTATGTAATAACCCAGTCCGACGCCCAGGTAGAATTCAGCCGTTGTCGGCAGTGGAAGCGTGTAGTTCGCGGTTACGGCGATCACATTGCAGTCGGCCTCAGTCCGGGCGCCATCCTCTTTGCGATCGTCCTGGAACCATGTCCACGCCAGTTCGACGCACAGGTCTTCCGACTCGATCCCTGTGAGCTGGGCGCCGACGCCGAAAGAATCACTGTCCAGGTCCCCGCCCATTACATAGGCGCCATGAACACCCATCGGGGTTTCTGCCACTGCCGCGGTAATTCCCAGAGCCAGCAACACCGACACGACGAGCGCTATCTGCTTCATTTTCTTCCTCCTGTTTCCCGGGCTACGTGCAACCACGTTGATCTGTGTCCGGGCATCAGTTTTGCGAATGTTTTATACCCTATCGCCGGCGATGCGTGTCGTCAACCGCGGTAATAGGGTAACGGTAATGCCTCACGGACGCGGGATATCCCCTCACCGGGGAGGGCTTCATCGGCAGGCGGGCGATTGCCGCAAAACAACTGGAGGGTGAACGGCCTCGTGAGCCGAAAGGGCGGTTTACAGAACATGCCAGACTCGCGCATGGACACGCCCTGCGCCGGAACCATTCAATCA
>Ga0172375_10005099_pt1 | contig 19125 bp, 21 predicted proteins | sample LakKiv1m_FD_114537 | JGI IMG/M metagenome (GOLD analysis project Ga0172375, IMG submission 114537) | Freshwater microbial communities from Kabuno Bay, South-Kivu, Congo - kab_092012_11.1m | ecosystem: Environmental > Aquatic > Freshwater > Lake | place: Democratic Republic of the Congo...
TCAACTGCAGTAGTATTATCTCCAAATTCCCATTTATATGAACTTATATTTGTTCCAGAAACTGCAAGTGTAAATTTAACATCGGCTCCAGCAGGAACATCGCTCGGATAAAGCGCGTTAATTACAGGTAAACTCAAAATAGTAATTTTTTTACCGCTAATAACTTCTTCGCCATTAATTTTCAAATTTAAAGTCTGTATTCCAGGAGTATTCGGAACTTTTAAGCCAGATTTTGATAAGTCTATTTTAGTAAATTTAGATAGAGAAATTTTTGCTGGAGAAGAAGTTAAAACAAAAAAACCACTACTAGCTTTCAAGCCAGAATTATAATTAATACTAAGTTCATTTACATTAATTAATTGATTATCAACATTTGAAGTAAGTTTTATCGGAATATAACAGCCAGAAGAACAATCTCCTTCGTATTTTAAGTCAATATATTCATAGATTGCAGCAGCATAATCTATTTCAGAAGAAACCGCCAAGAAATTTTCTAAAGCAGCATATTTTTTCTGTTGAACAAAAATTGAAAAATCTGCTTCTGTATCAGTTCCTTCAATATAACCGCAAGGCGGATTTGTTGCAGTTTCTACCGATAGTTTATATTTAGCTGAAGATGTTGAAGCATCCTGCTGCATACAGGCAGTTATTTGTGTCGGTTCAGTAATGCTTAAATTCAAATCACAAAAAACTTTTCCACTTGCAGAAGTTGTTGTTTCACAATAGCTGCCTTCTACACTAAATTTAAACTTTGCATTTCCAGCGCCGCTAACATCTGCGCCTATTTTAAAAGTTTGACCTGGTTGAACATCTATTTTCTGGCAATAACTTTTAGTTACATCCATATCTGTTGCCATTAGCGAACCTTGACTTGGAATATAACATCCATAATTTTCACTTCCACAATAAGTAGTTCCTATTTTACTATTTTGCCAACGATAAAACTCATCGTTTAATACATCAATATTTAATGCGCTGCCGCAGGATTCGCCAGCGTTAGAGGTTATATTCAGTTTAAAATTATCGACGCTTGTAACACTATTTTCAGTTATTTTTATTCCTATTATTTTGCTTCCTGCAGAATTCAGTGTAAATGTTGCAGGATTTTCTCCGTTAACAATCGCGTAGTCCATTCCGCAGTCTTTATTTGAACAATTATAATCTACTCCCGCACTTTCTAAAAAATCGCCAAGAGTTATAGAGTTATTAAAAGCAGTTACGGGTGCATCAAAAGCCAGAGGCGTAAGCGTAATATTTATCCATCCCCTTAAGTTCTCTCCGGGGCCATAACTTACATCAATGCTATTGTTCATATTTCCTTTTGTGACTGCAGCATTAATAAAACCTAAACTAATTAAGACAGATAAAACAAAAACTAAAGCTAAAAACATCCTCTCTTTTTTCATATAAGATAGACATAATTGTTATTTATAAATGTTATTCGCATAAACGTTAGTATTATAAATCTATTTTATGTTCTTTATTAATGGAAAGAATTGAATTAAAAAAAATAAATGAATTTGAATGGCAAATTCCTAAAACTGGAAAAATGAATGTTCCTGCCGTAGTTTTTGCCAGCGAAAAGCTTCTTAGGGATATAAAGAAAGATAAAACTCTTGAGCAATTAAAAAATGTTGCAATGCTGCCAGGAATTATTGAAAAAGCGATAGCTTGCCCAGATTCCCACATGGGCTATGGATTTCCGATTGGCGGTGTTGCTGCTTTTGATTTAGACAAGGGAATAATTTCTCCTGGCGGAGTTGGCTATGATATTAATTGCGGCGTTAGAATACTCTCAACAAATATTCCTATTGCAGAATTTATGAAAAAAAGAAAGGAAATTCTGCACGCAATTTTCAGGAGTGTTCCGAGTGGAGTTGGACATGGCGGAAAAGCTTATTCTCGCGAAGAAATTAAAGAAGTCCTGAAAGAAGGCGCAGAGTGGGCTGTAAAACATAAAATGGGAACTGCTGATGATTTAAAAAATTGTGAAGAAAATGGGAGAATGAGAGATGCTAATCCTTCTGATGTAAGCGAAAGAGCTATTTCTCGGGGACTGCCTCAACTTGGAACTCTTGGAAGCGGAAATCATTTTTTAGAGATTCAAAAAGTTGATAAAATTTATGATAAAGAACTTGCTAAAAAATTAGGCATTAGCGAAGATAATGTTATAATTATGATTCACTGCGGTTCAAGAGGATTAGGGCATCAAGTTGCAAGCGATTATATTATGCTGATGGAAAAAGAACATAAAAATGAAATTAAAGAGCTTCCTGACCGAGAGCTTATCAATGCTCCAATAAAAAGTGAGCTTGGCAAAAAATATCTTTCTGCTATGAATTGCGCAGTCAACTTTGCATTTTGCAACCGCCAGATGATTATGAATCACGTTAGAGAACAATTGAAATACTATTTTCCAAAAGCAAAAATTGATTTGGTTTATGATGTTTGTCATAATATTGCAAAAATTGAAGAGCATACTGTTGAGATTGACGGAAAAAAGAAAAAACAAAAAGTTTGCATTCATAGAAAAGGAGCTACAAGAAGTTTTGAAGGCCTTCCTGTTTTAATTCCTGGAAGCATGGGAACTGCGAGCTATGTTTTAGTTGGAACAAAAAAAGCAGAAGAATTAACCTTCGGCTCGACAGCTCATGGTGCAGGAAGAGTTGAATCACGAACTCAAGCAAAACGCGAGCTTACTGTAGAAAATGTGAAAAAAGAGCTTTCTGAAAAAGATATTATTATTGAAGCAGGCAGCATGAAAGGATTGGTTGAAGAAGCTCCAGAAGTTTACAAAGATATTGATGAAGTTGTCAGAGTTTCTGATAAAGCTGGAATCAGCAAAGTTGTTGCACGATTAGTTCCATTGGCTGTGATGAAAGGCTGATTATATCTGTCATCCTATCTTAGTTTCTCTCTATCTAATCTCTCTCTTTCTAAAGAGAGAAATTATTTCCAAACTCTAATTGTCATAATTAAATCCCTATACGCGCCATTTTTTGTTAGCGCACGAATAGGAATATCTCTTGAAAGAACTGGAAAAGATTTAATCTTATGAACTGAAAGTGTCTCATTCATTAAAGGGCTATAGCTAAAATTGTAGACTATAAATTCAAAATCATTCAGCAAATTCAAATCCCCTTTTAACTTGCTATAATTCTGAAGATAATCACTGTTAATTTTCTGAATATTTTCGTATAATACCTCGTTGCCAGAACTAACAACTACTGGAATATAATCACTGCCTTTTGAAAGAGTTTGGCAATCAGTATCTCCTAAAATAGTTGGACTAAAAAAATCAGAAAAATAAAGCTTGTAATATCTATCATCATAAGATTTTATGAAAAAACTGTTTGGTGAACTGAATCTAGAAGGCAATAGATTACCCTGTAAATCTTTTACAATCATATTCCCAGTATAAGTTGAAGGATTATCCAGAATAAAACAAGTTTTTCCACTTTGACAACAGCTGGAGTTAAGTATGATTGAAACATAATCATAGTTTATAGTAGCTGAAGAAAGCAGGCTTGATTGTGTTTTTTCTAAACTTGCATAGCTGACTTTATCTTGTCTAACGGGTGTGAAAAAAACAAAAAGTGTAAAAACAAATCCAACAAAAATAATAAAAGATAAAATCATCTCTATATGTCCTTGCGAGGAATTATTTTTTAATAAAGATTTCATCATCCTAAAAGAAGTTTTGCTCCTGTTGAAATAAGCCAAGAAACAGCAACAAGTATAAATGAATGCTTCAATCCTCCTTTCACACTTCCTTCTGAAATCTTTCCTATTACAAGCCCTGCAAAAAATCCTTGCGTAAGCAAAAGAAATAAGAACGGAGTAGCCAAATCTGCGGCATTAATTTTAACAGAAGTTCCACCGGGAACAACTCCTTGAAGCGGATTATCTGAAATATCTCCTGCACCGCCCAAATTAAGTCCAGAAACTATTGGAATAATTTTAAACTGCATTACCAGCATTATTAAAATAAATATAAAAAAGATAATATAACCTTGAACAGTTAAATTATAAATCGCAGCTTTTCTTTCTTTTTTCAATTTTTCTATTTGCGAAATAGAGAAAGCTACAGATTCAAGAATAGATTCTATTCTACCACCAGAAACTTCTGCTTCTCTAATCAAGCTTATTGCTCTGCTTATGACTGAATTTTTAATATCCCTTGCAAAAGTATCTAAAGCATCCTTTACAGGAATTCCAAGAGCAATCTGATTTGCGAGTTTTTCAACATAAGGATTCATATTCCCATAATCTTTATTCTTAACATTGATTATGCTCTTGCTGATTGGAGTTCCAGATTTAACACCTTCAACTAAATCCCTGGAAAATTCAAGGAACATATGTTCAATATCTGCTTCTTTTTTGGATTCAACTAAAAGACTCATAAAAAATGGCAAGCCAGCAATAATTCCAGCAATTCCAGCGATAAATGAAAATAATCTTACATCTAAGAGACCATATAAAAAAAGAATCAGAGAAATAATTATTACTGAAGCTCCTGCTATTAATCCTATCCAATTTGCATTCATTTTATTTTTCTTTTTAAATTCCATTTTAAAACTTAGGCTGCTTAGAGTTTAGGAAGATTATAAAGCCCATGTTTAATGCGCTGATTACAAGAATTGCGAGCACACCAACAGTGCTAACACTGATTCCTCCACTTTCGCCAAAACCAATAAGATTCATCATGATAAAAAGCATCATCATTATCATTGGCGCCGCGATTACGACACTAATATAAATATTCATGAAAGTTTCAGCGATATGAGTATATTTTTCTCTTTCAAGACGATAATCAAACAACAAAGATTCTGAATGCTTATTTAAAAAATCAACAATAGCTCCGCCAGAAGTTATAGTTGTTGCGAGTCCGTCAAAAAGCTGGGATAATCTTTCAGATGGACAATTTTTAGATACTGCCTTAAGAGCGCTGACTAAATCATAACCATAAAAATTAATGTAATTTGTTAACTTTTTAATTTCTCTGCCTGTGGAAGGATAATCTTTCGAGCTTACAAGTATATTAAATAATTTGCTTGGCTCAATTCCTGAAGTCGAAATAGCAGCCATATAAATAACAAGGAAAGGCAATTCTTGATTAATCAATTTTTCAAGTCCTTTTCTTGTTGATGAAGGATAAAGATAAAATAAAAAGGCAGTTATTATTGGAACCAAAAGAAAAGCAAAAAAAGCTACAGATATGCCTAAGCCCATCAAAAGGCTTATCATTGCAATAAAAATTCCTGCAAAAACAGAAAGAAAAATTGAAAAAAGCATAACCGAAACATAGCTGTTTATGATAAATGGCGAGGCAATTCTTCTAAGGTCATTTTTATTTTTATCAAAATAATTCTTGGCTACAAGTTTATCGGCATAAGTTCTAAAAAATTTATTCGCCCAACCAATATATGCTTTTCCAAGATTATTCATGCTTTTCTGCTCGGTTATTTCTTTTTCTTCAGCATTATTCTTTTTCCCAAAAAGTTTTAATGAAAATTTATGAAGTGCAAGATGTTTAAGAAAACTCATTTCGTCTTTCTTTTTTATGGCAACTTGGGCTGGTTTTTTTGTGGTTTCATCTATAAAATTAACTCCGATAATTTCTTTATGAATATCAGAATTTTTTGCAGAAGATTTTTCAGAGAGTGTTTTATAAAAATCTATTCCCCCCAGCAAATTAGGAACCGCATTATTAAGAATTTTAATCTGCTGCAAAAGAGCAGTCATAGATTGAACCATCGCTTTCATTTTATCAGCCTTATCAGGAGTATTCGGCAAATTATAAATTTCGGAATATTCCTCGTAGAATCTAACAAGCTCGCCGGCCAGCTGTTTTTCTCTTTCAATATTCTGTTTTAGCATTTGTATAGTCATTTTATTTTTTAACAAAAAATAAAAGTCAGAAATTTATTAAATTTCTGAATTTCAAAAAGCTTGTTTAGCCAAAGCGAAGCTTTTATCTGCTTTTTGAATTTATTTATTTTAATTTTCATTTTATTATAAAATCTATTTTTTTAGAAAATTCAAGAATAGCTTTTTTAGAAGCTTCAAACTTTTCTTTATCTGAAGAATTAAATGCTTTCTCAAGAAGAAAGGCATTCTCACTAAGCCGATTAATCAATTGCGACAGCATCATAAGTTGAGATGAATCCATTATAACATCCCCCTACATTTTTCTATAAGTTTTTTCATATCCGCAATGACAATTCTTGCTTCGGGCAAGGATATTTTTTGGCCGTAATAATTCATGCCATTTCTGATTTTTCTCGCGCTATCAAAATCTTCGGCTAATTCTTTTAATTGCAGAAGCTCTTTTAAAAAACACCCATAGCATTCATGATTGTAAATTTTATAGCCCTTGCCAATTGTAATTGCCTCTAAAATTTCTCTAAGAGAATCATAATACAAAGAAATTACAGAAGAATAAGTAATGTCATTTAATGTGAGCAGAGAAGCAGATTTATATTTTTTATTGGAGCTTTCACTAAGCGAGTTAATCAAATCAAAATCTGCCATTATTTTTTTTACCAGTCTTTTTTCGTTGCACTCTTTCCAGTCCATGTTATAATATCACAAATCCGCTATTTATATTTTTATAAAGATGAGCATTCTTTGAGGCTTCATTAAAATGAATTTGTATTTTTCTTTGAAGTTTTTTTTCAATGCTTGAAAGTTCTATGTTTTTCCGAGGTATATCTACATAAATATCCACATCTGAATCTGCCGTATTTTCGGTTTTTGCTATGGAGCCAAATAGTATAACTTTTTTAAAAAGCAAATCTTTGTGAATATCCTTCAAGGCTAAAGCCAACTTGTTTCTCCAATAAGCAATACTCAAATCCTTAAACAAAGCGCTTTCTCTATTTGCTCTAAAAAAAAGATAAAGTCCCTTATTATTGAATATGAGAATTTCTTGTTTGGTCAAATCCTTTAATATCTTTGAAGCAGTAGGTGGGCTTAACCCAACAAGCCGAGCATATTCGCGCACAGAAAATTCTCTATAAACATCTTCAAAAAATGGCTGCAGGTTGTTAAATATCTCTAACATATGTTAAATTATATTAACAAGTGTTTATAAATCTTTTCATACGCTTATTCCAAAGCTTTTAAGAACAGCGTCAGAATCCTTGAAATAATGATTAATTATATCCTGAACTTCCTTGAATCCGAAAATTCTGCGCTTTGCAAGTTCATTCAGCAATAATGTTCTCAATTTAAACTCTTTTTCAAGCTCTGGAACCGTAAATCCGAATCTTTCTGATATTTTCTGAAAAACATGACTTGATTTTTTGAAATAGAACATATCATCTCGCGCATTCCAGACAAGAGGAGTATTTGTAACTGCAATTCCATCAGGATTAACATCAACAATTTCAACAATTTCTCGAAGCTTTCTTGTTTCTTGTTTATTTACAATTGCGTGAGTCATAATAGCCACTGCATCTATAGTATTAATTAAAGTTGGCGAAAGATTAATTGGTGGAGTTTCTAATCTTTTAATTAAAGTATCAACAGAATCTGCATGCATCGTAGATAAAGATGAATGTCCTGAAGCCATTCCCTGAAAAAGAACTGACGCTTCTTCTCCTCTAACTTCTCCAACAATTACATAATCTGGAGCCTGTCTAAAAGACGCTCTTAATAAATTAAACAAGCTAACTTCTCCAATATTTCCAACGCCAACTGAACTTCTTGCAACGCTTGGGAGCCAATTTTCTCTTGATAAAGCTAATTCTCTTGTATCTTCAATTGAAACAACTCTTGCTTCTGGTGGAATAAAAAAACCCATAGCATTAAGCAGGGTAGTTTTACCTGAAGCAGTCCCCCCAGCAATAAGAATATTAGATTTATACTGAATTAATAACCACAAATAAGCCAGCATTTCGGGGCTAAGAGTTTTAAATGCAATTAATTGCGTTGGCGTCCAAGGAATTTTAGTAAATTTTCTAATTGTAAATGTCGGCCCTCTTGAACTAATTTCCTGTGTATAGGTCGCATTAACTCTTGAACCATCCGGCAAAGTTCCATCAATAATTGGCGAAGCATAAGAAACATATTTTCCACATCTTTGCGCAAGTTTTTCAACAAAACTTGCTAATCTATCAATAGAATCAAATTTTATATTTGTTTTAAGATTTTTATACGCCCTATGAATAATGTATATCGGCGTGTTAGCTCCATTACATTCAATATCTTCGATAAAATAATCTTTAAGCAAGGGCTCAACATCGTTTAGTCCAACAAAATCTCTGTAAAGATAATAAAAAATATTGTCATAATCTTCTTCTGAAACTTTTATGTCATATTCATGAAGAATTAAAGTAGCATTTTCATTTATATAATGAATCATTGCTTCGGGAGTTTTTTCAACAACTATGTTAATATTTATTATTTCAAGCATTGCTTCTTCTATTTTTTTTAAAATTTCTTTCTGGCTATCATTAAGAATTGGCTCCTCAACTTCATACATTAACTCATTTTCATCCTTATTCCAATAAATATGAACTGAAACATAAGGAGAAATTGTAACATATCTAACGTCTATCTGTGTCTTATCCCTTATAATCGGCAATGCCGGAATTGTGGGTGTTGTATTAATTTTAAATTCGTGCATTTTATACTGAATCAATATTTAATTTTTTATCTACTTCGCCAGAATATCTTATAATAAGATTGTACGCAGTTGGAGAATTTGTAAGCGTTTTGCTTATCTTGCTATCCTGATAAGTCAAATTAAGGGAATTTAATTTAAGCTCAATCTTTAAGTCATATTTTTTTTTGCTTTTTTCAGTTGTTAAAATAGTTAATTCACCTTGGGGCGTGATTTCATTTGGTTGGCTCGCAAGATAACCTGTATTTTCCAAAAGAAAATAAATTGAATTTTCTACAGGGTTAATTACATATTCTCCTTTTTTTATAGTTAATGAAATTGCGCGCTGATTTCCAGCAGAATATAAAGAATCCGCAATTTGATCGTTAATATAATTTAAAGATTCAAAAGATTGTGAGACTACTGAACGATCAATCATAATATTAACTCTCGGAGTTATAACTGCGATTAATGCACCCATTATAGTTAATCCAATAAGGGTATAAATTACAGTTTCAACCCAGACCTGCGAATGCTTAGAGCAGTACAAACATTCTAATCTCCTCTTTTTCATATCAATAAATTGTGAACGTACTTTTTAAATTATGGCTTTTTAATGCCCATATACCTAAAATTATTTAGAACCAATATTTTTGCTGTCTGTTTCCTTGCAATCAACATTATTAGTTATAGAGGGCGCAATAGAAACTTTTGTTACGTTTGCTCCAAGTTCAGTAGTGTTAATAGCATAGGTTTTTGTCAGGTGAGTTGTAGGAATAGCTACAGGCATAGTCTTATTTGTTGACATCCAAAAATCCTCAGAAGAATTTCCCTCAACAATTTTTATTTTACTATTTAAAGGACCATTTCCAAATACTATTGATATTCCTGTAAGATTAAACTCTGTTTCTCCACGAGTAATGCTTACATACAAAGTTTTGTTAGCAGAATCATAATAGGTATAACCATCTTCAGTATTAATTGTAAGCTGTCCTGTTGTTTTAAAACAATCTGTTGGTTTAAGATAATCTGTAGCAGTTCTTATAATAAAAGTTGACACAAGCCAAACTGCAGCAATTGCAACAAGAATTAGCAAAACTGTCGTTATTAATTCGCCTTGCGATTTCTTTTGTTTTATTATTGACCTCATTTTATACATTTTATTATGATTTTCTGGTTTATAAACTTTATGTTTTATACTAAAGCTATTCCAGCAGATGTGCATGGAAATTCTTCACTTTTAGTTGAATCATCCTTTAATGTTCCAAGTAAAACAGGCATTAACGTTACTTCTTTTCCAATCAGATTCGCAATAGTTGTAACACTTGTCGCACCGCCTGCAATAATATTGACCTCTATATCTTCTTTATCTGAATTTCCATCTCCTTCAATTAAAAATCTCAATTTATATACTGGAATACTTCCCTGATTAATTACTGAAACAGAATTAGCTCCAGTAATTGCTGCTTGAAGTCTAACATCTACGCAAGAATTCTCAATAGGCTCATCAAATTTTGCAACCTGCTCGCTTCCAAAACTTTTTGCCCAAGCGAAAATTATTCCAGCTAAAACAAGCGAAACTAAAATTAACAAAATCGTAGTGATTATTGGACTCAATGCTTTTTTATTTTGTTTTTTATTCATGTAATCCTCTTTATTAATAATCAATAGTATTTCCTCAGGTTTATAAACATTTTTATACCTTCAAATCCAATAAATTGATAACATAAAAAGGGGAAAATGAAAAGCCAGAACAATTCTAAAAAAGCGCAGTTTTATATAATTTCTGCAGTAATAATCATTTTTATAATTCTAAGCTTGGCCGCTGTTTCAAATTATGCTTCTGTCAAAAAACAGCCTGAAAAATTACTTCAATTATCTGATGTTCTAAAGACTGAAGGGCAGTATGTTCTTGAAAATGCAAAATATAATCAGGGAAATGTTGAGCAAAATATACAATCGTATGTAAATCTATTTTCAAACTATACTCAACAAACAACTTCTGAAGATTTCAGCATGGTAATCCTTTACGGCAATGTCAATGCAAATTTTATAAACGGACTTAGCGTTACAAAAAGCTCAACAGGAAAAGTTATTTATGACTTGGGTGATGGAAATACTGTTGTTATTTCTGGCGGAAATCAAATATCAGTAACACCAAGTGATGTTCATGTAAGTAGTGTATCTGCTACAGAAAAAACAGCAAGTATAACTATAACTTCAGGCAATAATACCCTATCAAGAACTGTTCCGGTTTTAGAAGATAATAATTTTATTTTTGTAATGGCAACTAATGACGGATTTAATCAATATATCCGCGAGAACTTCCCAAAAATTCAGACGTAATAATTATAAAGGAGAAAAACTAAAAATAAAACATGAGAATATTAAATAAAAACAAAAAAGCCGTGAGCGATATGGTGTCCTATGTTCTATTAATAGTTATTGCTCTAAGTCTTGCAGTTGGCGTCTATTCTTTTATGAAATTTTATATTCCAAAAGATAAAGAAACCTGCTCTGAAGATGTTTCTTTGTATATTGAAGATTACAAATGCTATCTTGATACGAATCCGAATCCAAGAAAAATTATTGAACTGACTATTAAAAATAAGGGTTTATTTAATATTACTGGATTTGTGATAAAAGGCAGCGAAAACTACACTGACCTTCCGATAATTATGATGAAAACTGTGGATTTCGGCTCTGAAGAAGTAACTCCTGGACGGTATGATTTTGCAGAGCATCTTAAAGCAGGAAGAACAATAACTACAAAATTTGATTACACTAATCAAACCAAAATTGAAAGAATAAATATCCAGCCTTTTGCAGTAAGCAGCACTACTAGAACTCTTCTTTGCGAAAGAATTGTAGATATAAAAATTGAAGGTTGTTCTTAACTATCAATTATTTAAGGACATAATTAAATTTAAAGTTGAACAAATCTTGCTGCGAGAAACTTCTCCCCCCGAGTTTTTATTGTGTTATTAAAATTAGTTATAAGTGAAGCCAAATTAAATAAAAATTCCTTTTCAATATCTTTATAAACGCACTTTTCTCATTTATTATGCAGACAAGCCGGCGAGTTAGCCCTTCGCCATATGTTCGTGGGCTTCAAACAGGTAGTCAAAGGCAAGTGAGATAAATGTTAGAAAGTCCAATTATCAACGTTGATATTTTGTCCTTCTTGATCTTACTTGTGCGAAATGGGTCAGACCTTGATCGGAGCAGCCCTAAACATAGGTTAAGGTGCTTGAAGGGTAGCGAAATGGAGAAGATTTTTGGGTAAACTTTTTAATGTTTTTTGAGCAAACCTTTGGTCTGCACTAATTTTCTAGTAGAAAAATTATCTCTTAAAATAATAAACAGCCACAATAGCAATTATCAAAAGAATAATCAAGAATAACAGCCAGAAAATTAATTTCTTAGCGCTAGATATTTTTGCGTCAGGTTGAGTTAAATCAATAACTGACTCATTTTCAGGAGTCCCTGTATCAAATTGAATTTTATTTTTGTCTATTCCACTTACAGTAGAACCAGTATGACTATCGCCATCATTAATAGTTTCATTGCTTGGAGTTGCAGATATAACAAAAGTCATTTCTTGTGAGCTTGGAATTGTTAAATTTCCTCTGTTATCGTTTGGAGAGCCAATAATTAATAGTCTATAATTTCCAGTATCATTAAAAACCCTATTAAAAGTATAACTTCCTGAACTACCGGCATTAACAAGATTATTCCAAATCTGAACTGCATTTCTATATATTGTCATATTCAAAGTTGTATTTGCAGGAAATTGAAGATTATTATCGTCTACAAATCCAGAGTTATAGTTAAAGCTAAAAATAACATTTGTATTTTGAATCGGCAAAGCAGGAACCATATTTAAATTTTGTATTAAGGTAAAAGTGTAATTAGTCAAGTTTTGTGGTATTACGGTTATTCCTGATTGAGCTTGCTGTCTGATTGAGCTTAATATTTTAGCGTCAGTAACATCAGTAAAAACTCTGATGATATAATCTCCAGTATTAGAAAATCCAGTATAATCAAAATTAACAGGAACGCTTGAAGAATAAGGAATATTAACTGTTTGACTTGAAGTATAAATTAATCCATTAGAAGCATTTCTTATTTCAAGTGTAACAAGTGTCTGAACATTTTCATTAAGAGGAATATTTGAAACTCGGCTATCTTCAATAGCAGCATAAGTATCAGCATCAATAGAAACATTAAAACCAATTCTTATAGGTCTTCCTGTTGGAATTTCTTCTACAACAGATAGGTTCATTATTGGAGCAAAACCGCTTCTTTTTTGTGTTAAATAAATTGTTTGATTAGAGTTCACAACATAATTGCCATTATCTGGAGAACTCCAATTTGCAAATTGTTCCCAGCCAATATAACCCGGTCTAGAGAAATATAAAACATAGCCATTAGAAGAAATTAAAGCATTAGGATAAATAACACTAACAACGCTTGTTCCAGAAGCAGCTACAGTTAATCCAGCAACTTGTGCGCCAATTGTAGTACATCCAACATCTGCACAAACATAACCAACCACACTAACCCCTGTCAAAGGAGCTGCAGAAGTTATATTTAATGCATCATTATTCTCAAGAATTGCATTTGCAGTATTATAATTAACAGTAACTGTAGCACTAATTAAACTAATGCTTAAGAAAACTAAAGCAATTCCAAGAGCCAATATAAAATTTTTTGATTTCATTTTAATAGTAATTAAATAATCTATGACCCACTGGACTTCCACCAGTATCTCCACCCTGTGGTCCTGTTGGAGGATTTACAGGAGGAATAGTTGTTGTAGTTGTTATAGGAATAGTTGGGTGAGTTCTATCATCAGTAGTTGTTGTAGTTGTTGTAGTTGGACCTTCAGTATTAGACTCAAAACCAGAACCTTTTCCATTTTTACCCAGCTGAGATACTCCATAGATAATAAAAAGATTTCTTAACCATTCTCCTGTTGTTTCTGCCTTTCTTCCATCTTGATAGCCGAATGAATTAAAAGGTGCTAATCCATTAAATTCATATTGATCTGGCTTGTTTGAGCTGTAAAATTCTCTATATGCAGGTCTAACAAACCCATATACAAATGCTGTTCCAGCACTTGCTGCTCCTTCTCTTAATTCTTTTAAATTATTAAAATTGACAGAAATTCCAGCCTTAGCAACAGCTTCTTTTTCATTAGCAGTAAATTCAAGATAAGTTCCGCTATTAAGTTTTCCCTGTGCACCAAGATATCTTCGTTCTTTTATGCAATTAGGTGTAGCACATCCAGATTGAAGAATAGAACCTGCAAGAACAGAACCTGCAACGATAGCAGCCAATCCCGTATTTACAAATGCTTTTCCAATGTTTCTTAAAGAATATTTTGCAGTCATTTTGTTGTAATTATGCAGTTACAACCCTTTATAAATATTATGGTTAAGAAATGCATAATAAACTTAAGGGAGATGAAATTGAATTAAAAATGATGCGGGAGGTAGGACTCGAACCTACGAAGGCACTAAGCCACAGGATCTTAAGTCCTGCTCGTTTGACCGCTCCGAAACCCCCGCGTAATTATAACTATAATAGACAGCTTATAAATTTTATTATACACTTTTTATTCTAGCTTTTTCCAGCCACTTCTCATCTTTCTTCATGCATGAAGAACAAACATAAACAAAATTCTTTTTCTTATCCTCAACAATCTTCAGCATAGTTCCCTTAATTTTTCCGCAGTCCTCAGAAATTTCTTCACCACATAGAATGCAATTTTTGCTTGCCATAATTAATATTAATATTAACAATATAAAAAACTTCGCATGTTGTTCAATTTTATAGAAATATTTAAAAACAAGATTACTAATTTAAGTTTAGGTGTAAAATAAAAATGGGTTCATGTTTAGATTTGAGAAAATTGCAGAATGAAAATGCAGTAGCAGATGCTTATTCTATGTTAGTTTCTGGAAAAAAAGGATATAAAGCAGTTATTGAAAAAAAGAAAATTCCACCTAAATGTGTCAAGTGTGGAAGGGGCGGAGATATTGATCAGAAATTCTGTCCTCAATGTGGCGGACAGATGAAAGTCCCTCTAACAAATTGCCCGGGCTGTCAATCAAGTATAGGTGATACTGAAAAATTCTGTACAAACTGCGGGCATGAGTTAATAAGATAACGCATATTTTATAAATCCGCTTTCTTTTGATATTGCATGAACAATAAAGAGGCAATAGCAAAACAGCTCGCAAAAGAGGTAAATTTAAAGGAAGCTGAAATTCTTGAAATTCTTGAAGCGCCTAAAGAAGCAGAGCTCGGAGATTTTGCTTTCCCTTGTTTCAAATTATCCGCAAAACTAAAGAAAAATCCAGTAGAGATAGCAAAACAGCTTGAAAAAGAATTCAAAGGCAAAGAAACAAAAAATAATCTGGAGAAAGTTATAGCAAAAGGTCCTTATCTTAATTTTTTTCTAAATAAAACAAATCTTATAGAAACCTCTATTGATGAAGTAAAAGAAAACTATGGAAGAACTAAAGAAGGAAAAGGCAAAAAAATTGTTATTGATTTTTCTAGTCCAAATATAGGCAAACCAATGCACGTCGGTCACATTCGTTCAACAATAATAGGCGATTCATTAATGAGATGTTATAACTTTTTAGGCTATAATACTATTGGAATAAATTTTCTTGGCGATGTTGGATTACATATAGGAAAATTAATTGTTGCTTATGAACTGTGGCTTGATAAAAAAGCGCTGAAAGAAGACCCAATAAAAGAATTTTTAAGATTGTATATTTTATTCTGTCAAAAAGAAAAATCAGAAATATCTGAAGGAATAGATACTGAAGAAGACTTTGCTGATAATGAATGGACAAATAAAGCTCGTGAAAAAATAAAACTTCTGGAACTTGGTGATAAAAAAACCCATCAAATTTGGGAGGATATTCGAGTTCAATCTGGAAAAGGATTCGATAGAGTTTATCAACTTCTAAAAGTTAATTTTAATGAGACAACTGGACCAAGTAAATTTGCGGAAAGGGGAAAAACAGCAGTTATGGAAGCATTGAGAAAAGGCCTGGCAAAATCCGAAAAAGACGGCGCAGTTTATATGGAATTTGAAAAAGAAAATTTACCAAAGAAATATATTCTTAGAAGCAATGGAACAGCGTCCTATATGACTTATGATATCGGAGCAGCCATAGAGCGTGATAAGAAATATCAATTTGATAAAATAATCTATATAACTGATTTCAGACAAAATTTACATTTTCAGCAGCTTTTTGCAATATTCAAGAGATTTGGTTATAATTTTTCAGATAAATGCAAACATATTGGTTTCGGCACAGTTAACTTCGGGAAGGAAATACAAGCAACTCGCACTGGAAATATTATTCTTCTTGAGGATGTTCTAAAGAAAACCATAGAAAAAGCAAAAGCAGAGATTAAGAAAAGAAAAACAAAGGGCGACCCCGAAAAAATTGGAGTTGGAGCAGTAAAATATATCATCTTAAGAAACGAGCCAATAAAAGATGTTGAATTTTCCTGGGATAGTGCATTAAACTTTGAAGGCGACAGCGGACCTTATATCCAATATGCTTATGCAAGAGCCAGTTCTATTATCGAAAAAGCGAAGAAAACAAAAGCAACTAAAGAAAGCAAAACAAAAGTGAAAATAGAAGCAATAGCCGAACAGGAAACACAATTAGCAAAGAAAATTGCAGAGTTCCCAAATATTGTAAAAGAAGTAACAGAAAAATTCCTTCCAAATCTTCTTGCAAGCTATTCTTTTCATCTTGCGCAAGCATTCAATGAGTTCTATCACAGCTGTCCAGTTATAACTGCAGACGCAGAAACAAAAGCCAGAAGATTAAAACTAATTGATGCTTTCAGAACAACAATCAAGAATTCTCTTTATCTTTTAGGCATTGAAGTTATGGAAGAGATGTAAGCGAAGTGATTAACTTTAAAACCCCTTCTCGCCATTTTTGTTTATGAATCAAAAATTAATCTATATTGAAACATATGGCTGCACTGCAAATCAGAATAATTCAGAAATTCTCGCAGGCTTGCTCAGCAGAGCAGGTTTTATTGTAACAAATAATCCAGAAATTGCAGAAATTCTTATTTTCAATACCTGTGTGGTAAAAAGCAAAACAGAATCAAAAATCAAACGAAGAATTCAGGATATTTCTAAAGAACATAAAAATAAACTTATTGTTATAACGGGCTGCATGCCTGAAACAGACGCAAAAAAGCTGAAAAAACTTGCTCCAAACATTCTTCTGCTCGGAACACACAAATTCAAAGATATTTTAAATCTGCTAAGAGATTTTGAAGAAAACAAGCTCACAAAAGAAAAACAAGCCGAATATCTTTCTCAAAATCCAGAAGTAAAACTTAATCTTCCAAAAAAACCAAGCAATCCCCTAATCTCTATTCATCAAATAAGCGAAGGCTGTTTAGGCGAATGTTCTTATTGTAAAACTCGATTAGCAAAAGGCAAACTTTTCTCTTATAATAAAGAAGACATAATCAAAAGCATAGAGTCAGATTTACAGCAAGGTGCAAAAGAAATCTGGCTAACTTCACAAGACTGCGCAAGTTATGGATTGGACCAAAAAGACAAAAAGCATAAACTTCCAGAATTATTAAATGAAATATTAAATCTCAAACATAAATTTAAACTAAGAATTGGAATGATGAACCCCAATAACGTAAGCCCGATTTTAAATGAATTAATAAAACTATATGAAAACCCTAAATTATTCAAATTTATTCATATTCCAATCCAGTCAACAAGCAATGAAGTTTTAAAACACATGAATCGTTTTTACACAATAGAGCAAGCAGAAAAAATTATCAATAAGTTCAGAAAACAAATTCCAGATATCACAATAGCTACAGATATTATTGTTGGCTATCCAACTGAAACAGAAGAAGCCCATAAAGCAAACATAAATTTTATCAACAAATTCAAACCCGATGTGTTAAACATTAGCAAATTCAGCAGCCATAAAACAACTCCCGCAGGAAAACTAAAAATTCTTCCTGCAAACACCTTAAAGAAACGCGCAACAGAACTAATGCAAGTTCATAAAGAAACAGCAAAGCAAAACAAGCAAAAATATCTAAACAAAACAATAAAAGTTCTAATAGATAAAAAAATATCTGAAAATCTCTATCAAGCTCGCGATGAAAATTATAATATAGTCTATCTAAAATCAAAAAAAGAAAATATTGGGAAAGAAGTAGAAATCAAGATTACGGATATCGGCGTGCATAATCTGGTAGGCGAGATTATTCAATCATCAGAATAATAAGATAAATGTTGAATAGGCGAGGGGAATTAGAGGAAAAAAGTAAACCAAATTCTGAAGATTAAAACTCTTTCAAATTATAAGAAGCTCCTTATATCCTAAGAATTACAAATTATAAAAATAAAATTTCTACACAATCATAAATAAGCAATAACTGTAGAAATTTTTAATTATTAATTTAATAGCCACTAATTGGGTTTGTTCAGCTTAGATTCCTGCTTACAAAAGTTATTACATTAACAGACTTCAAACATCCAGAACAAACTGAATTCTAAACTCGCCGCCAGATTTTCCAACCAACATTTCATTAAAAGTTATTGCCTTAACACTATTACTAAACTTATATTTACCTGCTTTATCTCCGCTAACCTCTGTCTGAAGAACATAACCTTTCTTTTTATCACCTATTATCTTCAATTTTTCTACTTCTGAAAGCAAAAATTCTTCAGAATCCAGCAAGAATAAAAATTCTTCAAGAAATTTATATAATAAATCAGATAAATCTGCTCCTTCTACAAGAATTATTTTTTTAATAACTGACTTAACACGAATTTTCTCGGCAATTGCTTCCCTGAGTGCCATAACCGAAGTTTTAAAGGCTTTTTCTAATGAATTCTCTTCTACAATAATCTTCAAATCTGCAGTATGCTCTAAAAATTTGTATCCCATAATCTTAATTAATCTTCTAAGTTTATAATCTTAACCCCGAACAAAACCTACTGCAAGAAGCTCAAACCATCCTGGACGATATAGATTAATAACTAAAATTTTTCAAACAATCTAAATAACAGAATAACTTTGAAAAATTTATTTTAATAATTTAATCGGTAAAAATTGCAATAAAGTTTAGTTAAGCGCCTTGTTTAATGGCCCTCAAAAACCTTAAAAATAAGCATTCTATTCTTAATTATGGCAAAAAAGAGAAAAGAAAAATGTGATGCATATTGCAAAACAAGTTCTATAGTATATCCTACTGAAGAAGAGGTAAAACCAGTTAAGAGAACAGTTAAAGAACTAGAAAAAATAGAGAAAACAAAAGAAATCAGCATAAAAGAGGGCTCTGCTTATTCTATAATGGAGGGTTTTGGCTTAAGATATATAACGCCATTCGCGCTTTCTGTTGGGGCAAGTAACTTTCATATAGGGCTGCTTAATGCTTTGCCTTCACTTTTGGGAAATCTTTCACAGCTTTTTACTCTTAAA
>Ga0172375_10005103_pt1 | contig 19121 bp, 15 predicted proteins | sample LakKiv1m_FD_114537 | JGI IMG/M metagenome (GOLD analysis project Ga0172375, IMG submission 114537) | Freshwater microbial communities from Kabuno Bay, South-Kivu, Congo - kab_092012_11.1m | ecosystem: Environmental > Aquatic > Freshwater > Lake | place: Democratic Republic of the Congo...
CTTTAACCCCTTTTCCTTGCCGCCGCCGGTTTAGCCGCCGAAATTTTAGTGAAGGCGGCAGCTTTCAGAATTCAGTAATTTTTGCTAAAATATGTTCGAGCTGTTTGGTACAATGGCTCCAATTACAGTCAGCCGGCCATACATTTCCGGCATTATGTATGTCAACAGAACCAAATCAGGAACACACATCCTCCGGTCATATCTCTGAAGCTCACGACGAGCCGGTCGAGGATTTGCACCCGCTTATTCCGGAAATACAACATCTGGCAGCCGCATACGCAGAGGGGATTGCGTCCGGTAAAAAACCGATGACACCGATTCATGTCGATGAAATCGCGTCCCATATCGCCAAATTTTACGAACAAATCAGAAAAGTCATCGATTGGAAAGAAGACAATGTATTACGCAGAAGCGCCATTGAGCGGTCGCTGAAACGCACGTTATTTCCCAAACTGACCGGTGTCACTACACGGCCCGATATCGACAGCTATCGTGTCGCATATTCCGTAACGGCAGACCTTATCAGGGGCGGCCATTTATTAAACGACGAAGTGCCGCAGGAACACGTTGATCTGGTACAGGCCGTGTTGGATAAATACCTGTATGTGTTAAAACACGCAAAATTCCCGACGAGCGAACTTATTCCGCTTAAGCGCAAGATTAACTTTACGTATTTCATCATAGAACTGGCCGCCGTTGATATAGAAGACATCCTCACCAATCCCGTAAAAGAACGCGTCTTGCTCGAGGCCATGACACAGACATTAAACAGCCGTATCCGTATCATGCCGGAGGGCAGCGTACCGGACGAGGAAAAACGTACCCATGTATTTATCGCAGCCAGCCGCACGCTGTTTGACCTGGATGACAGTTTCATCATCGCGCAGCTTCTCAAGTTTACCTACGCGGACTGGTTTACTCCATCGCAGGAACTGAAAGATAAGCTTGCCACGGATATTCCTTCCATCTGGATTCACAGCGAAAAAGTACTGGAGCATCCCGTCAGCCGCCAACTCTATACGATTTCCGAACGGATTGATACGGTCTATATGCTGATAGGCGACGTGCTTGATCTTTACAAAGAAACACCGCAGAAGGTAGAAGCTATACTCTCTGATAAAACCAAACTATCGGAAGAAATCACGACCGCATACAACAAACGGTATCTCTCGTTGAAAAGCAGACTGTTCCGCCTGGCAATATTTTCGACACTCTCGGTATTTTTATCCAACTGGGTAACGTTTTTTATCGTGGAAATTCCGCTTGCAAGTCTTTTTTATGAAGGATTCAACCTCTTTACTACGATAATCGACTTTGTCGTGCCGAGCGTCGTCATGTTTGCCCTCGTATCCATCATCCGGCCGCCTCCGGCAGAGAACCTGGGACGCGTGCTGACGGCTGTATATCAATTTATCTATGCAGATGAAAAGAAAAAATTGTATGACGTATACCTGGTGCAACGCAGAAACCCCATGTTCAAACTGATCGTCGGCATCCTGTATCTGGTCATGATGTTCGGCGTACTGGGCGGAGTCGGATACGTATTTTATATCGCCAAATTACCGATCACGTCCGTTATCTTCGATACGTTTACGATAGCGCTGACATTTTTTGCCGCTGTCGGAATCCGCAACAAATCCAAGGAATTATCCGTAGACGACAAAACTCCCGTATGGGAATTTTTTCTCGATATGCTTTCCGTTCCGATAGCTCGGATCGGCGCAATCCTGGCAGCGAAATGGAAAGAGTACAACATTATCGCCATTCTTTTTACATTTCTTATCGAGACTCCCATGGTTGTGGTCTTCGACTTTATCGAAAACTGGAGTCAATATCTTAAGGACCGACGGGCAGAACTTCATTAGACCGCTTGCCCGGGCTTTGGTACAATAACCCCTAGGTATCACGTTGATGCCCCAGTAGCTCAACGGACAGAGCAGATCGGTTCTAACGATAAGGTTGGGGGTTCGATTCCCTCCTGGGGCGCAAAAACGATAAGGACATATACCATTTTCTTCCACATGAAGAGCATCAGATTCATAAGTCTTGCCATCGTATTTTTTTTGTCTGTGAGCCCCGTGTCAGCCAAATACGATCCGCTTACGGTGCCCAATAACAAATTCGGAATCCACATTGTTGACCCCAACGACCTGTCGGATGCGGCCAAACTCGTAAACAGCACGAAAGGCGATTGGGGATACGTCACACTTGTCATGCAGGACGATGACAGGGATACCGGGAAATGGCAACGGATATTTAACGAAATGCGTGCGTTTCATCTTATTCCTGTTGTGCGTCTGGCAACCCACATCGACGGTGATGCGTGGACAAAACCGTATAAAGATTCGGCCTCCGACTGGGCGAGATTCCTCAATGGCCTCAACTGGCCGATTGAGAACAGATACGTCGTCATTTATAACGAACCGAACCACGCAAACGAGTGGGGAAGAACACTGGATCCTGAGGACTATGCGCACACCCTCGTTTCCTACGCAAAAGAACTCAAAAAAACGTCAGAAGATTTTTTTATCCTGCCGGCCGGTCTGGATGTGTCAGCCGCATCCGACGGCCGCTCTCTTGACGCGGCTCAGTATCTGTCCCGCATGTTGAAAGCAGAACCTTCCCTGTTCGAATCCCTGGACGGCTGGACATCCCATTCATATCCGAATCCGGCATTTTCCGGATCAGTCGGTGCTATTGGCCGCGGCACGCTCCGCAGCTTCCTCTGGGAACGTGATTATTTGCAACAGCTTGGACTTAAAAGGGCCCTACCCGTATTTATCACGGAAACCGGATGGGTTCATAGTGAAGGCATGCAGCAAAATACCGACCTGCTTTCTTCTGTCCAGGTCGGATTCAATATGGCCATAGCAGCCGCCCAAATCTGGAATGATCCCCGTGTCGTAGCGGTCACTCCGTTTGTATTAAATTACCAGGGATTGCCGTTTGATCACTTTTCCTGGAAAAAGTTGGGCAGCTCCGATTACTACCCGCACTATGCGATGTACCAGCAAATCGAAAAACCCGCGGGCCAGCCGTTCCAGAGGGAAAAATATTCGCTGGAACATCCGCTGCTGCCCAAATCCCTTGTCGCCGGCTCTACGTATGTATTGTCTGCGCTGCTCAAAAATGAAGGGCAGGGTATACTGTCGGAACAGGGCGGCGCATACACGGTGGAACTGGTAACGACACCTAAATTCGTAACCGTGCGGGAACCCCTTCCCGTGATGGAACCCGGTCAGTACGGCACGCTTGCGCTGCACATGGAAACACCAAATACTCCCGGAGAATATCCGTATGAAATAAACCTCCGGCATTTCGGCAGATCGATTACGCTGGAAACGGGTACACTTACGCTGGTTCCTCCGCCGTCAGTCAGCATCACCGTGCAGCTAGGGTGGAAAAAGGATAATGCGACATCGAATGCGACGGTTCTCGTGTACGATCACAACGCACTTATTCATAAGATACCCGGCGTACAGATACAAAACGGCAAGGCGACCATAGGGGATTTACGTAATGTCGTACCCGGAAATAACTATCGCGTGGTCGTTCTTGTACCATATTATCTGCCAAGGCAGATTATCGTTCCTCTCGACGCGGATACAACAGAGGTTGTGATGCCCAGACTTCTTCCTTTGGATTTCGATCAGGACGGCGCACTTACAACGGGTGATTTGTTGGCGCTGATCAAACTGCAGCCCAACTTCATCTCCTCCCTTTTTGTCGGCCCGTAGCGCGTATCTGTTTGACGTCCGCTGAATGCAAATACGCCATAAATAGGGTACAATATCATACGTCGGTGGCTGTAGCTCAGCCTGGTTAGAGCGTCTGCCTGTGGAGCAGAATGTCGGCGGTTCGAATCCGCTCAGCCACCCCACTTGCCCTTGTAGCTTAATGGATAAAGTGCCTGTCTTCGGAACAGGTGATGGGGGTTCGATTCCCTCCAAGGGCGCAAGGACAACAAACAAAGGGCGCATAGCTCAATTGGCAGAGCAACTCCCTCTTAAGGAGTCGGTTGGAGGTTCGATTCCTCCTGCGCTCACATACGCGTATGGCGAAATTTAACCTGGAAGAACATTTGCGTCTTGAACATAAACGTACGGCATTCTCCCAATATCTTCGGGAAATTGTCTATGGCGGTAACGACGGAATCGTCACCACATTCGCTGTCGTAGCTGGCTTTGCCGGCGCACAAAAAGATCTGACTTCCGGCGCAGTTCCGATTGTTTCCGTGTTACTATTCGGACTCGCGAACCTTTTTGCGGACGGGTTTTCCATGTCACTCGGAAGCTTCTTGTCACTGCGCGCGGATCAGGACATATACAAAGGCGAAAAATCCAAAGAACACCATGAAATTCTTCATTCTCCGGAGAGCGAATACCACGAAACAATCGAGATTCTTACGCGTAAACAGTTTTCCCAAAAAGATGCGACAGCACTTGCTACTATCTACCGCCGTAATCCGCATTACTGGACGGAGTTCATGATGAAAGATGAACTGGAAATGACGAATCCCGAAGGGGAAAATCCGGTAAAAGTTGCTGCATATACGTTTATTTCTTTTGTGTTTTTCGGGTTCATTCCGCTGATTCCCTTTATCCTAAAAATGGGCAGCAGCGACTTTTCTATTTCCATCATATTTACCGCATTTGCACTCCTCCTCTTGGGGCTGCTCCGTGCCGGTATTTCCAGACAAAAACCGCTGCGGGGGATTCTCGAAACTTTGCTCGTCGGCGGGGTTTCCGCATCGGTAGCGTATATAGTCGGCACGTTCTTCCGTGTATAACTTAAGGCACATTTGACAGCCTGTACACTACCTGTCAGTATACATATATGACTCGAAAACTCCTCATAGCGTTGTGCTGGTTTCCGCTCACGTTATGCCTTCTTACGATAAATCTTTCCTTATTGATTTCGCTTACCAACAAGGCACACGCAAACCAGCCGCTTACACAACTGCCGCCGCTTAAAATTGCCGCAACTTCATACGGCACCGAACAGGTTTTGGGGGCTACGGTTACAGCCGGCGATGCACGCGCATTGCTGCTTATGAAATTTCTCAAGCTTCATCAGTCACCGCTCCTGGAATATGCAGACTATATCCTGGATCGGGCGCAGTATTACGGCATCGACTACCGTTTGGTTCCTGCGATAGCAATGTGTGAAAGCAACGTCGGGAAACGGATGCCGAGCAAAGACTCACATAACGCGTGGGGTATAAGCGTCGAAACAGGGGAGATAAGCGGAGCTAAATTTCCCAACTGGCTGTACGCAATCGACTGGGTATCCCGCTATCTTAAGGAAAAATATTTTGCCCGGGGAATCACGGATCTTGTCGATATCGGAGCAATATACGCACCTCCCTCAGTAGCAAACGGAAATTCATGGGCTAATTGTGTAGGTCAATTTATGGAGGAGATTCAATAATAACCCATAGCGAGCTATAATAGTGTATATAACCCCGTATTAACGTTATTCACTTACTATCTGTAATATCCCATAGGACTTGACAAACCAGTTATTATAGGCTATACTTCCCAGTTAGATCCTAAGGTTTGCTACCTAAACCATAGCTTGCTTTAGGGTTATTAATGGCTACTCAAGACTGCCCCTTGAGTATCCGTTAACCAGACTCAATGTAGCTTCAGTTTCGGCCCCGTGAGCCTCACCCACAGATGAGGCCAGAATAATCTCTTTTCTCACCTTGTTTCCTCGATATGGTCGGGGGACTGATGTGAGGCAAGAATATGAAACATATTATACCTATAGCAATCAGCTTCATTGTGTATGCCATATCGGCCAGTCCGGTCATGGCTGCCGCGCCTCTGATTTCAGAGGCCTCTGCCACGCCGAACGCGGTTGTCAAAGCAGAGGATCAGCGCGTTACCCATCTGAAGAAATTCCTTGAAACACATGGCTCACCCATGTCGGAATCTGCCGACCATTTTGTAGCCGAGGCCGACAGGCTTGGCCTGGATTGGAAGCTCGTTGCTGCCATTGCAGGAGTGGAGTCTACTTTCGGAAAACATATACCCGCCAACTCGTATAACGGGTGGGGATGGGGCGTGTTTACCGGACAATCTGATGGCATCCATTTTAAAGACTGGAACGACGGTATCACAAAAGTCTCTGAGGGACTTAAACTCCGTTATGTAGACAAGGGTGCCACATCTATCGAACAAATCGGCCGCATCTATGCCGCATCTCCGACGTGGAGTACTAAAGTACGGTTCTTTCTTCAGAAAATCGAAGCCTTTGAACCGAACCGCGTGGAACACCTAGATGTCACCATCTAAAGCGGGGTATAATACCCATTGCCCTCATTAATTTAAAAGGGCTCCCGTGGCGAAATTGGCAGACGCGTACGCTTTAGGAGCGTATGGGGTAACCCTTAGAGGTTCGATTCCTCTCGGGAGCACACGACACGTCCCGCTTCGCGGGATGCCGTAAGACTTAGAGGTTCAAGTCCTCTCAGCGGCACCCCATTGCCCCCGAAACTAACCAATGATACGATAATCAGGTGAAGAAGTTACTGTCCGTTTTTCTCCTCGTTTTCTGTTTTATCGCAGCCCCGCTGTCACAGGTAAACGCGTCGTCACAACAGGCCTATCAGGATTATCAGTTTCAGTTTGACCTATACCGTCAACGGCTTGCTGATTTTCAGATAGCCATGACGCAATATAAACAGTTTAATTCGCTTGCAAGCCAGCAGGATGCGCTTGATAAAGTAAAACTTCTTATCGCGCAGCGTTCCAACGCGGGCAAAGCATATTTCCTGTTCCTCAACGAAAAGTTGACGGAAAACCCGGGCCTTATTTCCAACGAGTTGGGCATTTACCGCACCATCATCACGAATCAAGTCGGATATCTGGATCAGAACATGGTACTGGCTCCGTCTATCGCATCTCTGGATGATGCCAGCCGCGTATCGGAACAATTCGTAAACAATTATGAAACGATGCAATCGGCATACCGACAAACGGTGGCCGGTATTGAACTGGGATATCTCAATTATTTTGCAAAGCGTTTTAACGAACTCGCCATCAAATCCCAGGCACTGATAAATGCGGCCAGAGTTGATGCGACACCGGAAAAGCAGGCGGTATTGGATCGCTGGTTGCTGACGCTCTCCAACAAATACAGTCTCTATCAACAGAAAGCCAATTCGATACGCTCCGGTATTCCCAAAATTAGCGGCGATGTCATGCAGCAGGACCGTCTGTTCCAACAGATGCAGATAAATTTCGGAGCAGCTCGTCAGGATCTGGTTGAAGCATCGTCGTATCTTAAAGAACTGGAAACAGCATTAAAGTACGAGTAAATTATTTATGGAAAACACAACACCTATCTATCCCAAAACTCCTGTGACACTTTCTGAAGCACAGGCAGCACAGTCTCAGCCAACGGTGGTCGCTCCTGTTACATCTCCCCCGGATACCACGCCGGTTATCCCGGGCATGCCGCCTATGCCTCCGGTGCCGCCCAAAAAAGCAGCCGGTCCAATAGGTAGCAAAAATATCCTGATACTGATTACCGCAATTCTGGCAGTGGGAATCTTTCTGTTTGGCTTTCTATACGTCCGGAGCAGTGCACCGGCACCTGTAGAACAGCCGGCCGCGATTACCCCGACAGTTCTCCCGTCTCCTACACCGCAACCCAACTTGTCACGGATATCGACAACCAGTGCGTTCATGAGTTTCAGCCAGGATATTGCATCGTTTTCCGCAATCCTCAATACGTTTGCATTGCAGGATCCGTCACTGGTCCCTCCCATCCTGGATATCGAATTAGATCTCAAAAACTAATTTCCCTTTGCAGCAATATACGTGCCTGTGGTACACTTTCGTGTATGAAAAATACAATTACGACCTCTCCTGACGGCACGATTGAGTTCACGATAACGATTCCCTGGGCTGATATCCAGAGCACCTACAAAACCGTGGTAACGGAAACGGCGAGCAATGCAGAAATTGCAGGATTCCGCAAAGGCAAAGCGCCAAAGCAGATGGTGGAAGAAAATATCGATAAAACGAAAACGTATGAAGAAACGATCAAACGGCTGGTTCCCAAAGCCTACACAGATGCCGTGCAGGAACATAAAATTGCACCTATCCTGATGCCCCAGGTGGAACTTAAGGATGCACAGGAAGGTAAAGACTGGGTCATTTCCGCCAAAACCTGTGAGCGGCCGAAAGTGACGCTTAAAGATTACAAAAAGGCAATCAACGACCTCAAGGCAGAAAAAACGAAGAAAATATTTGTTCCCGGCAAAGACAATCCGTCCGAGGAGAAGCAGCCCAAAGGACCAACAGTAGACGAGGTGCTTGAACGGCTTCTGACGGCAGTAGAGGCAAGCATTCCGGACATTCTTCTGGAACACGAAGTCACGCATCAGCTTTCGCTTCTGGTTGATCAGACCAAAAAATTGGGATTGACCGTAGACCAATACCTGGCGTCTACCGGAAAAACGGCAGATTCCATCCGTGAAGAATATAAGTCGATGGCTGCCAAAAATCTGACGCTGGAATTTGCACTTGAGGCTATCTCCGAGAAAGAGCAGGTCGTGGCCAGTGAAGAGGAAGTCACCAAAGTGATTCAGGGGGCAAAAACGGACGAAGAACGCAAGAATCTGGAGAATCAGCGGTACTATCTGACCAGCCTGATCAGGCGTCAGAAGACGCTGGATACACTCATGGCGTAAATTTGCAAATAGGCTGCCCTGTAGTATAATGCAGGCGCTATGATACAAGCCTCCGCGAAAAAGAAACAAACGCACTACAAGAACGATAACGTGCTTGAAGCATTAGGTTCCGTGCCTACCAGCGTGGGGTCCAACACGGTTGCCGAATTCGGCAAAATAGGCACGGATATCGTATCCTCACTTCTCGGAGGCACGCCAAAATCAGGAGAACTGCAACCTAACCAGACAATCGAATTCGGAGAAAAGACGCCGGAACCGGTCGCTCAGGCTCCTGTCCGCATGGAAGTACAACACAAACCGAACACGGAGAAAATCGATATGGAAACGCGCCAGCAACTGGAGATGATACGCACAGAACTCAAAGCACTTATCGCATCTTTGCGGAACCTGAACCAGGAAGTGCAGAGTGCCGTAAACCAGGAAGTAGTAAATCCCGGCGTGTACCACCTCAACTTCTACGAACAGCTGCGCACATTCATCAAGGTACTCCGCGAACAGGTAGAGGATAGCCGCACGTGGCTTGCATCATTTAATACCCGGAAAAAGAAAATGGGGTACTGGGGCATGTTCAAAAAACACGGCACAACGTTCGGCCTCTCCAACGAACGGTCATTGGCAACTTCAGCCGGCTAACACAGGGTGCTTCGCTATTGTCTCATTACAACAAGCTATATATAATAATGAAGTTCCTTTACCATGGATCGTTAGCTCAGCGGTAGAGCGCTGCATTCACATTGCAGATGTCGTAGGTTCAAATCCTACACGATCCACTGATATAATCCGGGTGATATGACATATATTCTGGTTTGTGCCGTAGTAGCGCCGTATGTCTTATGTAAGATACATTACTAATTCATTGACAAGATTTGCTATAGGGTTGTATAATACAAATAATTGAAGCCAGTTGAATTTATTTCATGAAAACCCTGAGATGGGCGAATAAAATTTTTGCGGTGTTGAGCAGCATTCTCATGCTGGTTCAACCGATTCTTCCGGTTTTTCAATATCTCACCCCACAAGTATTTGCACAGGAAGCAACACCTACCGTAACTCCTGTTCCGACACCCGATCCGACAATCACGACAACACCTGACGCCACACCCACCGCCACACCGACAGAAGAAGTTACACCAGTGCCGACAGAGACTGTGACTCCCACCCCGACTATTGACGTAACTCCGACAGCAACACCTGACGCCACACCCACCGCCACACCGACAGAAGAAGTTACACCAGTGCCGACAGACCAGACCACGTCACCGGCAACAACATCAACTGAACCTCCGAAAGAAACAGGCCCGCCTAGCGGCGAGGCAAGTCCTCCTTCTGATCAGGGGCAGATTCTGGACGGCGCCTCTGTCACAGCCACACCAGAGCCCACCGTCACTCCCGAACCCACGGAAGACGGACAACTTCAGGCAGTCGTATTACAGAATGTAGAAGCAAATTCATTAAACCTCGATAACATCGATCCGTCTAACAGCGCGTCACTTACAACTGATAAAGCAGATTACGCACCCACAGATACGGCCATCATTACCGGCGCGGGATTCAAGCCGAATCACGACTACAACATTACCGTAAGTTCCACGGACGAACCAGCTACTTCAACAACCGATACGATCACAACCGACGCTGATGGGGCATTTGTGTATGCATACCAGTTGGATGGGATATACCGGCCAAATTATAAAGTAGAGGTCACTAACCAGGGAGGGCACATCATTGCGGATACGAAGTTTACTGACAGTGCAACCCCAGGAGTTGACGAGTATTCTCAATGTTCCAATGACGACGGTGACGGTTATACCACCGGTAATACCGGTTGCAGATGGGTAAATGGCAATCTCCAACACTCTAATTCAACTTATTACGAGTCGGACGCAACTCCGCAATTACTTGCCATTCAAGATTTGCCAACAGGAGACCATACTGTAACAATAAAATATGGAACAACAAAAGGTGGAAAGCATGCGTATGACTTCATAACTGATGACACCTTTTCTGAAAGCTGGATCACCAGCGCTGATATTTGTGATTCTTCTCTAGTGCATTTAGCTGGTTGCAGCGGGTTAATTCCCGACATTTCCAGCCTTATTCCCACGGATGCAAATGCTGCTGGTCACGATGCAGTACATTCTAACCGACACTTCAAAATTCGTAATGGCACGTGGGTGAGCGGAGGAATCCTGTCGGGACCAACACTGGCCAGTGGCTCCTATGCAGGGGACAGTGAAACATCTATTCAACTCAAATTTCATGTCGACGCAAGTTCCTGTACCAATGCGTACACTTCTGGGGGAGATCCGGTCTGTGAGGTGGTTATTACGTGGGGAGCACATGTTTCCGACCAACATGATTGGGGAGCAGGTACATCAGCAGTAAGCATTCCAGGGTCACCATATCACGTTTCATTGGTCGAATTCGACGGTGGCTCTATTGGGAGTAGAGATAATCAAATGCAAGCGGATGCAATAATTCCATTTAGCACAATTACTATCCACAAAGTAACAAACCCCACAGGGGGAACAGGTTTTGGTTACACGACAACCGGCGGGCTTACTCCATCAACATTTAGTCTTAATGATGCTGGAACTCAATCATACACGACGGTTGTTCCAGGCTCTTACACTATTTCTGAAGATGATCCTTCCGGAAATGGTTACTCGTTAACGGGGTTAACTTGTAACACTGTTACAGGAACTGGTACATCAGCAACACCAAACGTAGGAACTCGAACTGTTTCCATTACGATAGGCACTGCTGGAGGCGGAAATGTTGACTGCACATTCACCAACACCCAGCAAAATGGCCATCTGACTGTTCAAAAAACAACCATACCCGCGGGTAGCCAACAGTCATTTACCATAAATGCAACCGGCACGGGCACGATCACCGGCGGGGGAGCAGGAAGCATTTCTGACAGCACCGATCAAAACTATGAGGTAACCACAGGAACCTATTCAGTCACCGAAACGGTACCGACGGGCTGGACCGAAACTTCCAACACCTGTACCGGTGTCGTAGTCGCTGCAGGTGGAACATCATACTGCACGATCACGAACACTCAAAAAGGTCATATCATCGTAAACAAAGTTACCTCCGGAGCAGACGATACCTTTGCCTTTACGACAAGCGGAACCGGATACAGCGGTTTCTCACTTTCCAACGGACAATTCAATGATCAGGAAGTTGTGCCGGGCTCATACACTGTGAGCGAAACCGCACTTTCCGGCTGGTCGTCCGACGGAGGCGCATGCGACAACGGGGAAACGCCTGGCAGTCTGGATGTGGGAGCGGGAGAGACGGTTACGTGTACGTTTACCAACACGAAACTTAGAAACATCACAGCGTGCAAATACGACGACCACAACGGAAACGGAGCAAAAGAAGAATCAGAATCTTTGCTGGACGGCTGGGACATGACGCTTACCCCGGGAAATGTCACGCAGGCAACCGTCAACGGCTGTACGACGTTTACGAATCTGTCTCCCGGTGACTATAGCGTTGCCGAAACGCTCAAAACCGACTGGTCCAATACGACACCGCTGTCACAAAACGTGACGCTTATATCCAGCCAGAACGAAACGGTGTATTTCGGAAACTTCGCGTGTGCGACGATAAGTGGCGTCAAATGGGAAGACCTCAACGGTGACGGGGTAAAAGATGCGGGTGAACCCACCCTTCCCGACTGGACGATCAACTTAAACGGCACCGTAGCAACTGATGTGACGGACGCAAATGGCGAGTATTCATTCAAAGTCTGCCAGGCAGGAACCTACACGATTAGCGAAACGATCCCCGATACGAAGGTCTGGTACCAGACGTCTCCGGGCGGCACCTCGCCGAATCATCAGGTAGACGTAACCAGCGGCGGCACCTACACCGGCAAAGATTTCGGTAATGCAAAATATGCCAAAATCTACGGAGTAAAATACCGCGATAATGACGGAGACGGCACGCTGGACACAAACGATCTTACCGCAACCCTTTCCGGCTGGGTATTTGATCTCTATGACGGAACGACAAACGCGGTACTGGGAACCTACACAACATTGTCAGACGGATATTATGAATTCACAGGACTGCTGGTAAACAAAACGTATTATGTCCTCGAGCAGCTCAAACCGGGCTGGACACAAACCATCGGCCCCACGCCGACTCCCACACCGTTTACTGTGCAAAGCGGGGAAACAAAGGAAATCAATTTCGCAAACTTCGAGAACATGTCCGTCACTGTGTGTAAAGTCGAAGACGCGGACGGAAGCCTCACATCCACCACAGACCGGACACCGGTCAGCGGATGGCAAATTGATCTTCTGAAAAACGGCCAGATGTACGACAATGCACAGGTGACCGAAAGGGACGGGTGTTATACCTGGACCAATCTTACCCCGGGAAGTTACAGTACACAGGAAGAATCCCAGACAGGCTGGTAGCATCTTGGCGACACATCGTATGATTTCGGCACCCTGGAAAACGGGCACACCTATTCTCATACGTTCATAAATACCCACATGGGGAAAATCATCGTCGAGAAACAAACGCTTCCCGACGGAAGTACACAAAGCTTCGGCTTTACGGCTGACTATGATGCAAACGGGTTCTCACTCACCGACGGGCAGACAAATGACAGCGGGTATCTCATGCCGGGCACCTACAGTGTCTCGGAAACCGGAGTGACGGGCTGGGATTTGACTCAAGCGAGCTGTTCCGATCAGAGTAATCCTAACGCTATCAGCCTGTCTGCCGGAGAAACGGTTACCTGCACGTTTACCAATACCAAGCGCGGACACCTGATCGTACAGAAAACAACCATACCGGCAGATGATGCCAATATATTCAGTATCCTGGCGACCGGGAGCGGAAACATTACGGGCGGAGGCGCTGGCACCATAAGCGACGACACGGATAAAAAATTATGAAGTAACTCCCGGCACGTATTCCGTAAGCGAAACCGTACCGGGCAACTGGGATCAGACGGGAAATACCTGTACGGATGTGGCAGTGGCCGCGGGAGAAACAAAAACCTGTGAGATTACCAACACCAAACGCGGGCATGTCACCGTCATAAAATACTATGACCACAATAGAAACGGCGTAAAGGACGCCGGGGATGAAGTACTTGGAGACACAGGGGTGGGCTCTGAAGTAGAGGCAACCAGATGGGAAATCCACCTGGTCGGCACAGACGTGAATGCATATCAATGGACAGGCGCGCAGACTGCCGGACAGGTGACATTTAGTGACCTGACGCCGGGCGCATTCACCGTGAGCGAACAAATCAAAACCGGCTGGCAGCAATCCAATATTTCCTGCGGCAGCGAGACTGCAATTGATAATGACAATAGCCACCCGGTTACTGTAACCGCCGGGCAAACGACCACATGTTTCATCGGAAATTATGAACAGGGCAGGATTATTGTAGAAAAACAAACCGACCCTGACGGCAGCAAACAGGATTTCGACTTTACCGCAAGTTATGACGAAAGCGGATTTGTATTGTCGGACGGAGAGCAAAATAACAGCGGGTATCTGAGCCCCGGAACCTACAGCGTGTCAGAAACGGAACCCACGGGGTGGACGCTTACCGATACCGTATGTACAAGTTCGAACGAAGATACTGAATCAGCAGATAATCTCCAGCTAGACCCCGGAGAAACGATCACCTGCGTATTTACGAACACCGAGCGCGGACACATTATCGTAGATAAAGTAACAGATCCGAGTGAAAATCCGACCTCTTTCGAATTTACAGCAACCGGAGACGGTTACGAGAACTTCGATCTTGCGGATATGGATGAACCGAACAATCAATCGCTGTTACCCGGCTCATATTCAGTAGCCGAAACCGTACCTACCGGCTGGGATCTTTCATCGGCATCCTGCGACAGTTCTCATGAGGATAGTGAGTCTGCTGACGATATGGTACTTTCCGCAGGCGAAGTGATCACCTGCACGTTTACCAATACCAAACGGGGCACGGTCATCGTCACGAAATATAATGACGAAGACGGAAACGGGTTCCGCGGCGAAGGTGAAGACGTGCTATCTGACTGGACGATGAATCTAAACGGCGATGAAGAACAGGAAACGACCAACGACAACGGAGAAGCCGTATTTGAAAACCTGCTTCCGGGTAGCTATACCCTTACCGAAGACTTACAGAAGGGCTGGGAGCAGACACAGCTAAGCTGCGGAAGAAACGAAGACTTCTTCGCCGATGACACGGCAGACGATACCACAGACACCGGGACATTTACGCTCTCTCCGGGAGAAACACAGCGCTGCGTCGTCGGAAACCACCGCTTAAATCCGATTCTGACGATTACCAAAGCAAACAACGCAGCCGGAGATAAAGCACCGGGAGACAGCGTGCTGTTTATGCTCACCGTCACCGCAACCCAGAGCGCAGCCTACAACGTCGTCGTCACCGATTTGCCTGCCGGAGGATTTACGTACCGCGCGGGCTCCTGGACAAGCAACTCGACGGCGCGGGGTGATTTGAAGACTCTCGGCGTCACGACCGAGCCCACCTATCATTCACCGGGTGTGTGGAACCTCGGAGACATGGTCATGAACGAGACGGTGACACTTACGTACATTGCCGACATAAGTGTTGACCAGAAGCCGGGATTGTATAAAGACCTGGCATGGGCATACGGATGCAAGTTTGAAACAAACTGTGCAGTCAACGACGGCAACGATGTGGTAGCACTTGCGGTAAGCCCGGGATACATCGATGAAACGAATCACGTGGGAACCGGCGTAAATGTAGTCAAAAGCACGCAAAACGGCGCCACGCTGAATCCGACAACCGGCGAAGTGTTGGGGGCATCGACCGAACTTCCCGCAACAGGGGCAGACGAAGCATGGCTTACGTTTGCGGCCCTTCTGTTCCTTATGGGTATCGGATTACTGACTGCCGGGAAATATGCACGGAGGCTCCATGTTTAAAAAACTAATTGCTCTTATCATGACGGGATTTGTTGCCCTTGCCGTAACAGGACAGGTCTATGCTGCCAAAAATGTAAGCGTCAGAATCCAGCAGCCCAAATCGCCGATAAATCAGAATAACTTCAATGTGAGTTTTGTAGCCCTCGATCTGCAGGGAAGAACCGTTACCGTCAAATGTTTCCAGAAAGGACCCTCCGACGGGGGATTCTCCCAATTCGGATCCGCCCAGACATTTACAAACGGCGGCAATAGCGGCAATTGTACCGTAGACAATACCGTGATGAATGACGGTGAGGGATCCTATGCGTTCAAAGTTGAAGCCACGGCAGGAGACGGAGCAGGAGACAACTTTGATGACGAAACGACAACCGTAACGTACGACACGAGCGGTCCGGGAGATCTGCGCGACTACAGCAAAAACAAAACAAACGCATGTGAATATACCATTCACTTCAAAACCGCAAACGACAGCGGAGCGACGGTCAAAGCAGAACTCTACCGGTCCGATGCCGTACCGTTTAACGCAGACAACGGATCGCGCATCCAGATTATCTCAATCGGATCCGATGAAGCCAAAAACGTAACCGATACGCCCCCTGACTGCAGCAAGACCTATTACTATGCGGTACGGGCATTTGATGCGGCCGGCAACGGCTCAGCACTTATCGGCGACAACGTCAGCACAATCACCGTCATCAACCCGACCGGTTCTCCGGCTCAGGGAGCAATCCCGGTAAGCGGAGGCACCAATGCGGGAGGAAGTGTTTTGGGCCAATCGTCAGTAAGCGGCAGCATGGGCCCGACGGGGACAAGCGGGCAAACGCTTGGCGACACGACGCCGAGTGCAGAAGTAGTCAAGACACCCACGACCGAAACCAAATCTTCCATGGCTCGCAACTTGGGAATAGGGGGTGCTATACTCCTTCTAGGAGCACTTCTCTATGTCTTCCGGAAAAAGAAACAGGACCCCACAATCTAATTTGCAGGAAGGCGTATCGTTGGGCACATTTCTCACCTACAGCGGGATCATCTGTATTGCTGTTGCTTTTGCGATTGCCGTAACCACGTTCTGGCCGGTTATCCTGGAAGAACTGGGATACAACATCAAGCATACGATCCCGGTCCTGCAGCCGCGTAACGTCATACCGGTCGACCGCAAATTCGGCATCGTCATACCCAAAATCGGGGCAAACGCAGCGGTTATTCCGAACGTGAATCCCTATAACAGCCGCGAATATCAGGTAGCATTGACCCACGGAGTCGCACACGCAAAAGGCACGACAAAGCCCGGAGAAGCGGGGAACATATTTTTATTCTCCCATTCATCGGTAAATTTTTACGAAGCAAGCCGGTACAATTCCATATTTTATCTGTTAAGCAAACTGGGAAAGGGTGACACGATCGTGCTCTACTACAAGGATGCAAAGTATACCTACGAAGTCAGCCAAACCAAAACCGTATCATCAAAGGCTGTAGAATATTTGAACAATACGCAAAACGGCCGCGAAACGGTGACACTTATGACCTGCTGGCCGCCGGGAACTACATTCCGTCGCCTGTTAATCATCGCAGAACGCATCGCCAAATGATTGCACTTATTTTTCTCATACTCCAATTGCTCATGGCAGGATTTTTCCTGTTTCTTTGCCTGGCATTCGTGACCGGCGGGCCATTCGTCCCTTCGACCAAACACTCAGTTGAAGCCATGATAAAACTCGCTAAATTGCGCCCCGGGCAGACCGTTATCGATGTCGGCAGCGGAGACGGCAGGGTATTGCTGGAGGCAGCTAAACAGGGGGCGAATTCGGTAGGGATAGAGATTAACCCGTATCTGGTGCACTATACCCGATTGCGGGCCTTTCTGAGCCCCTACAGAGGTCGTGTGAGGGTACTTTGGAAGAACCTATGGAAAGCTGACCTACATGATGCAGACGTCGTGTTTGTTTACCTTATTCCGTGGAAAATGGATGTCTTGGCTAAAAAACTCCAAGAGGAAACAAAGCCGGGTACGCTCATCGTTTCCAACACATTCATTTTTCCTCACTGGAAAATTGTCCGCAAAGATGTAAAACATCACATTTATGCGTTTACCATCACCGGGCAAAAATAACACGATAGATCAACATGTTCCTCCTAAAACGATATCCGCACTGCTGGAATCTACAAGGTAGATTGACACGTCCAATACGCCATGATAACCTAAGCATACTTCCCGGTTGCATGAGACCTAACCAACCTCAAAGAGAAGCGCAACTTTCCGGCGTAACAGGAATAAATTAAGGACCGTTTTCAAATTTGCACTGGAACCTCTCCGATAACCGGGGGTGCAAAAGGAAGGACGGTTTTTTTATGGAAAAACAACATCTGGATAACTTACGACACTCGTGTGCGCATCTTCTGGCTGCCGCAGTTATGGAATTGTGGCCGGACACAAAACGGACCATTGGGCCGTCCATAGAAGACGGTTTCTACTACGACTTCGATTTCGGTGATATCAAAGTTTCCGAAGCTGATTTTCCGGCAATCGAGGAAAAAATGCATGAACTGGTAAAGACCTGGAAAACGTTTGAACGAAGTGAAGTATCTAAACAGGAAGCATTGAGCGCCTACAAGGACAATGAATACAAAAAAGAACTCATCGAAGAATTCAGCGGTAAGAATGCAACGCTGACGTTTTATCAATCCGGCACCTACAGCGATTTATGCCGGGGAGGACACAGCCCGCATCCTAATAACGATCTCAAGCACTTCAAACTGCTTTCCGTAGCAGGTGCATATTGGCGCGGAAGCGAAAAGAACAAAATGCTCACGCGTATTTACGGCACGTGCTTTCCGACAAGAAAAGAACTTGATGCATATCTGGTGGCCCAGGAAGAAGCCAAAAAACGCGATCATCGGAAGTTAGGGAAGGAATTGGAACTATTTCTGGTTAGCCAGTCGGTCGGGGCGGGATTCCCGCTCTACATGCCCAAAGGCTTTATCGTAAAGCGCGAACTGGAACGGTGGATCATGGACGAGAAAGAAGCGCGCGGATATCAATTTGTCTGGACGCCCCATGTGGCTAAAAGCGATCTGTACAAGCAATCCGGCCACTGGCAGAAATACGATGCCATGATGAGTCCGATGAAGATAGATGAAGACGATTATGTCGTCAAGCCCATGAACTGTCCGCATCATTTCCAGATATACAGCGAGCGGCCGCGGAGCTACCGCGAACTCCCGCTTCGGATTGCGGAAAACGCGACGGTGTACCGGTTTGAAAAAGCCGGCGAGGTGAACGGGCTGCTCCGGGTTCGGTCACTTACCCAGGACGATTCGCATATTTTTGTCCGCCACAGCCAGATAGCGGAAGAAATTGACCGGATATTGGATCTGGCCATGTATGTGTATAAAACATTTGGATTTTCCGATTTCAAAGCGCGCATATCCGTGCGTGATACCAAAAACCCGGATAAATACA
>Ga0172375_10005106_pt1 | contig 19107 bp, 15 predicted proteins | sample LakKiv1m_FD_114537 | JGI IMG/M metagenome (GOLD analysis project Ga0172375, IMG submission 114537) | Freshwater microbial communities from Kabuno Bay, South-Kivu, Congo - kab_092012_11.1m | ecosystem: Environmental > Aquatic > Freshwater > Lake | place: Democratic Republic of the Congo...
AAAGAAAGGAGCCGTGCAAGTACTTGCACAAGCAATACGTTAATGAAAAAGATTTAGAGAAAGACTTGGTTCAATGCTTCGAGTCTGTGGAAATTGACGAAAAGCGTTGGCAACTCTTAAGGGAGTATGTTTTTGAAATGAGCGAATCCGATAAAGGCAAATATCTTGGTGAAGCTAGAAAAATCATTAACAAAATTCAAGTCGTTGAAAACGAGAAGATAACCTATGCTAAAGCTGTTGCTGAAGGAAGATTGGATAAAGAAGCCTACGATAAATTAAAGGAAGACGCTAACGCTCGTATAAACATTTTGAGAGAAAGCCAAATTAAGTGTGAGAATTATGTTGACGAACTTAAAAGCTTAATGTTTAGCTTTCTTGATAATGTTAAATTCATCACCAAAAGATTTAAAGTTGCTACCCCAGCAAACAAAACTGAGATGGTTGACATATTCTGTGAGAACCTTAGATGGGATGGCAAAAAACTCCGATGGGACTGGAAGAAACCGTATTTCTACCTAGCAAAATCTTCAAAAAGTGCAACGTGGCTGGGGGGCCAGGACTCGGACCTGGATAAACACCTTCAAAGGGTGCTGTCCTACCGTTAGACCACCCCCCAATGTGAACTATATTTTACCCGCCCGCAGTACATGTTGTACAGCTTTGGTGGGCAGGCCCTCCCAAAAAGGCTTCTTGTATAGTTTGGTAGTATATCTAACTTGGTTTTCGTTTTTCCGGCTGGTATATTAAGGGTTTAGATGAGAAGACGACGAATATTCTTTTTGACGATACACCTTCTGTTTTTGACAGGTCTTTTCTATGCCTTTGGACATTTTGTGACTACGCCCCGGTCGATTATGAGCGTGCGACGATTATGGGCATATGAAAGCTGGATAATTCTATCTTTCTATGCCTTATTTTTGTATCTGACAATAGTGGAAATGGAATTTAGTGTAGTAAAGAGGTTGGTGGGAAAAAAGATGGAAGGTTTTCGACGGATTTTGATGGTTAACTTAATTCTGTTAGTCTTTCCCTGGGGATTGTTTTTGATTTTTGCACCGGGTGATTTACTAGGAATGCTTCACCTTAATTCAATTTACTGGCGAATGCTAGGGGTAGGGTCTCTTATCGGGGCAGTAATATATTATTTCCCTTACCGGTTCTATAAATACCGATTGAGTTACTACGTGTTTATTTTCGGAGTGGTAGATAATTTACTGGCGGCGATAACAGTGACAGCCTTACACATAATGGGGAAGGTGCCGTTAGTTGCCTGGGGAGTAACGCCTCTGTTAATGTATTACTCTTATTTTTTCTTTAACCAGGCGAGAATTTTCCGACGATTGAAAAAGTCAGAAGTGATTGAAAACGTGTTTTAGGATTTAGGAAAAAACTACAAGATGGTGGATGAGAAGCTGGTGGGGGGGCACAAATGGTGCCCCCCCACCTTTACCGGTTTTATAATTATCTATCAAATGGGGGGGTGGTTTCCTAGCCGGCCCCCCCCGCAAGTCAACGAACTGCTACGCTAGAAAAATGGCATATTATCCCCTCCTTTCGGGGCCGCGCGGCTCTTCGCCGCGCCGTTCAACGTAGTTGGCGTTAGCGCGGCGAGTTATTGGCCGCGCCTTTGGCCGTTGGAATGGAAGTGCTGACCGCTTGAACATTATTTCTTCGGCTGCGGTCGAGCTGGCAGAGTTCTTTAGGAAAGTAAAACTCTCTCAGCTCGATCGCATATCCACCATCTTGTTAAGGTTCAAAATCTTGATGGCTAACGCTAATGTTAGCCTCAATGTGAAGTATTATAAGATACTAAGTGAGGACTTGTCAAGAGGGGAAATGGAGGCTAAAAACGGGTTGCGCTTAACGGACTTGAATCAGCGATATCTAGAGCCTCTCTTATGATTTCAATCTTAGCTTCAGCGGTTAATTCTTTTGTAGCTTCGGCAAAACCTGGGCTTAATTTGCCCAGCAAGCCAAGTTCTAGTGATGATAAATCTCCGTTGTCAAGCAAGGGGCGATTTCTGTCTACCCAATCACTGATTCTGCCTGCCTTAAAAACACCGGCTAAATTTTTAGCACCATTCACGTTAGGACCAGTTTCAACTGTCATGAGGAGATGATACTACTTTTTCTTTATTTTTTCTATATCATCGACAGTTATCCAGGCCGACATATTACCAAAGCCAGTTTTATCGATATCAAAAGGCTTAATCGACCTTACGTCTTTTAGAAAGATTAAAATACAGTATCTTTTGTCTTTAAATATTTCGTAATATTTCTTAATCATGTTAGAGGGAATACCGTCTTTGTTTCCGTAGGTATGAAGAAGTTTGGATGCTTTACCAGGAGTTAATTTTTCGAATTGGAGAACGTGGTCGACCTTGGCCATTAGAGTTATTGGTGAGCCTGAATCTTTGAAAAAAATAGTGTCATTATCCCCAATGCTGTTCCAAGGGCGATAGCGATTTAAGTACCATCGAGACTCAATTTTCTTTTTCCCAGAGAGGATTTTTTGAGTTAAACCCCAAGATTTTCGCATAATGGCTACGTGAACTCGTTTCATAATGGTCCTTATTTTAAAGATTTTTAAACTTTGGTGTATTATATAATAATGACTGATGGGCCGGGAGGGGGCGAGTTTATACACAGTATTAATCCTAAATTACACACAGAAGGTGTAGTTAGACATGAACAGGAAAGAAGAAAGTTGGTGGAAGAAAAAACTTCTCAAAAACCAGCTGAAAAGATAAATAATTGGTTTGAGATTCTTGAACGAACGCACATGGGACATAGAGATAAGCCGGAAGTATTAGAGAGAATAAAAAGGTCTTATCATAATAGATACATTATCCGCGAAGATAAGATACCCCAAGATTACTGGAATTCTTTGGCTAGACGCATGATAGAGGAGGGTAGAGGTGGTGACTTACAGCAAGCAGGGGTAAAAGAAGAAAAATATATCGGAAAGAACGGACAAGAAAAAACCAACTATTTTTTTCCAGAGAAAATGTTGCACCAGCAGGCGGAATCTTTAATTACCGATCAAAAATCCTCTTTTGATATGTGGTTGGATTATCTCACATCTAGTGATGGTGATGTTTACCCGATGTGGGCAAAATACTGGGCATTTACCGGAATGCTTAAGCTTTCGACATTTGACAAGGAGACCCATATGTTTGGAAGAAGAACTGAAAGTACAGTAGCCCCTTTCCCCGATCTTGATAGAGAAGCTTTAGCTTTTGCAATTGACATGATAGTTAAGAAGGCGAGGAAAGAAGGTATACCTGATGAACAAAACGACCCCAAGTTTTTAGAGATATTGAAAACCAATAATTTTGGCAGACTTTATGCTTATGCTATTGAAGAGGTTACTCCGGTTGAAAGACAAGAACTTATAGAAGCCAAAGGAGAATGGGTTAAATACTCTCAAGGTTCAGATCACATGCCTCTTGTAAAATCTCTTCAAGGTCATGGTACCGGCTGGTGTACGGCAGGAGAATCTACAGCACAAACTCAACTGCAGGGTGGCGATTTTTATGTTTACTACACTTTTGATAAAAAAGGTATCCCTACTATTCCAAGAGTTGCGATACGGATGGAAGGTAACAAAATTGCAGAGGTAAGGGGGATTGCCGCTGATCAAAATCTTGATCCATATATGAATGAGGTAGTTGATGAGAAGCTGTCTCATTTTGAGGATGGAGAATCATACAAACAGAGAGTTGCTGATATGAAACAGTTAACGGAGATTAGCCGTAAGATTGAGAATAACGACAACCCGACAAGGGAAGACCTGAGATTTCTCTATGAAATTGACCATAGAATCGAAGGCTTTGGTTATACAAAAGACCTAAGAATAGCAAAACTACTAGAGGGAAGAGATACTAGAAGTGACATCGTTTTTGTCTTAGGTTGTAAGGAAACTGAAGTGAGTTTAACAGAAGAAGAAGCATTGAGAGGAGGAATTAAATATCACCGTGGAGATCTTTATTTTTATAGTCTTATAACAGCTGAAGGATTAACATTACCCGAGTTTGTTAGTGGACATCTTTGGTTTCGTGGTCTTACTTCGGCTGAGGGTCTAACATTACCTAAATCTGTTGGTGAGGACCTTAATCTTGGTGGTCTTACTTCGGTTGAGGGTCTAACATTACCTGAATCTATTGGCGGGAGTCTTTGGTTTGGTAGGCTTACAACGGCCAAAGATCTGACATTACCCAAGTTTGTTGGTAAGAACCTTCACCTTGGTTGTCTTACTTCGGCTGAGGGTCTAACATTACCTGAATCTATTGGCGGGAATCTTTGGCTTGGTAGTCTTACGTCGATTAAGGGTCTAACATTACCTGAATCTATTGGCGGGAATCTTTGTTTTGGTGATCTCACATCAACTGAAGAAGAGATATTGAGACGTAAGTATCCAAACAAACAGATTTATTAACGATTTGTCTTATTGTCTGTTTGGGCTGGCTACTTGATATTGTTGTTGAAAACTAATTAGGTACCAGGAGTTTGAAAGCGACCCTTTAGTAGTCAAAAGTCGTATAATGAGATTAGTGAAAAGTGTATGAAAAAACTGGTATCGATTTTTCTGTTTGTAATAGGTTTTGGAATAGTAATCTGGTGGAGACAAGGTAATGAGATACCCTCAACTGGTTCCGATGTAGGAATAGAAATTTCTCCCCAACAAAAAGAGATAGAAATAATCAGATCTTTTATGGGTAATCCTGATTTGGAATTGACGTTTGTTAACACTGATCTGCCTGTGCAATATTTCAGGGTAGGAAAAGTCACCCAAATAGGGAACGGGGAAAATATGGAAGCGGTAGAGGGGTGGACACGCCAGGTTAATGTCTATGATCAAAAAGAATTGATTAACGGAACCTGCAGTATTTACGAATACAACACTGATGTCAGAAATAATTCTCTTACTGCCGTCATTATCCGTGGTCTGCGGCAAAGTGAAATCGAAGACCTAAAAAATTCAAGTACTCCCTGTAACCCAAACTCGGAAAACGCTCAAAAGTTAGCTAAAACTGAAGCGGAAACTATTGCTATGAGCTATTTAAAACGAGCATTAGCGAATTTCGATCAAATTAAGGCTCAATTTATTTATTTACAACAAGTGGATGGTGCCCACGAATGGTTTTGGGAAGATAACGAATACAAATTGCCGGATGGTTTGAGTAGTCGGCCATATCTTAAACCAATAATTCGAATATCTGTATACAACGATAGCCAGATTCAGTATTGGAATACAACGTCACTATTTGAGGAAATGGATAATTTATAACCCTGGGGGTCAATTTTGGATAAAAATAAGATTTGTTAGAATGTGAATATGGATAGGGAATGTAGTGTAAGAGATTTTCCCTTTAAAACCCCAGATAATTGCGTGGGTGAAAGCATAGGAAATATTGTTTGTGGCTATGATAATAGTGAATTACTGGTAAAAGTGCCAAAATCAGGGAAAAAAGAAAATATATCTTTAGGGCGAGTGAGAGAGCGGCTTGCTAATTATCAAGAAGCCTGTAATCTAGTAAAAAATAGGGTTAAAACATGGGGAGGTCGGGAAAATATGGTGGTGAAACAATCTTTGGTAGCTCACAATTCCGATAGCGGAGGAGTAACTTATTCTAGGGTGCAGAAACGGTTTCGTGAAGCTCGCTCGTTGGTTGAAGTGGGAGTGGGCGTCTTGAGTTTAAAAAGACAATCGTTATTGGATTTAAAGAGTATTTTTAAGACGAATATACAGATATATAAAGAGAGAGGTGCTGTTTTAGACTTAGTGGGGTCAAGTACCCTAAAGAGACCAAAAATTGAAAAAGTTTTTAGGCACCTGTTCCCAATCTTTTACTCGGAAAATATTTTGATAGACAGTGAGGGTAATCCAAAATTAGTAGATATGGATGGACTAATCAGTATCAAAAACGCAAAGTTATTGACCAGATTGATATATGGAATGGAAATGATTGGAAGCTATCTGTCGATAGGTTTGTTGGATTTAGGTATGATTTTGGCAAAAGAAAAAGAACGGGAATAATGAAAATCCGATAAAGTCTCAGTTTGCAATGGAATCGCAACACTTGCAGTAAAATGCAAGAATAAAAAAACACAGTAAACTTTCCCCTTAAGAATGGGATACCGTACTTAGTTATGATTAGCCTCTCTATTGTTTAAAAAAATCGAATAACCCAAATAGAGAATTACTGGTTTTTAACCTGGAAATACCTTGTTAAACACCTCTATTATAGTTGACTATAATAGTAAATGGTGTTACTATGATAGTCAGTTGGTTAAGAAAAACTATGAATAATATTCAGGTTAATCGTTATCTCCAAAATCAGTTAAATAGAGCCCCGGCATTGCTTCGTAGCTATACGCAGGACGAACAGGGTAATAAGTATCTCACTCGAAATATGTACATTCGGGTGCAAAAGCTGATAGATGACTTTATTGCTGGCGATAAAGAAGTGCGGATAGTGAGCATCCCAGGCCTAAGAGGCGTGGGGAAAACAACGTTATTAGCTCAACTTTATTTGGCTTATTTTTCTCGTTATTCCAAGGATATGTTGTATGTTTCGGCAGATCAGGTAGTAAACGAGCTAAGATCGGATCTTTATACCGTTTTAGAAGAATATCAAAAAATTTCAGGTGTAGCTATTGAAAAGCTAGATCATGACGTTTTTCTCTTGATTGACGAAATTCACTTTGATAAAAAATGGACGGCTGTGCTTAAAACCCTCTATGACCGTTCTAAACGAGTTTTTGTAGTATGTACTGGATCCTCTGTACTTTCCCTTCAGTCAACAACAGATCTTGCCAGAAGAGTGGTGTTTGAAAAACTATATCCGATGAATTTTACCGAGTATATGCTTCTTAAAACCAGATACGATTTTTTTAAAGATAGAACAGTACGGGTTAAGTTTCCCATTAGAGGTTTGAAAGAGGTGCTCAAGCAAACATTAATGTACAGCAATAATGCTGATGAATGTTATTCTCAACTCTTAAAGTTTCAGTCTCAGGTTAAGAGGTACTGGTTTGGAATTGAGAGTTTGGAAATTGATCGCTATCTGCGGTACTCAACGATGCCTTACGCCTTGACCATCAAAGACGAGCAACGGGTCTACACCTTAACTAATCAACAAATTGATAGAGTTGTGGAACGGGATTTACCTGAGCTGAGTAAATTCGATAGTACTACCCTGACAGCAATCAAGAACATTCTTCTAATGATTGCCGGGAGCAGTGAAGTGAGCATTACCAGTTTAGTTAAGAGTTTGAATGGTATTTCCTTGGTAACACTTGTTAATGTACTAGAAAGCCTGGAAAGAGCTGAGGTACTGATTCGTGTTTATCCGTATGGATCGACTTATAAAAAAGTGAGAAAGCCTTCTAAATACCATTTTATGACTCCTGCGGTTCGCCATGCTTTACTGACTCTCGTTGAAGGAGAAAACGCATTTTTAAGTCACAAGGGTAAGTACATGGAAGATGTTATTGCTCTGGTCTTATATCGTGAATTTGCTCAAAAGTTATCTTCACCAATTTTTTATGACAGTGCTGCCGGAGGAGCAGATTTTGTTCTAAGTTTACCTGGTAGGAAAATTGCTATTGAGGTGGGGTATGGGAAGAAATCCGCTGGTCAGGCAGAAGCTACTCTTCAAAAAATCGGGGGTAAATATGGTTTGGTGGTTTGCAATTCCGAACTGACCAGAGAAGGGAACATCATAAAAGTACCATTAGAGTACTTTTTGTTGATGTAGTTAACGAATGCCTGGTGTTGAGATAGATATCTGGAGCTAAAACCCTCGCTCATCTACTCTTTGGGCGAAATGAGCGGGAAAAGGGACTCGAACCCTCGACCTTCTCCTTGGCAAGGAGACGCTCTAGCCAACTGAGCTATTCCCGCTTATGTTCGTGTTCATTTATTGTGCCAAGCTGAGGAGTCGAACCTCAATCTCAAGTTTTTCAGACTCGCGCCGTGACCACCTTGGCTAGCTTGGCTGATATCTTTATTTTACAATGTAAAACCCAAATTGCCTATTTGTGGCCGCTGTAGGTCTCGAACCTACGACCTCTTCGATGTAAACGAAGCGCTCTGACCAACTGAGCTAAGCGGCCATTTTTAGTTACCAACTGATCCACCTAATCTTACTTCTCGCCTTTTCAATTCTATCCGAATACGGCTTGAAGAGCGATTTATGGCGGACTAAGCTAAGCGACCAGAATAATTGTGCCGAGGAGAGGACTTGAACCTCCACGCTCATATGAGCACTACCTCCTCAAGGTAGCCTGTCTACCGGTTTCAGCACCTCGGCATATGTTTAATTATCTCACGAGTGGGCAGGAGAGGACTTGAACCTCCAAGAGCGTAAGCTCACAGCGTTCTGAACACTGCGCGTCTACCAATTTCGCCACCTGCCCATTTCAGTACCCGCCTGCGTTCGTGTTCGTCTTGAGGTTTGCATCCACGCAGACGAAATATTTACTTTGGCGAGTAAGGCCTAGCCGCTGTGGCTAAATTATATCAGAGGGGGGGTTGGCCGCGAGAGACTTGGTAACGATTGGGGAAATAAAGGAAAATAGCGGGAAGTTCTTCAAGAAGAGATTTTTGAAAATCAAAGTAAATTAGACGGCGCTCTTTCTGATCTATGGTAGTGCGGCCATCTTCCAATAATTTGTCAATTTTTTTGTCATCCAAGCGGGTAATATTAGTAGATTGAGTTGAGTGCCAAAGTGAATATTGATCCGGATCAGGAGGAATATCAAGTGTTCCCAGGAAGAGCTGATAATTTTCAGGGACAGCAGTGACGACACGGACAGTTAAAAGAATGCTAAATTTTTCTAATTCAGTTTTGATATTTTCTGCAGTGTCGAGATATTCTGGTAAAACAGATAACTCAAACTCCGGTTGCTGTTTATCTTCTGGCAGATTGTCTTTTAAAAGCTGAATGCCTCTGGTGGTATCGTAATCGTAGGTTTTGACAAGAGGGTTAAAGGCCCAAGAAGTGGGAATAATAGAACTAAGGGCTTTGGTTTTAGAAAAGTTTTTATTTTGGAGGAGGTAAGCAATTGCTTGACGGAGAGCTTTTTCAGTTAACAGTGGATCCTTAGTGTTAAAAAATAAAGTGACAAGGTGAGAATAATCGGTTTCTGCTTTAATTGAAACAGAAAGATTGGGCTTAATGTCCGGTTGGTTGTTTAGGTGGTAAAGGTGGTCAACCTGACCAAGTTTAAAGGCGATTACGGCTTGAGGAAGTGAATTGTAGGTTTTAATAATATAAATTTCTCTGGCTGATTCAAGACGGATATCTTTGAGACTGCCGGAGTTACTTTGAGTAACGGTGGCAGTGTAGCCGGTAGGAGTTTGACCTTGAGAATTAAAGACGGCATGGGTGAGAATGGAGGGGAAGGGAGCAAAAGTTTCGGGGAGAAGGAACTTAACAGTTTGATCGTCGGGATAACTAAGAGAAATTTTGGGAATATTTAAGTTAATGTCAGCCGCCTGAAGTTTTTTACCATCCGGCCAAGTAAGGTTTGGTTGAAGATAGAAGGTGTATTGTTTGCCATCATCCGAAATATCATAGTGAGTTGAAAGATTAGGAAGAGGAAGCTGATTGGGCCCAGTTTTGGTCAAACCGGCGACGAGTAAATCATCAATAAGAGGAGGTAAGTTTTGAATAGAGTAGGAACCAACGACACCTAAATAATGTTTAGGTTTGGGTGGCGGTATTTTGGAGAGGAAAATTCTTAAAATAAAAATGAAGACGATAGAAACCAGAATACTGGCGAGGATAAGGTAGCGGTAACGTTTTAAGTAGATGCTGATAAATAAAAAGAAACGACGAATTAAGCGCATGGCTTAAAAAAAGAGATTGAGGAGAGAAATAATGACAAAGCAAATGGCAGTAATAAAAGTGAGAGAGAAGATAAAACGTTCGGAGCCTTTTTTGGTGTGAAAGTTAGCCGAACTACCACCAAAGGAACTGCCAACAGAGGAGCTGGGAGGTTGAACCAAAATAATACCGATCAAAAAAAGAGAAATAATAACTTGAGGAATAATTAGCCAGTTCATGACCTTTATTATAGCTCAGCTCTTAATTAACCAGCGAACGGAAACAGAAATTAAGCGAATGGTGATGGAAGTAACGATATAAGAAAGGATTAAACCAACTTGAAATGGAGCAATGGAGAAGAGTTGATAGTTGAAACCAGAGAAGAAAAAGGGGTTGATGCTAATACCGGTAACTAAAGCTTCGAGAAGAATGAGAGTAATAACGCTAACTACCCAGCGGAATAGACCGAGAGTGACTAAGTTGATAGGGAGAAGAAGAATTTTGAGGAGGGGTTTAACAATTTTATCAAGGATGGTAAAGACAAAAGCAGCAGTGACAAGAGTTTTGAAGTAATTATCGAGGTTAAAACCAGGCAAAACGAGATCGGCGAGATAAAGAACAATGAGGTTTAAAAAAGTAGCTTTGATTAAGGATTTCATTGGTTATTTCAGTATAGCAAGACGGCGTTTTTTTTGATGGAAAGTGGTGGCGAAACGATGAGCTTCATCCCGAGCTACTTGAAAAATTTTTAAGACTGAGTGGTGGCGAGAGAGATTGAGACTGACAATCTTCCCCTGTCTAAAAAAATGGAGAGTTTCCTGTTTTTTAGAAAGAGAGAGTAAGGGGATGGATTTGGGGACAAGCGGATAAACTTGGGATAGTTGAGCCGGACCACCATCAAGAAGAATAAGGTTAGGCAGAGGCCAGTCAGGATGGCTGAGGCGACGAGAGACAATTTCCCGAAGAGCGGCGGTATCGCCCCCAGATTGGTTTTGAAGAATAAAGTGACGATATCCTGAGGGAGCGGGCTGACCATTTATAAGAACGGAAAGGGAACCGACCAACTGTTGTTGCTGCCAGTGGGCGACATCGAAACACTCAATTCTTCTTGGCGGAGCCAGAAGTTGGGGGTGATTGAGAAGAGCAAACATTTGTTTGAGAGGAGATTTTTCCGTTTGTGGGAGGTTAAGAAAACCGGAAACTTTACTATCAGCCATGGCTTTTTGAAAACGCTCCAGTTGATTTTTGAGACTTTGGGCTTGTTCGAAATTTTGTTTAGCGGCAGAAAGCTTGATCTGACGACGAAGATTTTTTTCCAGACGATCAAAATTACCGGACAAAAAACGGCTGATTTTATTTAAATGAAGACGGTATTTTTCCGGAGTAATTCCTTGACAACAAGGACCAGGACATTGGTGCAAATGATAGTTAAAACAGGGTTTGGCTTGAGAATTAAAGGGATTTTGGCAATAACCAAAAATTTGGCGGATAGTTTTGAGGACGATTTTAGTATTGGTCAAAGAAAGAAAGGGGCCGTAAACCTGATGTTTAAAAGAGTGGTAGTGGTGAGAGTTAATATCAGTTGCTCGGATTAAGGTGATCTTGGGAAAAGGAAAATTATCAATGGCCAGATAAATTGAACTTTTGTCGTCCTTGGAAAGACTGTTGTAATAAGGTTTAGTGGTTTTGATTAAATAGGCTTCGAGAATAATTGCCTGAAGATCGCTTTTGGTTACCAGATATTGGTAAGTGGATGATCGGGCAATAAATCGAGATGATTTTGAATGAGGATTTTTAGCAGTTTGGAGATGTTGGCGGGCACGAGAACGGAGACTGATTGATTTACCAAGGTATTTTATTTTGCCGGCGGCGTCGGCGAAAATATAGACCCCCGGCGAAAGCGGTACCGAGGATAACCAGGATGACGAGGCTGATTTGGGTAGGGGAACCGACTGAAAACGTTTGAGGATAGCTGATGGGTAGGCTGATAGTTTGGTCATCGGTTTTGATGGTAACTTGACTGATAGTGTTTTTGAAAACGGAGTTTTCCTTAAGAGAGATTTTAACAGTTTGGCTGGAATAAATGGGTAAATTGAGATCGGTGGTGTAATCAAGTCCACGGATAGGGTCAGTAATTTTGACTGAACCGGAAAAACCAACCTGACCGTCATTTTCAAAATCAAGCGTTAGACTGTTGGAATTAACAGAATTTATCCGAGCAATAACTTGAGGTACGGGGAAATCAACTGGGGTGGTGGGGGTGACGAAGATATCTTTGGAGTTAGAGTTTGATGATTTGTAAGCGCCGGCGGGATAGGGAGTATGAGGATTTTGACCATGAATGACAAAAACAAAATGGTTAAGGTCGAGTTTGTGAAAATAATCGATACCCTGAGTAGTATCAGTCCAAGTAGGGTCAACCTGAATCCAAGTCCCCTGGTTTTGGTCATAATATTCAGGCCAGGAGTGAAGAATATCCTGGGAAAGATTTAAGGGGCGAAGTTTGTCGTTGTCGGAAAAAGCAAAGCCCTGAAGTTCTCTGGCCGGGATAGCCTGAGAACGAGCCAGAGCGATAAAAAGATCAGTATAGTCAGTACAAATGGCTTGTTGGGGATTGTCTAAAATGGAGAGACCACCTAAGCGTTTTTGAGCCTGTTGCAAGCGACTGTAATCATAATCAAGTTTGTCGTAAACGTAGTTAAAAATATTTTCAGCTGTTTTAAGCTTTGAGGCGGTTTGTTCAATTAAAGAATTATCACTAGGCCAGTATTCAGTTGGCTGAAGATATAGATCTTTGTTCTCCAATGAATGTGACCGAGGTTTTAAACGGATTTTAACTACCCCGTCAACCCTTAGTTGAAGATTACTGTCAGCAAGAACTTTGATACTTGCCAGCCAATTGCCGTCGAGATCGGAAGAAACAGATTCCGGCTGGGGGTCAATTTTTTGGTAAAAAAGCTGTTGGTAGGGGGTATCTGGAGGCAGGGCGATTGTAGTAGTAGCATTGGTACCAGTAGGATTTTCTAAATTATAGAAAAGGGTAAACTGAAAATATTGTTCCTGGCCAAAAACAGCAGAGATAGAACGGTTAGCAAGAGTGCTTTGGGTAAAGTAATAGGTGTTTTTGTCAATTCGATTGGGATAAGGGTTGATAAAAGCCGGTTCAGGAAGCTCAGGGGGGACGGTAAAGCTGATAGATTGCTGACTCTCACCATCACCAGTATTTAAATGAGGAATGTTCACTTCCCAAATTGAACCAATTTTACTAGCAATATCCTGTGAGTCAAAAGAAATAGAAAAAGAGTGGATTTTGTCTTTCCCGGCTACCTGATTAGCGAAAGGGAAACTGATATTAGTTAAATTATCGGTAGTAGAGATTTCCGGTTTGATGCTGACGTTGTCATCAACAATTTTGATATTTCTGATGTTGGTTTGGCTTAAGCTTAAACTAAAATCAGTGGCGTAAATACTGGAAAGGTTGTTTTTTTGTTCAATATTATAAGTAACATGGGTGTTTCCGTTAGAATTTATTTGGTAATGAATGTTGTATTGGGTAGTAAATTGAGAAATGGCTTGAGCTTCGGGAGGACGGATAAAACAAACGAGGCTTAACAAAAGACAGAAAATGATTGATCTCACATTAAGAGTATAACTGACTGAGAAGTTTGGCGGTGGGAGTAGTGAAATTTTTGGCGACAGTTTGAGGTGACCCAGCGGCAATGATTTCCCCTCCCTGTTCACCTCCTTTAGGTCCCATATCAATTAGATAATCAACATTCTTAATCAAATCGAGATTATGTTCGATAATGACGACGGTGTTGTTATTGTCAACTAAACCAGCCAATGTTTGAAGCAATTTATTTAAGTCATGGAAATGAAGACCGGTGGTGGGTTCGTCTAAAATATAGATAGTGTGACCAGCGTTAGTTTTGGCTAATTCGGCGGCCAGTTTGATACGCTGAGCTTCTCCACCGGAGAGAGTGGTGGCTGACTGACCAAGTTTTATATAATCCAAACCAACTTTCATAAGTGTGTTTAATTTTGATTTGAGAAGAGAATGATTTTGGAAAAACTGATAAGCTTCGGCAACGGTTAAGTTAAGAATTTCGGCAATATTTTTACCCTGATATTCTATTTCCAAGGTAGGTTGGTTATAGCGGGAACCAGCACAAGTTTCGCAAGTAACATAAATGTCGCCTAAAAATTGCATTTCGATTTTGATTTGACCATCACCCTGACAGGTTTCACAGCGACCACCCTTAACATTGAAGCTGAAACGACCGGGGGTGTAACCGCGTAAATGCGAATCGCGAGTGTTGGCAAAAAGCTGACGAATGAGATCAAAAATTTTGGTATAGGTAGCGGGATTACTTCGGGGAGTACGGCCGATAGGACTTTGATCAATTAAACTAACTTTTTTAACTATTTCGGGAATCATAATACGATCAAACTCAACTTCTTGGTGGCGGTGGTCGCGATTTAAATTTCGGGAGAGAGCTTCGTGGAGGGTATCGACAATCAGAGAAGATTTCCCTGAACCGGAAACGCCGGTGACGCCAATTAGTTTACCTAAAGGAATATCCAGATCGATATTTTTTAGATTGTGATGCCGGCAGCCCTCTAGTTTGATTGACTGATTGATTGGTTGAGTTTCTTTTTTACTCAATGATATTTTTAGACGGTTAGAAAGATATTTACCAGTGATTGTTGAAGATTTTTTTAACTCAGTTAAATTACCTTCGAAAGTAACGTGACCACCATTGTCGCCAGCAAAAGGACCAAATTCAACTAAATGATCAGCGCTTTCGATCGTTTCCCGATCGTGTTCGACAACGATTAAAGTATTACCCAAAGCAACTAATTCTTTGAGAGTGCTGATTAGTTTCTGGTTGTCGACTTGGTGAAGACCAATGGTTGGTTCATCTAAAACATAAAGAATACCAGTCAGGCGACTACCGATTTGACTAGCAAGACGAATGCGCTGGAGTTCACCACCGGAAAGAGTACCGGCTTCGCGATTGGTAGTTAAATAATCAAGACCAACAGCGGAAAGAAAACGGAGACGGTCACCGATTTCTTTGACAATAGGAGTGGCGATAGTTTTTTCATTCGGAGAAAGATCAATGTTTAGGTTGGTAATTAAATCAATCGCCTGATCAATTGGCAGAGCAGTAAATTCAGCAATTGACAGACGATTAACAGTAACGGCTAATACTTCCGGTTTTAATCTGGTGCCCAGACAGGCGGGACAGGTTTGTTTAACCATGAAGCGCTCCAGCTCATGACGAACATAATCAGAAGTAGTTTCCCGAAAACGGCGTTCAAGTTCGCCTACCAAACCGCGGAAGGTTGACTTCCAAACTGTAGCGGTTCCCTGTGAATTAAAACCCTTAACCCGGTGAATTTTATTTTTGGTGCCGTAGAGCAAAACTTCTCTTTGTTTGGCGGTTAGGTATTTAAGAGGAGTTTGGTCGTCAAAACCGACTTTTTCCATGACTTGTTTAATTAAACGGGCAAACCAAGTAGAATTTTCAAATTGTGAAGCAAGAGGAATGATGGCCCCTTCTTTCAGAGTGAGACTTTCCGCAAAGACTGTTTCCTGATTAAGAGATAGTTTAGAACCCAAACCAGTACAGGTCGGACAGGCACCGTCGGGGGCGTTGAAAGAAAAATGACGAGGCTCGAATTTAGGCAAAGAAATATTACAAACCGGACAGGCTAAATTTTCAGAAAAAAGATGTTCTTCGAAGTTTTCGGGATTATCGGGAAAAGAGAGTGACGGATCAAGAACAACAGCCACATTTATTTCACCACCGCTTAAATTAAGGGCAGTTTCCAGTGATTCGGTTAAGCGGGAACGGGTAGATTGAAGATCGATTTTACCATCGTCTTTGGGGATAACTAAACGGTCAATAACGGCTTCAATAGTGTGGCGATTATTTTTATACAAATTAAGGGGTTTGTGGGTAGAAAATATTTTGCCATCAATCCGGACTGAGACAATTCCTTTTTTAGCTAAATTAGCGGAAAGATCTTTAAATTCCCCTTTGCGGTTTTTGACTAGAGGAGCTAAAAGAAGAAGGCGAAGACCTTTATCTTTGGCCATTTGAGGATGATTTTGGGCCAGATCGAAAACATTTTGGCTAATTTGAGTAATATCTTGGGCGGCAACTTCCCGGTTACATTTAAGACAGTGGGAGTGACCAATTCGGGCATAAAGCAAACGAAGATAGTCATAAATTTCGGTGACGGTGCCAACAGTGGAACGAGGATTATGAGAACCTTGTTTCTGGTCAATCATAATAGCGGGAGAGAGACCGTCAATCTGATCAACGTTAGGTTTGTCCATGACCCCTAAGAACTGACGAGCATAACTGGAAAGAGATTCGACGTAACGGCGTTGACCTTCAGCATAAATAGTGTCGTGGGCCATACTGGACTTACCAGAACCAGAGACGCCGGTAAAGATAATCAGTTTGTTTTTAGGGAGAGTAAGATTAACGTTTTTGAGGTTATGTTGGCGGGCGCCGCGGATAATTAAATGAGTAGAAGGAGAAACAGACATAAGGAGAGATTATACCAGAAAATACCCGAATATTAAACTATCCCCGTGATATAATTTAGAGTTAACCGCGCCTTAAAAAAGGAGAAAAAATAAATGTTCAGAGTCTATCATCGGATAGGCAATGGTAAAGAGACAAGGTTTTACCGGCATGTGCCGGGAAAGGGACCAGTTTTTGGAGTACCAGATCCTTATGATCTGGTGATTTTTGCAGACGAGCTAAAAAATCAGCATGTCTGCCAAATGCAACCGGACGGGAAAGGAGGCACTGTTTCGGTTGGAGTAAAAAAGAAAATGGACAAACCGGGGGCCTGCTGGCCAAACGAAAGGAGAAGTTCCCGTTGTCCAATTCGACTAGCCTAGCGCGGTTGTGGGGGTAAGCAAAACTTACCCCCTTTTCATATCTTGAAAAATTAATAAAGATAGGATATTATCAGCATTATAGGTCGCACTTTAAACCCAACTGTTGGTAAAAAAAGGAGAGCAGGATGGACTGCTGCAAAGTAAATGGGGAATATATGCGTCGGGGAAGGGTGGTAACCCTTGAGGAGGGAGATACATTCTCCGAAAACGGAGAAACGTATCAAATTCAAAGGGGGAAGGCAGTGAAGGTGGTGCGTAAAAGATACGATCAGTGTATCGTATCACCCCAGAGTGCCTTTCCTGCGTGCATCCACCGTTAGCGGCCTGGGGGGTGAGTTTAACGACTTACCCCCCAATTTTTCTCAGGAGATCACGGTAGCGGGCGGCGGCCTCAAAGTCCCAGTCTTTGGCGGCTTCGGTCATTAATTTTCTTAGTTTAAGGTTTAATTTCTTTTTATCCGGCGGAGTAAGACTATCAGGGTTTAGAGCGTCAAGATCAAGATCTTTAGAGATATTTTTATTTTTTAGGTCACGTTTTAAGAGTTTCTCCCGGATAGGTTTCTCGATGGAGCGAGGAGTAATATGGTGTTTTTTGTTATAGGCAATTTGGTAGTTGCGGCGGCGGGTAGTTTCATCAATAGCCATTTGCATGGAGGGGGAAATCCGGTCAGCATAGAGGATAACTTGGCCATTAAGATGTCTGGCGGCTCGCCCCATGGTCTGAATTAAAGCAGTCGAAGTGCGAAGAAAACCTTCTTTGTCAGCATCAAGGATAGCCACCAAAGAAACCTCGGGGAGGTCAAGACCCTCACGAAGAAGATTAATACCAACCAGACAATCAAATTCGCCCTGACGAAGATTATCGAGAATATCAGACCGATCAAGAGTTTTGACATCTGAATGCAAATACTGAACTTTGAGAGGTTTTTCTTTGTCAAAATCTTTTAAATATTCGGTCAGATCTTCGGCGGTCTGTTTAGTAAGAGTTAAGACCAGACTTCGTTCGCCTTTTTGACGCCGAGTAGTGATTTCGGCAACCAAATCAACGATCTGGTTTTGTGAAGGACGAACGGAAATAGCTGGGTCAAGGAGACCGGTAGGACGAAGCAACTGTTCGGCTACAGTTGGCAGACGGCTGGTTCGGCTAAGACCTAATTCGTAATCATTAGGAGTAGCTGAGGAGTAGAGAGTAACCGGAGTGCGCTGTTGAAATTCGATAAAATTTAAAGGGCGATTATCCAAAGCGGCAGGAAGACGAAAACCGTATTCAATCAGAGTTTCCTTGCGAGACTGATCGCCGTGGTACATACCCCGAATTTGAGGCAGGGAGATGTGCGATTCATCAATAACTGTCAAAAAATGGGAATGATGAAATTTTTGGACATTGTAGGCAAAATAGTCAAGAAGAGTGTAGGGTGGATCACCTATCCCACGACCGTCAAAATAGCGGGAATAGTTTTCAATACCATTAACGAAGCCAAATTCTTCGATCATTGACAGATCATAATTAACCTTTTGTTCCAGACGGTGAGCTTCAAGAAGGCGACCGCTTTTTTTCAAAGCCTTAACCTGGGTCTGAAGATCGGAGCGAATTTGAGTAAAAATATGTTTTTGTTCCTGCGGCCGAGTGAGATAGTGTTTAGCAGGATAAATCATGGTAGCGTGAGAAGGGTTTTCTTTACTGACTGCGGTGTAATTCAAGGGGTCGAGAAAATCAATAGAGCTTAAAATATTACCGGAGAAGGTGAGGCTTACGAGAATATCTTCGTAAGAAGGGTAAAGTTGAAGAGTGTCGCCAATAACCCGAAAGCTGCCCCGAAGAAGATCGCCTTTAGTGCGTTGGTACTGCAAATCAGTTAAGCGACTAATAACCACCTGACGATCAATAAGCTGGCCAGGTGTCAATTCCAAGAAAAACTTTTCGTATTCCAGGGGTGAGCCAAGATTGTAGATACAGGAAACGGAGGCGATAACAAGACAATCGGGACGGGTAACTAAGTTGGCAGTAGTCGAAAGACGAAGTTTGTCAATTTCAGCATTAATATCGGCTTCTTTTTCGATATAGGTATCAGTCTGAGGAATATAAGCTTCAGGCTGGTAATAGTCATAGTAGCTGACAAAATAGGAGACGGCATTTTTGGGGAAGAAGTCGCGGAATTCCTGGTAGAGCTGGCTGGCGAGAGTTTTATTGTGACTAATGATTAAAGTAGGTAACTGGGTTTGGGCAATAACTGAAGCAATAGTAAAAGTTTTACCGGAACCGGTAACCCCTAAAAGAGTTTGATGAGAGTTTTGGGCTTTAATGCTTTGGGATAATTTCTCAATTGCTTGAGGCTGGTCACCGGT
>Ga0172375_10005110_pt1 | contig 19095 bp, 16 predicted proteins | sample LakKiv1m_FD_114537 | JGI IMG/M metagenome (GOLD analysis project Ga0172375, IMG submission 114537) | Freshwater microbial communities from Kabuno Bay, South-Kivu, Congo - kab_092012_11.1m | ecosystem: Environmental > Aquatic > Freshwater > Lake | place: Democratic Republic of the Congo...
ATTAAAAGCAAAAACCGTTTGTCCGATTTCTACGCCAAGTTTATCACCGGCAAAATTAGGATGTGATCCCATATCATTATAGACACAGAAAGCAGTCATATCTCCAATCAACAGGGGTTGCCCAAGCGAATCTACTGGCGCGCCCTGTGCGACCGGCCAACTTGCCCAGTCGCCAGTGCCATCAGATTCAATAACATACCATCGATAATCCGCATCCGTCGAAATCCCGGCCACCGGCGGGTCAATGCCCCAGCTGGTGATTGCCCCCGGCTGAAAATCACTGGCACCATGAATAACACCCGCCAAACGTGGACTGCCGTTAACATTAGCTCCAACCCACTGACCAGCGGCAAACATTGGGCTGAGTCCCGAGCCTTTCGGCCATTCCAGGCCCCAATCACCCAGGACATTATCGTAGAACCAGGTTCCGTTATTCCGCATCACGCCATTCATACGGTTGGCATCGATCCAGACGTCACTGGTAACCGCCGTCTTCGTGAGAACCTGCGGATGGTTATAATCTTCGGCTCCCCAGACGTATCCGGCAATTACAACCAGTATCATTACAATTGGTATTATCTTTTTCATTTCAATTTCTCCGTTCTTGAACAAGACTAGTTTCATCGGATTCAATTACAGCTCAAGCATTACACCGAGTCTGATCTGACGCGGCTGACCATAGTAGTTATAATCGACTTCGCGCATCTTATAAAGGCTCTGACCGGTTTCATCCAGGTTCCGCCAATAAGCCTGACCGGCGGCCGTTCCCAAATAACCGGTATCATCCGGCAGACCGGTTTGTTTGTAAACATCCTGTACGTTTTTGTAATTCAACAGGTTAATTACCCAGGCATAAAAAGTCAGGTTGGTTTTAAGAAATTCGACGCGTTTATCGAGTTTCATATCGATCCGGAAATTCCAGGGCGTCGTTTCCGCTCCAACTGCGCTGACCGGTGTCTGAGAAATATCGTTGTCATACCGACCATTAAATGGTTCGGAAGAGATAATCTGAACACGCGTATAGGGATTACCGGAATTAAAGGTGAACATGGTATTCAGGCCGGAATTGCGCAGAAAGCCTTTGGCGCTCTGCGGCACCCGGTAGTCCAGTACCAGACTGCCGGAGTGACGCTGTTCGAAATCGAGGGGTTGCGCAAATTTTGGATAATTGCCGCGGGTGGCACTTTGCCAGGCAATATCATAATTGTCAAGCGAGGCTGAGCCGGTGCCTTCCGCAAACTGCATTTCATAATTCAAATTGACGCTCAGGTTCTTGAGCCGGCGCAGATTAAAGATCACATCCAATCCACGGATCGTTCCAAAGTCACCATTTTGCGGAAAGGCGATCGTGGTTACGTCGGTAATAACCGAAATTAAGGTTACTAAGTCTTCGGTCTCCTTATAGAAAGCCGTCAGTTGCAGGGATGCATCATTTCCAAGCATTTGTTTGAAACCGACTTCATAGGAAGTGGTCTTAGCCGGCCGCAGGTTGGGATTATTCAGCGGTGTAAAGTACCCTTGCGTCAACGCAAAATAATCCATAAAAAACGGACTAAGATACAGGTTCGTCAGTGGTGGCGCCTGATAAAAAACTCCATATTGGGCATGGAAAACCGTCTTATCTGTGACGGGGAAACTGACTCCAAAGCGTGGGCTGAAGTAATAATAAGCTTCGGATGGTTCGGTGTCTTCTTCATCGAATTGTTCGTTTCCCCCGAACATTCCGGTCCCGGGAATATAATTTCCGGCGGCATCGAATTGGGCATTGATTTCCTTGAACTGCCAGGCATTCGGATCGATATAATCATATCGCAAGCCCAGATTCAGAACCAGATCATTGAACTCGATCTTATCCTGAGCATAAGCACTCATTAAGACCGGATTATAAGGCGCCTGACTGTACATCCCGTCCGTAGGATTTCCGGTACTGCCATTTTGCCGTACAACATCATCAAAGTAATTTCCTTCATTAGTTTCGGAAACATTACAATCAACCAGTCCGCCCGTGACCGGATCTCTGACCAGTTCGATATCATATCCATATCCCTGGAAAGTTGCATTAGATCCGAGTATTTCATAATCGCTCGCGCCAATCGTGGCAATCTTGGTCGGATTAAAAATCCGCATCGAGCGCAAAGTGTGATATTTATACTCGAAACCGGCTTTGATCGTATTGTACTTACCCTGCTGGGTGGTAAAATCTAAGTCCACTCCCCAGTATTGAGTACGCTGCCGGTACCAGGCGTCATACTGGCAACCCGGCTGGAAAAAGTCCATTCCAAGCCGACCGGTAAAGGCCTGGCCATAATAAAGCGAATCATCCGGCAGAGGATTATATGTCGGATCGCCATATTTTTCCAGATCGTCTCCAAAAACCGGATCGAAGGTATGCGTCTGAGTATCATAAATATTTAACTTCAAATCATAAAATGTCCTCGAAGACAACATATGAGTCAACGTGGTATTGAACGATACGGTCTTCGTTTTGGTTATTGGACGATGCTCGGTATTGAAGAACATGATCGGTTGAATCGTGTTTGCCAATCCGACAAAGTCCGCACTGAACTTACGATCGGTTCGAATATAGCTGGATTTTAACTCAATATTACGGGTCAATTGAAATTTTGTCTTGCCCGAAAAAGTCCAGCGGCCATCATAGTTATTAGGCAGACGGGCATCGAATGAATAATGGTGCGTAACCGTGTCGCCATAGATTATATCCGTACCATCGACTCCCGTACCGATTGGCTGCTCATAGGTATAATCCTCCAACTTCCAGGAATTTTCCGCCCAACCCCAGGAAGGCGAACCGTCGGCTTGCCAGTTGCGTGTTAAACTTACATAAAAGGTATGTGGTTTTTTGGGAATGATCGGCCCGGACAGGGTTCCGACATATTCATTGTATCCGTAAGAATAGGTTCCCAGCGCCTTCTTCTCCGGACTCAGGAATTGATCGGTAATAGCCTCGAAAGACATTTTATAGCGTTCGCCACCTACATTCGTAGTTACGGCCATTACACCTGACATAGCGTCACCATATTCGGCATTGAAACCGCCGGTCTGCACGCTTATCTCGGCAATCGCCTGGTTTGGCAGATAGACACGCTGGGCGGCATTGAACGGGTCGGTGACTAAAACGCCATCGATATATGTCGCTGTCTCACCGCCGCGACCGCCGCGTACGTTCAGCGCACCGGAGTTCTCAGCCCTGACCACACCGGCGGTGGTCGAGGCTAATTGAGCTATACCACGAACCGGCATGTTTTCGATATCTTCAGCCCGCCGGACTATATTGGTATTGGTTTCATCTTTACGGATCAATTTGCGCTCGGCGGTCACAACTACCTCTTCACCCAGATCAATTGTGGTCCGCTCCAACTCAAAATTAATCGTAGCAGTCAAGTCCAGATTAACCTGGACATCCTGTTCAACATAATCCCGGTAGCCAATGTAGCTGATCCGCACCGAGTGCGTCCCAACGGGTACATTCAGAATGGCGTAATAGCCTTCCGCATCGGTCGCCGCTCCCAGAGTGGTACCGACGATGACGACGTTTACACCAACTAATGGTTCGCCGCTTTGTTTATCGGTTACGGTTCCGGCAATTTTCCCGGTTGTTCCGGCCAGCAAGGCCAGCGGAATCATCGCCGCTATCAGCAACATGACCATCAACTTTCTCGCCATAAAATACCTCCTACTCTTCATGTTTAAACTATATTGAAATTGGGTCATTTGGATACATATTCGTCATTAAACATTTCACAGATTTCTCTCGCCCATTGCAATAATCCGGTGAAAAAATAGGCTTCCGGGGTATTAAAGTGAATGGCGTTTCGATAAGTGGTCAATATCTTCGCTGAAAGGTGGAAACACCAGTCTGGCATCGCCGCCCAACCGTTCATTTTAGGAAATTATATCTCCCCGGAACCTATCCTCACCTTTTTGCCACTGGTCGATTCCAAAAGCCGTTCGCCAAAATTATTTTCCGGTTTGATTTGATTTTCAATAAATTCCGGCGAGATTAGTCCGTAATGAAATAATGATAAGGAAAGAAAGCCACCACGCCCGCCCAGTCTAAAATGATCCGTGAACGCCTTGCTAAATGGTCGACCAATTTTTGGAGTCTGCAAATCGCCGGATGGGGTTTATACATAATTTTCAGCGAGATCATCCATATGAACACCATGGGTGACCTTTCCCTTCATATCGCGATCTGGACCCTACTGACTAACCTGATCGGATTCGGCGTTACCGTCGGCTTTCGGGCGGTATTCCACCGGATCAATTACCGGAACTTATCAATCCCGGCTTTAATCGTTTTAATCGGGATTTTAGTGGCCATCGGGACAAATGTCTGGTGGATACTTGATAAGGGGTTAGACCAGATTATCGCCCTTCCCACCGATAAAGTCGTTCAAACTACCTTGCAATATTACCTTGAATATTTTTATCTCTGGGGCATCGTACTGTTCGCCTGGTGTGCTCTTTATATCGGAATAAACTTCTGGAACGAGTGGTCACGGCAAAAGGAAACGACTGAACGCGCCAACATCCTGGCCCATCAGGCGCAGCTACAGATGCTGCGTTACCAGATCAACCCGCATTTTCTGTTCAATACCCTCAACGCTATCCGGGCTTTGGTCGAAGAAAATGAAAAGCAGGCCCGGGAAATGATCACGGAATTATCCGAATTTTTACGCTACTCCCTGATCAGCTCACAGCATACTAATGTTCCGCTCAGCGAAGAGATCGACGCCATCCGCCATTACTTCGCCATTGAAAAGCGCCGTTATGAAAATAAACTGGAAGTAGCGATTGACGTCGGACCGTTGGCGGAGGATTTCCCAGTGCTGAGTTTCCTGGTTCATCCTTTAGTCGAAAATGCCATTCGTTACGGCATGCATAGCAGCCCGATCCCACTCCGGATTTCAATCGCCGCCCGGGTTTCCAGCGATACTCTTGTGATTGAAGTTTGTAATACCGGTAAATGGAGCGAGCCGATTCCGGACAAAAACGGCAATGGAACAAATGGCACTCCTCTTAAAAATGTCCGCGAACGTTTAGCAAACGCCTATCCCGGCCGCCATCGCTTTGAAGTTATCGAAAAGAAAGATGGCGTGTGCGTTCGGATCGAAATCAGTCAGCGCTTCGTTCCGCTGCCAGTTACTTCGGGAGAAGCATGACCCGGTTAACCCGTAAACTTGCAATTAAAATGACTCCGGCGGCTTTTTGGCCCTTACATCTCACCGGCTGGATATTATTCGTTGCGATTCATTATTTTCAAACGGGGCTATTGCTGGCTCCCGGACAGATGTATCCAATCCAGTCGATAATATTTTATATTTCACTACTGATTTTTCTGACTCTCCAGCGTTACTTTTTCCTGTGTCTGCCCTACCGTAGTTTTTCAATTTTAAAGTTGATCATGCTCATTGTTTTTACAGCCGTCGGAATGGCCTTTCTGCGAATGGTGACAGCTTCATTATTCCTTTCTTTTCTGAAAGGTTCCGTCTGGCGATTCCTGACTGATTTTGAAATATCAAAAATGCTATGGCCACTTTTAACCAATTCAATGATTTTTATGGGCTGGAGCGGACTATATTTCGGCATTAAATTCCTGATCGAATGGAACGAACAGAAGGAGCAAACTCAAATCGCTTATACTTTGGCTCAGAAAGCGCAACTCCAGATGCTGCGCTACCAGATCAATCCGCATTTTTTATTCAATTCCCTGAATTCCATCCGGGCTCTGATTTCAGAAAATAAAGTCAACGCCAAGGGAATGATTACCGAACTGGCCGAGTTCCTGCGTTATTCACTCCTCAGCGAAAATTACATGGAGGTGCCGCTCAACCAGGAAATCGCGGCGATCCGGCATTATTATGCCATCGAAAAACGGCGTTTTGAGTCCAAATTAAACATCGATTTCGTAATCGATCAGCGCGCGAATGACTTCCCGATCATCAGTTTCCTGATCCATCCCTTAGTCGAGAATGCGATTAAATATGGCATGCGTACCAGCAGTATGCCCGTAAAAATAAAAGTCAAAGTCGATCTGAACGATGGCAACCTGAAGGTAGCCGTCCATAATACCGGCCGGTGGATTGAACCGCTTCCGGATAACAACACTCCGGAAGACAGTACCGGGACGGGCTTGAAAAACGTCCGCCACCGTCTGCAAAGCGCCTATCCCGACCGGCACACTTTCAATATTGACAAATCAGATGACAGCGTCTGTGTCCGTTTCGAAATCATACAAAAAGGTAGTAACTCCGATGAAAAACAATTATAATGCCCTGATCGTCGATGATGAACGCCTTGCCCGCCAGGATTTAAAAGACCTGCTGAAAGACTGTGAGAATGTGCGGGTAGTCGGTGAAGCGGATAGTGTCGCTACCGCGGTTAAAGCCATCAACGAACTCTGCCCGGACGTTATTTTCCTCGACATCCAAATGCCCGGCGAATCGGGTTTTGAATTACTGGAAAAAACGCAGGTCACCTCCCGGATAATCTTTGTAACCGCCTATGATGAATATGCGATCCGCGCTTTTGAAATCAATGCGCTCGATTACTTGCTTAAACCAGTCAGCCCCGAACGCCTGAAAAGAGCTCTGGAGCGGCTGGATACCGAAGAAAATTCGGATATCTCCAAGATGGCCAAACTGCAGAATGAAGATCACCTCTTTTTGCTTTTCAACAATCAGTTCAAATTTATATTAGTAAAAATGATCCTCTCCATTACCGCGGCCGGCGACTATTCCGAAATATCTCTGAGCGACGGCAATAAAGGCCTGGTGCAGAAGTCCATGAAAGAATGGGAAGACCGCCTGCCGGAAAATTTCTGCCGGATTCACCGTTCGAATATCATAAATCTCGATTATATCGACCATCTCGAAGAATGGTTCAATTACTCCTATCAGGTTTATCTGAAAGGTATCAAGGAACCTTTTGTCATGAGCCGGCGTTTTGCAGTTAAGCTGAAAGAGAAATTAAAATAGGATCCGATATGCTTACCCGTCGCCAATGGCAAAAATTATTCAGCAATCCATTCTTCATATTATCTGTTCTGGTCATCTTTTTCTTCGCCGGCCAATTTATCATCCGATCGGTGAACCGCAGTGAAGAAAATCCGCTCAAATCCCGCGTCTGGCAGACCGTTCAGGCCATGAATCGTACCTGGACAACCGCGAGTAATGCCCAAGCCTTGAAGAATTATTTTCACCCGCAGATGGTTGCCATTACACCCGGCGACAGCCTGAGAATCAGCGGACAGGCAGCCTGTGTCGCCGCCTGGCAGTCATTCATTGAAACCGCGCGGATTATTTCCTGGAAAGAGCGCGATCCCCAGATTCAGATTTACGGCCGCAACCGCTTTGCCATCGTGACTTATTACTGGGAAATGGATTACGAAACCGACGGGAAAATGATTCACTCCGCCGGGCGGGATATGTTTTCTTTGGTACGCGAGTACGGACGCTGGTGGATCGTCGCCAACCAGTTTTCCACTTATCCAAAGAACAATTAAATTCCGATGATCCAAATACCCGACGGTCAGTTTACCGGCTTCTTCCCCGAAACGATTGATTTCCTGAAAGGTCTGAAAGATAACAATAACAAGACCTGGTTCGAGTCTCACCGTTCTGTTTACCGGAATTACCTGCTGACTCCTATGCAAAAATTGGTCATGGAACTTGGCGAATTCATGGCTGTCATCGATCCCGGCTTCGATACCGTTCCGGCTGTCGGCCATACAATCTCGCGCATTCACCGCGACACCCGTTTTTCGAAAGACAAATCGCCCTACCGTCCGAACATGTGGATCGCCTTCAAACGCCCGTTCGTGGACTGGAAAGGCATGGCGACCTATTATTTCGAGATTTACTCCGACTACTATCACTTCGGCCTCGGATATTACGACGCCGACCGCGCCACAATGGAGGTCTTCCGGACTACCATCGCTAAAAAACCGGATGAATTCCGGGCGGCACTCCGCGACTGGCAAAAGACCAAACTTTTTAAAGTCGAAGGCCAGAAATACAAGCGGCCACCGTTTTCAACCGAACTGCCGCCGGACATTGCGGAATGGTACCAGTGGAAAACCTTTTACTTGGTCTGCCAGCGTAAGATTACTTCAACTGTTTTTTCACATTACTTAATTGACGAACTAATGCTTGGTTTCGGCAGCACGGCCGCTTTTTATCATTTTTTGGAAAAATTAAAAGCCTGATCCCTTCGCATTTTTCCGCCAGTACGGCAACGGAAAGCGCCGGTGCGCCCAAAATTTATATGGCCAGAGCAGCCCGGCCGTCAGCCACGAACGGAAAAACATGATCAGGTAAATCGGCCGACGGGTATCCTGATCCATCAGGCGGTCTTTGGCCGGATTGGAGATCAGGCCGAAACTCACTTTTTCCAGGTGATTTTCGACGGCATAATTCACCGATGCGACTATAATATTCTCATAAGCATGGTAAGTCTGGCGATGATCGACAAAACCACCTTCCGTCAACTCCAGGTGCCGGACATGCCGGATAAACGTCTGAACTCCGACAACTTCATCTTCGATAGTAGCATAAATATGAACTGTATTGGAACAGTTCAGCAAAAAATCCCGCACATGTCCGGCGTAGCGTTCAATATCAATCGTCCCACCAGGATGAAGATGACGCTGATAGGAAATCCGGCAGCAATTGACGAAACATTCCGCCAGATCGGATGGCACATTTCCTTCCAGAATATGCACCATACCGCCCTTATTGCGGAAGCGGTTAACTTGCCGCGAAAGATGGTCATGTTGTTTGAAAAATTTCGTGGCGCTGTCCGGTTCGGCGGTTGCAATCGAACCGGATGAGAGTACTTTTCGGGCTGTAAGATGAGGAATTTCGTGTAATGCCCGGTAAAATTCGCCGGCGTATTCCGGATCAATAAATCCCACGAAAATTCCCAGCCGCCGGATACTCGTCAGTTCACAGAAAATAGCCGTCAGCGCGGCAGTTATATCGACATTCTCGGTAAAATAAAAGGTGTTGTTCGTTCCGAGGTGGTTGCCTTCCCCGAAAACATGCTTCATGAAAACGCGCGGCGTTAATAGAATGCTGGTCAAACCGAGTAATCGGCCGGAATCGGAAAGAACTTTTACCAATTTGGTGCGCTGCGGAATATTCAGTATCAGATCGAGCATGGCAGGCGTTAGCCCGCGGCGGATCAGCCCGGGAGTCAGGATCACCTTTTCATTTTCCGTCAGCGGCTCCGGAGAGCAGATTTTCACTTTGATTGACTGGGACTTTTTAATAGACATTGGCATTACCGATCTGTCAGATCGCCTTTATTTCAGATAAATGTCTGTCAGTTTCTCGGCCAAATGAGTCACATCCGGTTCCCGCCGGTTGGTCAGGATAATTACGGTAAATTCATTCTCCGGGTAACGCAGAATCGCCGTACGGAAGCCGCAGGTGCTGCCATAATGCCGGATGCGGCGGTGTCCTTTGTATGCATCGATCCACCAGCCAAAACCGTAATTGTCCAACGCCGGAGTAAAAGCCTCAAGCAGTGCTTCTTTGGAAATCAATTTATCCGTATACAACGCCTGATCCCATTTAAACAGATCAATCACGGAAGTGTAGATACCGCCGTCGCCCAGCACGGCGCTGGTTAAACTCTGGTCGCTAAAAAGAATCGAATCGCCTTCGACATGATAGCCAAAAGCCCGATTGGGAACCGTCGAGAAACCTTCCTCAAAAGCTACTGAATTATGCATTCCGAGCGGCAGGAAAATATTCTTTTTCAGGAAAGCGGCAAACGACTGTCCCGCGACTTTTTCGACGATCATCGCCAGCACCGCATATCCGGAATTGCTATACCGGAAGGCGCTGCCCGGCGCAAAATAGGTGCTATCCTGCGCCATCATCATTCGCAGAACGTCGCAATCCCGAACCTGAACGGTAGCGCTGTTCGGGATCAGGTCTTCGTAATCAATCAATCCGGAAGTATGTTGCAGGAGATTGCGCACCGTAACCTGGCGTCCATATGCCGGGAAATCGGGAAAAATCTGAACCAGATTCATGCTGTAATCCAGTTTTCCGCGCTCTCTCAGGATCATGATACTCATGGCAGTGAACTGTTTGGTCAATGAAGCCAGGCGGAAATTAGTCGAATCCGTGACTGGAATTTTCCTTTCCAGGTCCGCCAGTCCGTAAGATTTGGTTAAAATCGGTTGGCCGTGCTGGATAACCATTACGGAAGCTCCGGGCACGTCTCCCTGGTAAGCCCGGAACAGCCGGTCGACCTTCCGTTCGGGATTGGTCGAACAGGCCTCAGACACGACGAGTCCCGCGATAAATATCAATGGTAGCCAATTCACGATTCGTCTTAGAAATAATCCCCGCATTGACGCCTCTCTTCTGCTGATTTGGTTGGTGCTGATTCATTGAGATAATTTAAGAGGGGATTTAAAAAAGTTGACATTTATTATTTACCTTATATTGAATACAAAATTCAAAAAGATTATATTTAACTGTTTTTAGTTTAATAGGCATAATATGAAAAAAGACAAAAATCTAATTAAAAGTATCACAATCAAAGGATTTAAATCGATTTGTTCCGAACAAAAAGTGGAATTTCGACCGTTAACAATTTTAGCGGGTGCTAATAGCTCTGGTAAATCGAGCATTATGCAGCCACTGTTACTGCTTAAACAAACTATAGAAGCGCCTTCGGATCCTGGAGCATTACTACTTGATGGAGATAATGTTCGCTTTACCTCAGCTGAACAAATAATGAGCAAAATTCAGGGAATTACATGTAGTAAAAATTTTTCTTTTGGAATTGAGTTGGACAATAATTCGAAAATCACTATCATTTTCGATAAAGAACCTGGAATAGGATTTGACATTCATTCAATATCGTATAGCGATCCACAGGAAAATATACAAATTAAAAGAGATCTTAATCACGAAGAAATACGCACTATATTGTCTCCTAAAATAAGTGATAATTACGTAAAAATGTTTAAAAAAGAAAATGGAGATTTAAGATGGGAAGTTGTCAGAAACCGATGCTTCTTATCTTTTCAATTAAAAAACATCAAATCAGACATACCAATCTCTTTTGGTCCTTATGGCATTTCACCGGGAGTTGTTATTATACCTCATTTGCAAAATTTAATTCATCTTCCAGGGCTACGAGGAAATCCAAAAAGAACATATCCAAAAACTTCTGGAGGTCCTCTTTTCCCAGGTACATTTGAAAATTATGTCGCAAGCATTATCACTGGTTGGCAATCTGAAAATGACAACGGAAGCCTTAAAGAACTAGGAAAAGCATTAGAGCACATGGGATTAACATGGAAGGTAAGGGTTGAACCTTTTGATGATACGAAGGTTGAAATTAGAGTTGGAAGATTACAACACAGTATTAAAAGTGGTGCACGTGATTTAGTTAGCATTGCCGATGTTGGATTCGGAGTATCTCAATCTTTACCTGTTCTAGTTTCACTTATTGTTGCTAAGGCAGGTCAAATAGTCTACATTGAACAACCCGAGATACATTTACATCCAAAAGCTCAGCGCAGATTAGCAAATGTTATTTGTGATGCAGCGAAAAGGGGTGTAATGGTTATAATTGAGACACATAGCTCTATATTAATAAAAGAAATTCAGACCTTGGTCGTAACAGGATACATTTCTAAAAATGATATAATTCTACAATGGGTTCAGAGAGACAAATCAGGAAGTACTCAAATAATACCTTCTGATCTAGACGAAAACGGAGCATATGGAAAATGGCCAATAGATTTCGACGATGTTGAAAGAGACGTGCTGCGATCTTATCTCGATTCAGTTGAGTCAAAAATTTTTAAAAAATAACAAAAACATGTCAAAATTATTAGTCGTCGACGCTTCCATAATTCATGCTGCCGGGCCTTCATCTACCCAATGTAGAAAAGCATTGGAAGATATTTTATCAATTTGTCATCATGTAATTATTACTATAAAAATTAAAGCAGAATGGGATAGGCATTTCACAAATTATTCTTTGAATTGGTATCATGATATGGTCTCAAGAAGAAAAACCGAAATAAAAACCGGGACAGAATTAACTGAGTTAGAAAAAAAATTAGATACTATCGAAATGGATGAGGGCATCCGTGAAATAATACGAAAAGATTTACTCTTAATCGAAGCCGCTTGTTCTGCCGATCAGATTATTATCAGTTGTGATGAACATTTTAAAAAGCACTTTAATAATTTCCGTGATCAATTAGACTTTCATAATGAAATATTTTGGATTAATCCTACACAGCAAGAAATTAGTACAATTACTTGATTCACGCCGGTAATTTAACCAGAGAATGGCAAAATGCGAATAGGAGCATAAACGGAATCGCACTCGACGATTGAGTCTTTAAATGATCGAAAAGTAACTAAGCCAGCCGCTTATCGGATCAGTTAGTTGCTGCGGGCGGCTTTTGCAGAGCGGCGGCTTTCTCGGCGCGCTCGGTGGGATTGCGGATGCCGAGTTTGGTGAATACCCGGAAAACGCCGTCGCTGCCGCCGGCGATCAACAACGCTGTAATGAACTGTCCGCCTAAGCTGATGCTGATGGTTTCGTCCCAGATTTTCAGAATATCGCGCACAATGTCCAGATTGTAACTCCAAAAAACCAGGAAGGCCAGACCGACCGTAAGCGGGGTTTTGATACCTTTGCCTTCAAAATGCTTTAAGAAGAAACGCCAGTTGAATATAGGTGTCATGGCGGTTTCGAAAACTACCGACAACACCAGGAATTTTACGAGAACGACACCGACATCTTCCATTTTTCCTCCATGTTTTAACTGGTTCGTGCCCTATGTATAATGGATACGAATATTTTTTGAATAAATCAAGTGCGATTTTGCATCCCCAAAATCCGATACAGGAATTCAAACACAGCTGGAATGTTCCTACTGAGTTCATTTAGAAGGTTTTCTGGAACGTGCCCTTTCGGATCATCTTAATAACGTGAGCTCGATATAAGAAAGTATCTGTGGATATATCGGCAATTGAGGAAAACCCCGTACGGCCGACAGCTCCGGCTCAGTCAGAAGCCGGACACGAATATTAACAGAAAGAATGCGATTGTGTAAAGGATACGAAACTGATTGGTCGTCATGTTTTTCCTCTCATTATTCGATCTTATCATGTTTTTCTAAATTATGTTTTCCGCACAGCAGCTGAATATTGTCTGCGGTATTTGACGATCCACCTTTTGACCATGGAATTATATGATCAAAATGTAAATCTTCAGTTGTTCCACAAAGCACACACTTACCTCCGTCTCTTTTCCAGACTTCCAACTTTATTGATGTTGGAATAATTCGACGAATTCTTGAAACTGTTGGAATTGGAAGATTAAAGTCTTCTTCGCCTTCGACTGCCTTTAATTTAAATTTAAAAACACTTCTACCACCACTATGTTCTTTATAAGAATCAATTAAATGAAAGACACCATTATATGACCATATTCCCTGCTTAATTTTCTCGTATACACGAACTCTTTCAGGTGGTCGATTTCCTTCTTTGTATTCGCAGGCAGCCCGGTGAAATTTTCCATTTTCGGTTAAATTACCCGAAGGTAGATATTCAGGTTGATCTATGCTTTTTGGATTATAATACTCGGCTGAATGAGGAACGTCATGCCCCTCATAAATCAAGATTGAACCGTTTTCCTCAAAATGATCAGTATATGGTGACCCTGGCCGAATTGACATTAGAATTACAGAATGGTTTAGTCCAAGTTCAAAATTCATTCCTCTCTGCAAACTCACTTTTTCTCGCCTACACATTTCGATATATGGAAGTAATTCATTGGTCATGACAAAACAATTTCTGAATTTTCTAAAACAGGATATATAACATCTTATTTAATATATTCAAGTCTGATTTAATCTTATCTATTTTTAATAGGTTTATACAGTCCCCGCGGATCCGCTCCTAGCAGACCGGCTTTCAGCATGCGCGGATCGACCGGCGCCAGATTTTGTTCCATAGCCGGGGCCAGTAAAATCACCCGGCGCTGGCAGTCGAGACGATTGGCAACTTCCTCGAGGTTGGCGTCATTCGTCATCCACTCAAAGCGATCGCAGGTGCTCAGATTCAGCGGCAGAGTATAGCCGCGCAAGGTCTTCTCACCGGCCACATTGAAATAATCCTCGAAGTACGAGAGTAGCAGTTCGCGCAGGGTGCGGTGAATCGGCTCGCGGAAGCGCAGACCGACAAAGTTCGACTTGGCGACCGCTCCCCAATGCTTGTCGTGCTTGTAAACCGCCAGCAGGTGATCGTCGTCGCGTTCGTTGGGCAGCATTTCCACGATCAGGGGCGGATAGCCGAGCCGTTGCAAAGCCGCCGCCGCGAAAAGAGCCCCATCGAAGCAATGCGCCCGGCGTTCTCGTAGCACCGTCAAAGGCGAACGGTAAACCGGTTCCGTACTGTAAGGCGTTTTATCTAAGAAAGCCTGAATCTTAAGCGGCGAATCCAGACTGTTCATCACAGCCAGTTCAGCCGCAGTCAGGTATACATCTAAAGATGGCCGGCAGCCAGCCTGTTTCACTTTTCAACCTTTTTCAGATCGGCCTGTTTGTCGGTTGCAAGATCAATGTTATAAAAATCCGCATCGTGCGGCAGAATCATGGTAAATGAATTGGTCTCGTCAAGCATTACCACGGCATCCGCCGCAGTTGTAAAGGCCAGCAGATGTCCGCCAGCGTTCTTCTCTGCGTTTAGAAAATGCAGGTGATAGCCGGGGACATTCACTCCGGCCACGAAAGCCGGGCAACGAAAACCGACAATCGTTCCTTCGACATCCACCAGGTCGAAAACCGGCTGGATCGCCGTGATTTCTTTGAGCGGGCGATACGGCCGGGTTTGGGCCGGGACACTGCGGGTTCGCACCGCTTTAAACCGGCCTTCGACTTTAATCGCGTAGAATACGTTGGTGGTCGGAATAGCGGTGTCAATGACTTTCGTCAGCGAATCGAAATTCGTTCCGGCCGGTATGGTGATCCCGCGGTCGGTCTCGAAACAGGTCACCGCCGCGAAAGGCGTTTTACCATTCAGGTCGGCTAAAGCGACTTTACCATCGGCCGTCACCTGGTAAATCTGACCGTCGAGGACGATCATTTCGCCGTTCAGAGTGTTGAAAGTCCCCACGCCGAAATCGCCGCGCTTTGCTAACTCACGTAAACAAAATTCGCCGTCATAAATCCCGCCCAACAGGGCATCGATTGTCCCAATCTGGGTTAGAGTTTCGCGATCGGTCGGTTTTCCGCAATTGATTACCAGGGCGGTCAGGAGTATTAGAAAAAGATTGGTCTTTGACATTTATTAATTCCCTTATTTTTCCGGATTTCACAAAAACGGTCACAATTTAATCAAGAATCTCAATACCACAAGGCGCCTGTTTTACGACGACAATTTGGCGCATGCGTCTGGTTTTGACAGATAGACTTTTATAACCCTTTTTATTTAGTCAAATTTTATGGTTAATTTACCGGGTGTTTTTAAGGAAAAAATGAATGTTTATCAAAAATAGTAATCAGGTCGCTCTGATATGGAAAGCAGATACCTACACTTTCACCGACATCCTGCGCCATGTCGATTATTATGCGACCCTGTTCGATAAAAAAACTCCCAAAATCGCCATCTTCGCCGAAAATAGACCGGAATGGGTTTTCGCCTTTTATGCCGGCTGGAAAAACGATGCCATCGTCGTGCCGGTGGATTTTCTGGCCAGTGCTGAGGAAGTCGCATTTATCCTCAACGATTGCCAACCGGAACAGATTTTTTATTCTCAGAAAACCAAACCGGTTTTGGACGAAGCTCTCAAGTCCGTCAGACACCCGTATAACACGCACTGCTTCGAGGAACTACAGTATAATTACAATGATTTCAGCAGCGATGAAATCGGCGTTGACGACGTTAACAAAACGGCCGTAATCATCTATACCTCCGGCACGACCGGCAGCCCCAAAGGCGTCATGCTTTCTTTCGATAACCTGCTGGCCAATATTGAAGCCGTTTCGGAAGTCATCCCGATTTATACCGATTTCCGAACCGTCCTGGCCTTACTGCCTTTTCATCATATTTTCCCCTTGGTCGGTTCAATGGTTGCGCCACTGAAAGTCGGCGGAAAAATCGCTTTCTCGCCCACAATCAATTCCGAAGATATTATCGCGACTCTTCAAAAAAACGCCGTCAATATCACCATTGGGGTGCCGCGCCTATATGCCGCGATTCATAAGGGCATAATGGATAAAATCAATGCTCATTTCATCACCCGCGCTCTATTTAAAACCGCAAAATTCATCAATTCCCGGGCATTTTCCCGCACTCTATTCAAAACCGTGCATCAGAAATTCGGCGGACACGTCGAATATATGGTCAGCGGCGGCGCCAAGCTGGACGAAGATGTCGCCCGGGGATTCAAAGCCCTGGGTTTTGAAATGCTCGAAGGTTTCGGCATGACGGAAGCCGCGCCGATGATTACCTTCACCCGCCCCAACCATTGGAAAATCGGTTCCGCCGGACAAGCCATGCCTAACCTCGAGGTGGAAATCCGGGATGGTGAAATCGTCGCCCGCGGCCGCAACATTATGCAGGGCTATTATAACCGACCCGCGGAAACCGCCGAGGTTCTGAAAGATGGCTGGCTGCATACCGGCGACCTGGGATCAATCGATAAAAAAGACTTCTTACGGATTACCGGTCGCAAAAAGGAAATCATCGTTCTCTCCAGTGGCAAAAAGTTCAATCCCGAAGAAAGCGAGAAAAAAATAAAAGCGCTTTCCGATTGCATCGCCGACGTCGGCATTTTTGTAAAAAACGATCAGATCCAGGCCGCCTTTTTCCCGGATTTTAAAGTGATCCGGGAACGTGGAATTCTCAATATCGACGATCTGTTCCGCAGTGAAATCGTGGATAAATACAACAGCACAGTCACTTATTACAAGAAAATCATGAACTTTACCATTTTGAAGGAAGAATTACCCAAAACCCGTCTCGGAAAACTTCAGCGCTTCAAACTGGCGGACCTGGCCGGTTCCATTGGAATTAAAAAAATGCAAACTCCGGAACCGGATCACGAGGAATATCAGATTATCCGTGATTTTCTCATGCAGCAAAAAAACACCAATATTTTCCCCGACGATCATATTGAAATTGATCTCGGGCTCGATTCTTTGGACAAAGTCAGCCTGCAGACCTTTCTGCAATCCACATTCGGGATAAAGATTTCGGATGATATTTTCATTAATCACCCGACCGTCGAAAAATTGTCTAACTACATGCGGGAGAAGAAAGAGAAAATTTCAGTTGAAGTGGTCCGGTGGACGGAAATATTCAGAGAAAAAGTGGATTTAACCTTACCCAAAAGCTGGTTTACCTGGAATGTATTCAGATTTATCTCCAAGGGAATCTTCCGGGTCTATTTCCGGCTGAGAGGCGAGGGCATGGAGAATATCCCGGACGGTCCCTGCATTATCACACCGAATCATCAGAGTTTTTTCGACGGAATGTTCGTCGCGGTTTTCCTGAATAACAAAACCAACCGCAACACCTATTTCTACGCCAAGGAAAAACACGTCCAGAAACGCTGGGTAAAAGCCCTGGCGAATCGCCATAACATTATCGTTTCCGATAAAAATAAGGACATTAAACTTTCCCTCCAGAAACTGGCGGAAGTCTTGCGTCTCGGAAAAAAGGTAATCATCTTCCCGGAGGGTTCACGCACCCGCACCGGTGAACTGGGCCAATTTAAAAAAGCCTTCGCGATCCTGGCCACCGAAATGAATGTTCCGGTCGTCCCGGTTTCCATCAAAGGCGCCTTCAAAGCCCTGCCGCGCGGCTCCCATTTCCCGCGTCCCTGGAAAAAAATCAACGTCAAATTCCACCAGCCGGTCTATCCCGCCGGGCATGATTACGACTCGTTGATGAACTTTGTTTTTAATCGCTTGGCCGCCGAGATCGGTTAAGATTGATCTTAGCGTTTCTGCGGAAAAAACTCCGGCTAAGCGGCACCCGTCACTTTCTGACGTAATCCGAAAGCAAGAATCAGGGCGGAGAGCAGCGAGAGACTGGCTCCAAATGCGAAAGGCACTATCGCCCCGAATGTATTCCAAAGCAACCCGGCAATCACACTGGCGGGCAGAAGCGCAATTCCCACAATCGTTGAATGAAGCCCCAGCATGGTGCCTTTCAATTCACGCGGTGCAATTTCAGAAATAAAAGCCCGTTCGACTCCGGCCGTCATTGCCGTGAAGACGCCGTAAAGGGCAAACACGGCGACGATAATGGCTTTATTCGGAGCCCAGGCAAAACCGGCATATACGAGTGTAAAGGTCAGATAGCCGGCAACCAACAGCCGTTTCCGGCCGATCTGGTCGGATCGCTTACCGAGCGGCATTGCCAACAAGGATGAAACCACATTGTAGACAAAATAAAGAAACACAACGGAAGCCGGATTAAACCCAACATTTGCGGCTCTGAGCAACAGAAAAGTATTCGATGAGTTCCCGAGCGTAAATATAAAGACGACTATGAGGTAAAGTTTAAGGCGCGCGTCGAGACTCTTTAACCCACGGAAAACATGCAGCGGCTCCTTTGAATTGCGCGGGTTACCGGTTTCCTTAATAAAAATAAACATGAAAAGCGAAGCGATCGCCGGAACGCACGAAAGCAGGAAAAGCCGCTTGAAGGCATAATCTCCACGCCAGGCTTTCATAATGAAGAATGCCGCCAGAATGCCGGCCGCCGAACCGGCCATATCCAGGGCTTTATGCAGGCCGAACGAACTCCCGAGTTTTGCCGAGTCGCTACTCTCGCTCACGAGCACGTCGCGCGGTGCCGTCCGCAAGCCTTTGCCAAAACGGTCGATGACCCGCGCTCCGAGGATGCCGATCCACGAACCGGCTACGAGCAGGGCCAACTTGTATATCAACCCAGTTGCATAACCGAGAAAAGCAATCGGCTTTTTCTTCCGGTATTTATCAGTGATATAACCGCTGAATACTTTCAGGAGACTCGCCAGACTTTCCGCAATGCCTTCAACCACCCCGATCAGGGC